>ERZ835541.1056-NODE-1056-length-29740-cov-3.162136_pt1 | contig 29740 bp, 29 predicted proteins | sample MGYA00519945_ERZ835541 | MGnify/ENA primary metagenome ERZ835541 (study PRJEB31850, sample SAMEA3708780) | human gut metagenome | biome: human gut; feature: human-associated habitat; material: faeces | place: China | collected 2014 ...
ACACCGGGATCGGCAGGCCCCAGCGGCGCTGGCGGGAGATGCACCAGTCGGCGCGGTCCCGGATCATGGCGACCATGCGGTCCTTGCCCCACGCGGGCAGCCACTTGACATTGTCACAGGCGGCGACGGCCTCGTCCTTGAAGGACTCGACGGAGCAGAACCACTGCGGGGTGGCGCGGAAGATGATCGGGCTCTTGCAGCGCCAGCAGTGCGGATAGCTGTGAGTGAATTCCTCGGAGGCGAACAGCGCGCCGCTCTCCTTCAGGTCGGCCAGAATGGCTGCGTTGGACTCGTCATAGCGCAGGCCGGCATACTTGCCGGCAGCCTCGGTCTGGCGGCCGCGGTCGTCCACGGGGACGATCAGGTCGATGTTATAGCGGCGGCAGGTCTGATAGTCGTCCGCGCCGAAGCCCGGGGCGGTGTGGACGCAGCCCGTGCCGGAATCCATCGTGACATAGTCCGCGCAGACAAGCAGGGACTCGCGCGGCAGGAACGGATGCTGTGCCGTCATATATTCAAAGTAACGGCCCTCATGGCGCTCGACGATCTCATATTCCTCGATACCGCCGGCCTTCATCGTCTTTTCAAGCAGCGCCTCGGCGACGAGATAGCGCTCGCCGTTTGCCGCCTTGACGACAACATAGCTCTCCTGCGGGTTCAGGGCGATGGCGAGGTTGCCGGGCAGCGTCCACGTCGTCGTCGTCCAGATGATAACATAGGTGTTTTCAGCCTCGAGCTTGCCCTTCGTGTCCTTCAGGGCGAACTTGACGTAGATGGACGTGCAGGGATCGTCCTGATACTCGATCTCGGCCTCGGCCAGCGCCGTCTCGTCCTTGGGGCACCAGTACACGGGCTTCAGGCCCTTGTAGATATAGCCCTTGCGGTACATCTCGCCGAAGACCTTGACCTCCTCGGCCTCAAAGGCCTTGTCCATGGTCTTATAGGGATGCTGCCAGTCGCCGAGGACGCCGAGGCGGCGGAAGCCGCTCATCTGACGGTCGATGAAGTCCTGCGCAAAGGCCTGGCAGGCATTGCGGAACTCCGGAATCGGCATGGCCTTGTGGTTGAGCTTGTTCTTCTTGATGATTGCCGACTCAATGGGCATGCCGTGGTTGTCCCAGCCGGGAACATAGGGCGTGTAATAGCCGCGCATCGCATGGGAGCGGACGATGAAGTCCTTGAGCGTCTTGTTGAGCGCGTGACCCATGTGGATATCGCCGTTGGAGAACGGAGGGCCGTCGTGCAGGATGAACGCGGGCTTGCCCTCGTTCTTTTCGAGCATCAGGCGGTAGACATTGATCTTGTTCCAGTGCTCCAGCATGCCCGGCTCGCGCTGCGGCAGGCCCGCGCGCATCGGGAAGTCCGTCTTCGGGGTGATGATGGTGTTCTTATAGTCCATAAATGCCTCCATTTATTTCTTTTAAACGCTTGTAACTGGTTATTGTCCCAAAAAAATCCTCTGTCTCATCAAGAGACAGAGGATTTCTCTGCGGTACCACTCCTGTTCCCCCGGAAGGGGGCGCTTGGGGCGCGATAACGGGCGCAGGCCGTCTCCCCTTACGCAGGCGCATGGCCCTTCCGGGGAAAAGCTCCGGGGTGATGCCCTGCAGCGCGCGTCTGCCTTGCATCCTCCGGCAGCTTTCTGAACGCGCGGGGTCCGCAGGTCCGTCCCCTTCGTCGCTTGATCGGTATTCGATTCCGGTACGAATGTACAGAGATTCTTACCGCTTTTTCGGGTCGTAATTCCGCCCGAACTGCAGATCTTCAAATTTTTTGCTCACGGGGAAGCCGTGCAGCGTGTCGAGCTTGCGCGTATCGCCGGAGTGATCCTCCTGCGCGATGTCGCCGAGCGTCGAGCCGCTGAGGCTCTGCTCGATCTGCTGGCCGATCTCCTCGATGAGGGCGTCGGCCTTCTCCTCGGCGGAGGGATGAGACTGCTCTGCCTCGTAGTCATAGGCGCGGTTGTGAGCCGGCTCCTTCGGCTGCTCCTTCGGGGTCAGCACGGGGGTCTGCGGCTCCACCGGCGGGGTGAAGCGGTGGACGCGCTCCGGCTCCTCCGGCTGGGAGGGCGTGAGCGGCGTCTCCCTGCGCAGCTCGTCGATAAGCTCGAGCTGGCGCTTCAGGCGCTTTTCCATGCCGTCCAGGAACTGCGACGTGGCGGCCTTGGCCGCATCGAGGCGTTCCTGCTCCTCGCCGACGAGGGCATCGACATTGTTCGTCTTGGCGCTGGCGGCATCCTCTGCCTCATGCAGCATCTGCGCGCACTTTTTCTCGGCGTCCGCGACCATCTGGTCGCACGTCTTCTGCGCGGCAAGCAGGGCGTTCTGCATGGAAGCCTCCTGCTTGCGGTATTCCTCCAGCTTTTCCACAAGAATGCGCATCTTGCTCTTCAGCACGGAATTTTCTTTATAGAGGGTAACATAGTCCTCGGTCAGCGGCTCGAGAATGTCATCGACGGAGTCCATATCGTATCCGCCGAACAGCGCCTTCTCAAAGCTGATGTCCTGGATCTGCTGCGGGGTCAGCATCGTCTTCAGCTCCTGTCTCTGTCTTGCGTGGGATGGAACGCACCTTAGAAGTACATCCCGTTGTTTTCGAGTTCCTCAACGAGATCGCCAACGACATCCACGTTGTACGGCGTGATGAGATAGGTGGAAATGGCGATCTTCTTGATCTTGCCGTCGAGCGCATAGGCGCAGCCGGAGAGGAAGTCCACCAGACGGCGGGCGACGTCCTTGTTCGTGGACTCGAGGTTCAGCACGACGGCCTGCTTGTCGCGCAGGTGATCGGCGATGTCGGAGACCAGATCAAAGCGGTCCGGCTTGACCAGCACGACCTGCAGCTGGGTGGTGGCGTTGATATTCACGACCTTGTTGCCGCCGCGGGTCGTCTGCGTATCCTGCGCGGCCGGGGTGCTGCGGCTATAGCTGCGGCGGGAAGACTGAGGCGCGGGAGCGGGATCGTTGTCCAGCGGCTCGTCGTCATAATCATCATAATCATCCTCTTCCGGTTCGGAATACGGGTGAGTCAGCTTCTTCAGTTCGTCCATAAATCCCATGGGTTCGTCCTCCAATATTGTTTCGATATGATCGTTAATCGCTCTTTACCGGCGCATAGTTCCGCGGGCCGAAAATGGCCGTGCCGATGCGCACCATGGTACTGCCGCAGGCAATGGCGTCCTCGAAATCGTCCGTCATTCCCATCGACAAAAAATCCATAAAAATATTATCGTATTTTTGGGCTGTTATGTCAACAGCAATTCTGCGAATTTTTTGAAAATATCTGCAATTATCGCCCTTTTTCCTGCCGATCGGCGGCACCGTCATCAATCCGCGCACGCGGACGGCGGGATAATCTGCCATTTCTTCCACGATCCGGGGGAATTCCTTCAGCAGGAAGCCGGACTTCTGCTTCTCGCCGCCGGCGTTGATCTCGAGCAGGATATCCTGCACGATGCCGCGCTTGGCGGCCTCGGCATTGATATCCGCAAGCAGCTCACGGCGGTCCACGGACTCGATCACATCGACCTGCCCGACGACCTGCCGGACCTTGTTGCGCTGCAGCGCGCCGATGAAGTGCACCGGAGCGCCGTCATAGGCATGCTCGTCCAGCTTTTTGACCAGCTCCTGCACGCGGTTCTCGCCGCAGCAGTCCACCCCGGCCGCAATGGCCTCGCGCACGGCGGCGCTGTCGTTCATTTTTGTTGCGGCGCACAGGCGGATGTCCGCCGGGTCGCGCCCGGCAGCCCGGGCGGCAGCCGCGATCCGGCTGCGGATCTGCGCCACGTTTTCCGTGATCATGCTCATGCTTCCATCACCTTTCCGTCCTCGATGTCATCCGAGGTCAGGATAATATCGTCGCCCGGCCAGAGGTTTCCCGTGCTGGACTGATCCAGCTCGACAACGTAGCCGTCTCCGTACGCATAAAGGATCTCCACCGGCTTCCAGCGGGCGCGCGCGCCCTCGAGCACATAGACGCCCGCCTGCCCATCGACCATATAGAGCGCCTGCTTCGGCACGCGCAGGCCGGTATAAGAGGAGAAAATGATATCCGCGCTCTGGCGGCGCAGGGCCGTGACCTCCTGCGGCTCGCGCTCGCAGGACAGCACGATGGTACAAACGCCGTCCTCCGCCTCGCTGATGGCCTCGACCTGCATTCTGATCTGGGAGAGCTTTTCCAGTCCGAAGCTGACGGTCAGCGTCTCGCCCGCGGCAGTCTGCTCCGCGCGCGCCTCCGGGATCTCGGCTGCAAAATACCACTTCTGGCCCGTGATGAGCCTGCCGACGGCATTGCCCGGAACGGCAGACGCATGCTGCGCAGCGGCGCGCAGCTCGCTCGGTTTCATCTGCAGCACGCTCTCCGGCGTGAGCACGCGCTCAAGGCCGTCCGTCCGCTCGGAAAAATAGCCGGCGCTCTCGACCGTCACGGCCTCGGCGCTCTGCTCCGTCTCGGCGGAGAGCGCGGAGATCTGCGACTCGAGCTCGGCGATGCGGCCCTCCATGCGCGCGGCGTCGTCCGCCGTCACGCTGCGGCGCAGCACGAGCGGCTGCAGCTCGGACATCACATCGTCGGCCTCCGTCAGATCGCGGCGGGCCGTCAGTGCAGCCAGCTCGCCGAGGGCTTTTTCGATGGCGTCGTCCGTCTGGGTCGTGTCCTCCCCTGCCGTGCCGGAGGCCGCATAGCGCAGCTGCGAAAGCTGTTCCTGCAGGGCCGTGAGCCTGTCGCGCTTTTCGCGCGCCGCAGAGGTCTGATAGCCGTCTGCCACGCGCTGCCCGCTGCCGACGCGCTCGCCCTCGGTCAGGGCGCAGACCACAACGGGCTGTGAGGCCGTGATGATCTCCTCCTCACGCACTACAAAGCCGGAAACGGTCTGCCCGTCGCCGGCTTCGCAGCGCACGGCAGTCTCGAGGGTGTAGCTGCTCCCGCCGCTGCCGAAAAGGACCGACAGCACGAGATAGGCCACCACGATGCCTGCCAATACGATGGATACGATTTTCAGGTAAAGGTCTCCCTGCTTTTTCATCTGGGTACTCCTGTCCGGCCGGGGCACTCGGCCCGCGGCCCGCGGGAGCAGGGTCTTCAGGTACGGACGGGCTGCGCCGGGACAAGCGTGGAGATGGCGTGCTTGTAGATCATCTGCTGCTTGCCGTCCGAGCTGAGCACAACGACGAAGTTGTCAAAGCCCGTCACGATGCCCTTGAGCTGGAAGCCGTTCATGAGGAACATGGTCACGGCCGTGTGCTCGCGGCGCACCTCGTTTAAGATCAGATCCTGCAAATTTTCCGTGTTTGCCATATGTGGTACTCCTTTTCTTTGTTTTCCGGCTCAGCCGGTGTTGGAATACCACGATTGTATCAGATTCCGCTGTCGAAATCGGCCGCTTTTTGCAGGGCCGCGCGGAAAATCTCGTCTGCGCCCGCAGAGGCGTCGAGCCACTGCACGGCGGGATTGGCGCGGAACCACGTCATCTGGCGCTTGGCATAGCGCCGCGTGGCCTGCTGGATGGTCCCGAGCGCCGCCTCCGGCGGCAGGCCCTCCTCCAGCGCCTGCACGACCTGCTTATAGCCGATGGCCTGCAGGCTCGTCGCCCGGTCCGGCACGCCGCTGTCAAGCAACGCGCGGACCTCCTGCGCAAGTCCCTGCGCATACATCAGCTCCACGCGCAGATCGATGCGGGCATAGAGCTGCGCGCGCTCCGGGAAGTGCAGGCCGAGCCACAGCGGCCGGTAGCGAGGCGGGATCGCCCGGCTCTCCCGGTCGAAGTCCGTCATGGTCCTGCCGGTCTCCTGCCAGATCTCCAGCGCGCGGACGATGCGCTTCACGTCCGAGACGGACAGCCGCGCCGCCCGCTCGGGGTCCACGGAGCGCAGCTCGTCCAGAAGCGGCTGCGCGCCCTCCTCGGCGGCGCGGCGCTCCAGGGCCTCGCGCCTGCCGGTCTGCGGCAGCGGCGCAAACTGCCGCCCCGCGATGAGAGAATCGATATAAAGCCCCGTGCCGCCGACCAGAATGACGGGCTTCCCGCGCGACAGGATGTCCTGCACGCAGGCGTCCGCCTCCTGCACATAGCGGCTGACGGAGTAATTCTCCGCCGGGTCCGCCACGTCGAGCATGTGGTGCGGCACGCCGCAGCGCTCCTCGGGCGTGGGCTTTGCCGTGCCGATATCCATGCGGCGGTAGACCTGCATGGAGTCGAACGAAACGATCTCGCCGCTGAGCGCCTGCGCCAGCCGGACGGACAGGGCCGTCTTGCCGGAGGCCGTCGGGCCGACGATGCAGATCATATGGTCTCGCTGCTCCATGGTCAGGCCCTCTTGAACTGCCGCTCAAGCTGCGAAGCCGTCAGCTCCAGACAGATGGGACGGCCGTGCGGGCAGTATTTCAGGTCATTGCGCGTCAGCACCTCGTGCACCACAGCCTCCCACTCCTTTGGGTCGGTGTGCCAGCCGCCCTTGATGGCGGCCTTGCAGGCGATGGTGTGCAGCAGGCGGTCGCGCAGCTCCGTCGGGTCGGCGTGCCGCCCGGTCAGAAGCTCGGCCGCCAGCGCGGTCAGACTCTGCGCGGCGTCGTCCGGCGCGATCTCCGTGGGGATCTGGCGGATGGCGAGCACGCCGTCGCCGTAATCCGAGATCTCATAGCCGTACTGCGCCAGCAGCTCGGCATTTTCCAGCAGCACGGCCGCCTCCTCGCGCTCCGGCTCGCACAGCACGGGCGTGAGCAGCAGCTGCGGCATCACAGGTTCCGTGTCGGCGCGGAGCTTTTCAAACAGGATGCGCTCGTGCGCGGCATGCTTATCAATGAGGAGCAGACTCCCTGCCTGCTCAACGAGGATGTAGGTGTTCAGCGCCTCGCCGATGATGCGGTAATCCGGTACCTTGGGCAGCGGGAGCTCCTGCTGCGGCTCTTCCGTCTGCTTTGGCTCCGGCCGGGCCGGCTCCTCGCGCTTTACCGGCGGCTCATCGTGCTTCCCGGGCGTCTGCCGCTCGGGCTGCGGAGCCGGTACGGACGCTTCCCGCAGCTCCGGCGCAGCAGGCTGTGGGGCCGGGCAGGGCGGTTCAGGACGGGTCACAGGCTGCACCGGCTTCGGCGAGGCAAGCGCCGCACCGTCGCGGCGCTCCGTCAGAGAGCCGATCTGCTCGAGCACCGTGCGGGAGGCCGCCGGGCGCGGGCCGTCCTGCAGGGCGGCCGCTGCGGCGCGGTATTCCGCCGCCGACATGGTGCGGAAGGCAGAATTTCCGTCGTTCTGCGGCTTCAGCTTCATCTGCACGCGGCCGGAGGCCTGCTCCAGTGCGCCGAGCACGCCGTAATGCACGCAGTCGAACACCTCCTGCTCGCGCAGGAAGCGCACCTCCGTCTTCGCGGGGTGCACATTGACGTCCACAAGATGCTCCGGCAGGTGCAGATGCAGCACGCAGGCCGGGAAACGGCCCTGCAGGAGCTGATTGCGGTAGGCCTGCTCGAGCGCGGCCGTCATGAGCTTGGAGCGGACATGCCGCCCGTTGACAAAAAAGATCTGGCTGCCCCGCGTGCCGCGCGTCGCGGCCGGGCGGGTCACAAAGCCCGTGACGGAGAGCTTGTCCCAGCTCCCGTCCACCGGGGTCATCTCCTGCGCGGTCTGGCGGCCCATGACGGCATAGATCGCGCTGAGGAGCTTTCCGTCGCCGGGCGTGGAGAGCTGCTCCTGCCCGTCGCGCAGCACGCGCACGGCTACCTCCGGATGGGCCAGCGCAAGGCGCTGCACCGTGCTGAGCACGGCGGAGGCCTCCACGGAGTCTCGCTTCATGAACTTCATGCGCGCAGGTGTATTGTAAAACAGGTCGCGCACGAGCATGGTCGTGCCGTTCGGGCAGCCCGCCTCGCCGCGCTCCGTCACGACGCCCGCCTCGAGATGCAGGCTCGTGCCGAAGGGCGCGTCCGCCGTCTTCGTCAGCACGTCGATGCGCGAGACGGAGGAAATGGCCGCCAGCGCCTCGCCGCGGAAGCCGAGCGTGTGGATGGCCTCCAGATCGGCCGCCTCATGGAGCTTGCTCGTGGCATGGCGCAGGAAGGCCGTCTCCACATCCTCTGCCGCCATGCCGCAGCCGTCGTCCGTCACGCGCAGGAACGTCATGCCCCCGTCGCGCAGCTCGACCGTGACCTTATGGGCCCCGGCGTCGATGGCGTTTTCGACCAGCTCCTTTGCGGCGCTGGCCGGGCGCTCCACGACCTCGCCAGCGGCGATCAGGTCGGCGACATGGGGAGAAAGCTGTTGGATCTTTGGCATAACTACCTCACAGGAACGCTTGCATCAGCGAGCGCAGAAGGCTCGCGAGCACAGATTGGAAATTGATGAACATATGCAGGAAAATACAGGCCCAGATGTTGCCCGTCTTCTGATAGACCCAGCACAGCGAGAAGCTCGCCGGGAGATAGAGGCTCAGGCACAGGATCGTATTGGCCGCAGTCATGGAGCCAAGGAATTGGAACACATGCATCCCCGCAAACAGGAACATGGACAGCGCATAGGCAGCCGGGAGACATCTGCGCGCCAGCGGCGCAAACAGCACGCCGCGGAACAGGCACTCCTCCGCCAGCGGCGCGAGCACGACGGTGCAGAGCGTCATGGCCAGCGGGTAACCGCCGAGCAGGGAGTTGACGGCCTCTTGATTGTAGTTCTCCGGCATGATATCCAATACCGTATAGGCCGTCGTCAGCACAAGGTTCGCGCCATAGCACATGCCAAAGCCGATCAGCACGCTCAGGAGCATTTTCCCCTCGAATTCCCGAAGTGACTGCCAAAGCGTGCGGCGGAAGATCAGGAGCATGACGGCAGAATTCACGGTCATATAGAGCAGATTCGCAAAAAAGTAATTGCGCGGCTCAGCGGAAAGCCGAGTGCCGGAAAATAGGCAAGGATCGCAAAATTCAAAAAAAAGAGAAAAACAGGCAGATACAGTGCGCCGAGAATCCATTCGCGCGGCTCGGGCGCCCGGATCCCGCTGCGGCGGGGAAACATCCAGCTCATCCGGCATTCTCTCCTTTCCGTCAGAGCATTTTCTTCAGCTCGAACAGGGCGTTCATGGCCTCGATCGGCGTCATGGTCTCGATCGCAAGCGACTCGAGCTTCCGCCGCAGGGCGTCGTTCTCCATGCTCGTGATGGAGATCTGGTCGTCCGCCGCCACGCGCACCGTGCGCACGGGCGCGCCGCTCTCGAGCGCCCGCAGCAGCTCCCGCGCGCGGGAGACGACTTTATCCGGCAGACCGGCCAGTCGCGCGACCTCGACGCCGTAGGAATCGTCGGCAGCGCCGGGGACGATCTTGCGCAGGAACACGATGTCCGCGCCGCGCTTGCGCACGGCAATGTTGTAGTTCCGCACGCCCTCGATCTCCTGCTCGATGTCCGTCAGCTCATGATAGTGCGTGGCAAAGAGCGTCTTTGCGCCGATGCGCTTTTTGTCGGCGGCATATTCGAGAACGGCGCGGGCAATGGCCATGCCGTCAAATGTAGATGTACCGCGTCCGATCTCATCGAGGATGAGCAGGCTGTGCGACGTCGCGTGCTTCAGGATCTCCGCGACCTCCGTCATCTCCACCATGAACGTGGACTGGCCGGAGGCCAGATCGTCCGAGGCGCCGATGCGTGTGAAGATGCGATCCACCACGCCGATGCGCGCCGTGCGCGCCGGGACGAAGCAGCCCATCTGCGCCATCAGCACAATGAGGGCGCCCTGCCGCATATAGGTGGATTTACCGGCCATATTCGGGCCGGTCAGAATGGCGACGCGGTTCGCGCCGCAGTCGAGCGCCGTGTCGTTCGGGACAAACAGCGCATCCTTGAGCACCTGCTCCACGACGGGATGGCGGCCGTCTGTGATATGCAGCTCGCCGGAGAGGTCGATCTCCGGGCGGCAGTAATTCTGCCGGGCGGCCAGCGCCGCAAAATCTGTCAGCACGTCCAGCGCGGCCACGGCGCGCGCCGTGCGCTGGATGCGGGCGGACTGGTCGGCCAGATGCTGGCGCACCTGTGAGAACAGCTCGTATTCCAGCGCCGTGATGCGGTCCTTTGCCGTCAGGATCGTGCGCTCGAGCTCCTTGAGCTCCGGGGTGATATAGCGTTCGCCCGTTGTGAGCGTCTGCTTGCGGATGTAGGTCTCCGGGACCTGAGATGTCTGGCCCTTCGAGACTTCGATATAATAGCCGAACACGCGGTTGTAGCCGACGCGCAGGGTCTTGATGCCGGTCTTCTCGCGCTCCTCGGCTTCGATGCGAGCCAGCGTTCCCTTGCCGCCCGAGACGATGTCACGCAGCTGGTCCAGTTCTTCGCTGTAGCCGTCGCGGATCATGCCGCCCTCGCGCACGGAAAACGGGGGCTCGTCCACAATGGCGTTCCGAATTTCGTCCCGCAGGTCGGAAAGGTCGTCCAATTCGTCCAGCAGCACGCCGAACAGCGAGGCATGCAGCCCGCCGATGGCGGCGCGCAGCTCCGGCAGCGGCTCACAGCCGTTTCCGAGCGAGACCAGGTCGCGGCAGTTCGCCGCGCCTGTGACGATGCGGGCCGTCACGCGCTCATAGTCCGAGACATCCTGCAGCATGTGCACAAGCTCGTCGCGGCCGATGCTGTTTTTCGTCAGCTCCTCCACGGCGTCGAGGCGCGCGTTGATGCGCTTCGGGCTGAGCAGCGGCTTTTCCAGCCAGCTGCGCAGCATGCGGCTGCCCATGGCCGTTTTGGTATGGTCCAGCACCCACAGGAGGCTGCCGCGCTTTTCCCCCGCGCGCATGGTCTCCGTCAGCTCCAGATTGCGCCGGGCACTGAGATCCAGCTCCATGAAGCGGCCGCTGACATAGAATTCCAGCTCCCGCATATGGGAAAGGCCCGTTTTCTGCAGCTCGCAGAGCGTCCGCAGCAGCGCGCCCGCGCTGCGCCAGACCTCCGGCCGCTCCGTGAGGCCAAGCTCATCCAGCGGCCTGCCGAACTGCTTTTCCACAAGCTGTGCCGTCTCCTGCGGATCAAACAGCTCGTCCGCGCCGAGATCGGCACAGCAGCTCAGCCGCTCCTGCAGTGTGCGGGTCAGCTCCTCGCTTTTGGCCGCGTCGCCGCCACGCAGCACCTCGGCCGGGGCAAAGCGCCCCAGCTCGGAGATGACGCGCTCCATAGCCTCCGCACCCTCGGCCTGCGTGGCATAGAACGCGCCGGTCGAAATATCGCAGAAGCTCAGGCCGTAGCGCCCGCCCTCGCCGAAGACGCAGGCAAAATAATTGTTGCGGCTCTCGTCGAGCATGGAGCTTTCGATGACCGTTCCCGGCGTGACGATACGGGTGATATCCCGCTTGACAAGGCCCTTGGCCAGCGCAGGGTCCTCCATCTGTTCGCAGATGGCGACCTTGTAGCCGCGCGCGACGAGCCTTGCGATATAGCTCTCTGCCGAGTGGTACGGCACGCCGCACATGGGGACCTGCTCGGACTTCTCCTTGCCGCGGTCCCGCGTTGTGAGCGTCAGGTCAAGCTCATGGGAAGCAAGCTTGGCATCGTCGGCAAACATTTCATAAAAATCGCCCAGACGGAAAAACAGGATGCAGTCCGGGTGCCGTTCCTTGATCTCCAGATACTGCCGCATCATCGGCGTCAGTTCAGCCATACTTCTTCTCCTTCTGTCTGTGCCGTCAGGCGAGCTCGCCCGTCAGGCTCCACGTCGTGCTGCCCGTGATGCGCACATCGCGGAACTGGCCGATGAGCCCGTCGCCGCCGGACAGGCGCACGAGGCGGCCGCCGTCCGTGCGGGCCGTGAGCAGGTCGCCGTCGCGTCCGTCGATGAGCACGCGGAACGTCCGGCCGACATAGGCGCGGTGCTTTTCCTCCGAAATGCGGTTCTGCAGGGCGACGAGGCGGTCGAAGCGGCGGTTTTTCTCCTCCTTCGGCGTGGGATCGGGCATGGAGGCCGCGGGCGTGCCGCCGCGCGGCGAGAAAATAAACGTAAACAGCGCGTCATAGCGCACGCGCTCGATCAGGCGCAGCGTGTCCTCAAATTCCTCCTCCGTCTCGCCGGGGAAGCCGACGATGACATCGGACGTGAGCACGAGCTCCGGCATGAGGCTGCGGCCGTAATCCACGAGCTCGAGATACTGCGCGCTCGTATAGCGGCGGTTCATGGCGTGGAGCACACGGTCGTTTCCGGACTGGAACGGCAGATGGAACTGCTTGCAGATCTTCGGATAGGCCGCGATGGTGTCAAACAGCTTATGACTGGCGTCCTTGGGATGGGACGTCATGAAACGCAGGCGGAAATCGCCCGGCAGGCTCGCGATCTGCACCATGAGGTCGGCGAAATCCACGCCGAGGCCGAGGTCCTTGCCGTAGGAATTGACGTTCTGGCCGAGCAGCGTGATCTCCTTATAGCCCTGCGCGATCAGCGCGCGGCACTCCTGCAGAATGTCCTCCGGCTGTCGGGAGCGCTCGCGGCCGCGCACATAGGGCACGATGCAGTACGAGCAGAAATTGTTGCAGCCGTACATGACGGAGACCCACGCCTTGAGCTTATTCTCGCGCACGACGGGCAGGCCCTCGGCAATGGCTCCGGCAGAATCCTCCACGGAGAACACGCGCTTGCCTGTCGTCAGCACGCCGAGCAGCAGCTGCGGCAGCTCCCACAGGTGGTGTGTGGAGAACACGCCGTCCACATAGGGATAGGACTTGCGCACGCGCTCGACCACGGCGGGCTGGCCCATCATACAGCCGCACAGGAAGATCTTCTGGCGCGGGTGTCGGCGGCGGGTATGCACGAGCGCGCCGACGTTGCCGAACACGCGCTGCTCGGCGTGCTCGCGGATGGCGCAGGTATTGAAGATGACGAGGTCCGCGCCCTCAGGGCCGTCCGTCAGGCCGTAGCCGCAGTGCTCGAGCATGCCGCGGATCTGCTCGGAATCCGCCTCGTTCTGCTGGCAGCCGTAGGTCTCCACAAAGGCCACAGGCGTGATTCCCTGCGCCTGCCAGTATTCGCGCACCCGTCCGCAGAAGCCCTCCTGCCGCTGCAGAGCCTCGGGAGAGATCACAGTCGTTTTCTTTTCCAAAAGAGGAGTTCCTCCCAATTCATGAGATTCTTATTCAGTTTAGTATTTTATCATTCTTTCCGCCCCATTGCAAGTGGGGATTCCCCGGAAGCATCCCACTTTCGTTTTTATCTTGCCCCATTCGGAAAAGTATGATATGATACTCCAGAGGTGATATCCATGGAAGAAAATCAGAAGGACATGCCCGCCGTACAGGAGACGCCGGAGGCGCCGCAGTCCGAATTTGTGCCCAGCCCGAAGTGGAAGCGCGTGCTGGCGTGGGTGCTGTTTGCCATCGTCGTGCTCGGCATCGCCAGCTGGCTGCTGAATATCGCCGTGCCGGAATGGCCGGAGAAGCTCTTTGGTTATACTCGGGGTTGATCCCGGCTATGCGACGACCGGCTTCGGCCTCATCCGGGCGGAGCGCGGGACCTATGCCCTGCTGCGCTACGGCACGGTCACGACCCCGGCGGGGCTGCCGTTCCCGCAGCGGCTGAACATTCTGTTTGAGGACATGACGCAGCTGCTGGAGGTCACGAAGCCCGAGGCCGTCGCCGTGGAGGAGCTGTTCTGGGGCCACAATATCACGACCGGCATCGGCGTTTCGCACGGGCGCGGCGTCATCCTGCTCGCCATCGAGCGGGCGGGCGTGCCGCTGTTTGAATACACGCCCATGCAGGTCAAGCAGGCCGTCGTCGGCTACGGCAAGGCGGAGAAGCATCAGGTCATGGATATGACGCGCCGCCTGCTCCGGCTGGACCGCATGCCCCGGCCGGACGATGCGGCCGACGCCATCGCCATCGCGCTGTGCCATGCGCGCTCGTCCACGTCGCAGCTGGCACGGCTCATGGGAGGAAAACCATAATGTTTTATTATTTCAGCGGCGAGGTCACGCTTCTCGAGAGCAATCTGGCCGTCATCGACTGCGGCGGCGTCGGCTACGCCTGCCGGACGTCGTCCTATACGCTCTCGCGCCTGCATGTGGGCGAGCGCGCGAGGCTCTATACCTACTGCAGCATCCGCGAGGATGCGTTCGATATCTACGGCTTCAGCACGCGCGAGGAGCTGCGGAATTTTGAACTGCTGCTCGGCGTGACCGGCGTCGGCGCGAAGGCCGCGCTGGCCATTCTGTCGTCCACCACGCCGGACCGCTTTGCGCTTGCCATCTTCTCGCAGGATGAGAAGGCCCTGACGGCCGCGCCGGGCGTCGGCAAAAAGCTGGCCCAGCGCATCCTGCTGGAGCTGAAGGACAAGCTCGGTGGCGCCGCACCGGCAGAGGGCGGCATTTCGCTCCCGGCCGGGGATGTGCCCGCCGCCTCCGGCAGCGCGCTGGCGCTGGCGCAGGCCGCACTGGCCGAGCTCGGTTACCGCCCGCAGGAGATCACGGCGGCGCTGCGCAGCTTTGACCCCGAGGGCATGAAGACGGAAGAGATCGTGCGGCAGTGCCTGCGCGCCATGGTGATGAGGTAAGAACATGAGCATCGATTTTTCACAGGACTACGAGGCCCCGCTCGTAACAACGAGCTTCACGCCCGCAGACGAGTCCGAATTCTCGCTGCGGCCGAAGCGCCTGACGGAATATAACGGGCAGGAGAAGGTCAAGGAAAACCTGTCTGTTTACATTGAGGCCGCACGCCGCCGCAACGAGCCGCTCGACCATGTGCTGCTCTACGGTCCTCCCGGCCTCGGCAAGACGACGCTCGCCGGCGTTATCGCCAACGAAATGGGCGTGCATATCCGCGTGACGTCCGGCCCCGCCATCGAAAAGGCGGGCGATCTGGCCGCGCTGCTGACGAACCTCTCCGAGGGCGACATTCTCTTTATTGATGAGATTCACCGCCTGAACACCGCCGTGGAGGAGATCCTCTACCCCGCCATGGAGGACTTTGCCATCGACATCATCGTCGGCAAGGGGCCATCGGCCAACTCCATCCGGCTCGATCTGCCGCGTTTCACGCTCATCGGCGCCACAACGCGCGCCGGGCAGCTCTCCGCCCCGCTGCGCGACCGCTTCGGCGTGTCGTTCCGGCTGGAGCTGTATACGCCGGAGGAGCTGTGCCGCATCATCACGCGCTCTGCCGCCCTCATGGGCATGCGCATCGACGCAGACGGCGCAATGGAGCTGGCCTCCCGCAGCCGCGGCACGCCGCGCATCGCCAACCGCATGCTCCGCCGCGTGCGCGACTTCGCCCAGCTGTATTACGACGGTGTCATCACCCGCGAGGCGGCCGACCACGCGCTCGGCAAGCTTGAGGTCGACAAGCTCGGGCTCGACGCGACGGATCGCCGCATGCTCACGGCCATCATCCACTACTATAACGGCGGCCCCGTCGGCCTGGAGACGCTCGCGGCGACCATCGGCGAGGAGGCCGTCACGCTGGAGGACGTCTACGAGCCCTATCTGATGCAGATCGGCTTCCTGACACGCACGCCCCGCGGGCGCTGTGTTACGCAGCTTGCCTACGACCACCTCCATCTGCAAAATAACAATGCAGAGCAATTGACTTTTTGAGCGGAAATTTTGAGGCTTTTCGTCGAAATCGCACAATTGTTTTTTTCTAACAAAATATTTTTTCATCCACTATTGACAAAGGGCGGAAAGATGCTTATAATAGGCACTGTCCACGGGATATAGATTTCCGGGGATGCGCCGCCTGCTTTGGCGGCACGTATCAACCGACCCTGTATCAGGAAAACCAGCAATTTTGATGGACGAAGCGTCAGGGCAATTTTTTTCAAGAGAGGTTACCAACATGTACGAAGACAAGACTTTAGTTTGCAAGGAATGCGGCGCCGAATTCGTGTTCACCGCCGGTGAGCAGGAGTTCTACGCGGAGAGAGGCTTCCAGAATGAGCCCCAGCGCTGCAAGGCCTGCCGTGACGCTCGCAAGAATGCTGCCCGCAGCCCGAGAGAGTACTTCACTGCTGTCTGCGCCAACTGCGGCGGCGAAGCTCGTGTTCCCTTCGAGCCGAAGACCGATCGTCCGGTCTACTGCAGCGAGTGCTTCGCAAAGATGCGCGAGAACGGCTGATCTTACCTGCAAGCCAGAACCGGCGTCCCACTGGGGCGCCGGTTTTTCACGCTTCCCTGTCCGCGAGTCGTGGACAGTCCTTGCCTGCGGCAAGGTCGGTTTTGCAGAGCAGAAAGCCGGACTTGCGTTTTTCCGCGCCGTGTGGTATGCTCTGCCTGTCAAAATTGCAAAAATTGGATTTTGCGTCATCATTCTGCATTTTTTCCGCCATATCGGGCGGTGAAGCATAAAAGGGAGTCAAGGCGATTCCCTTCCCGGAGGAAACAGCAATGGACCGAAAGAAACAGATCGCCGCCCTGACGGACGACGAAGGAGAGCGCCTGCTGCTGGCACAGGCCTGTGAACGGCTGACAAGGGCGGAGCAGCGCGGCATTCCCGCCGCGACCGTGTTCCTGACGCCGCGGGAGCAGGCCCTGCTGCGGCAGCTCCTGCCGCAGTGCCGCTTCTGGGGCGGCACGCCGGACGCGGAGCGAGCCGTGGCCTATTGGCTGCCTGAATATGAGGACGAGGACGACTACCGGGAAAACGGGCCGGTCGCCTGCCTGCGCGCCGCATTTTTTGAGGAAAATGCCGTCGGACACCGCGACATGCTCGGCGCGCTCATGGGCTGCGGCATCCGCCGCGAGGCCGTCGGCGACCTGTGCCTGCAGCCGCGTCAATGCGACCTGTTCGTCACGGCGGAGCTTGCACCGTATCTCCTCGACAACCTGACCTCCGCCGGGCGGGCCCACCTGACGCTCACGCGCATCGCCCCCTCGCAGGCAGATCGTCCGCCGCAGGCCCTGCAGGAGCTGCGCGTGACGGTCTCCTCGCCCCGGCTGGACAGCGTGATCTCGGCCGCATTCCATCTGAGCCGCGGCAGCGCGGCCGATGCCGTCGCGGCCGGGCGGGTCAATCTCAACGACCTGACCTGCCTGAAGCCCGACCGCGCCGTGCAGGAGAACGACACCGTCTCCGTGCGCGGGCTCGGCAAGCTGCGCGTGCTCGCCCTCGGCGGGCTGACAAAGAAGGGCCGCCTCGCCCTGACACTCGGCAAATACTTATAAAATGCCCCGGCAGCTGCGCTGCCGGGGACTAATTTTCGCTCATTATCGCTTATTTTTCAATCAGGAGCTCTGCGACCTGAATGGTATTCGTCGCAGCGCCCTTGCGGATCTGATCACCGCAGCACCAGAGCGTCAGGCCGTTGTCGTCAGTCAGGTCCGGACGGATGCGGCCGACATAGACAAGGTCCTGATCGGACGTGTCGAGCGGCATGGGATACTCGTGGTTGCCGAGGTCGTCGACCAGACGGCAGCCCGGCGCAGCGGCAATGGCATGGCGTGCCTCGCGGACGGACACGGGCTTGTCAAAGCGCAGCGTGACGGAAATGGAGTGGCTGCGCACGACCGGTACACGGACGCAGGTACACGTTACGCGCAGGTCCGGCAGGTGCATGATCTTGCGGCCCTCGTTCTGCATCTTCATTTCCTCGCTCGTATAGCCCTCGTACTGCTCGCCGCCGATCTGCGGGATGAGGTTATAGGCGATCTGGTGCGAGAAGACCTTCGGCTGCACGGGCTTGCCGGTGCGCAGGGCCTCGACCTCCTCGGCCAGCTCCACGGGGCCGCCCGCGCCTGCGCCGGAAACGGCCTGATACGTCGAGGCGACCATGGCGCGGATCGGACTGATGGCATTGAGCGCGTTCACGGCCGTGACCGTGATGATCGTCGAGCAGTTTGCGCTGGCGATGATGCCGTGGTGCAGCTTCACATCCTCGGGATTGACCTCCGGGATGACAAGCGGCACATCATCGTCCATGCGGTAGGCGGACGAGTTGTCCACAAACACCGCGCCCGCGCGCACGACCTCCGGCGCATAGAGGCGGGCGATGTCGCTCTCGGCGGCGCCGAGCACGATATCAAGGCCGCGGAAGTTCTCCTCCGACGGCTCCTGGATCATGACGGGGCGGCCGTTCCACTCCACGACCTTGCCCGCGCTGCGGCTGCTGGCAAACAGGCGCAGCTCCGAGATCGGGAACTGACGCTCCGCAAGAATCTTCATCATTTCGCGGCCGACCGCACCGGTCGCGCCGAGAATACCGACTTTATACAATTTCATGGTAATAACCCCCCAGGCGCTTATTTGACAAACGCATTATATAGTACGCGGATTGCATCCGCATAGTCCTTGTTATCGACACCCAGAATGATGGCCTGCTCGTCCGGTCCCTGCGAGATCATGCGGATGTTGATGCCGGCCTTGCCGAGCGCTGCGAAGATCTTGCCGGACGTGCCGACGCGGAAGGCCATCTTGCGGCCGACGACGGCGATAACGGCAATGTGGTCGTTGATCTGGATGCTGTCCGGGCGGATCTCGCTGCGCAGCTCGTCGAGCAGGCTGTACTGGTTCGGCGTGAGCGCCTCCGTCGGCATGGCAAGTGAGATGCAGTCAATACCGCTCGGGGTGTGCGCCACGGGAATGCTGTTGTTCTCAAAGACCTCCAGAATGGCGCGCAGCGTGCCTACGGCGCCGGAAAGGCCCTTTTTCGACACGGTGACGATGGAAAAATCGCACTTTCCCGCAATGCCGGTCACAAAGCGCTCCGGGTTCGGGGCCTCGACAAAGCTCTCCGTGATGAGCGTGCCGGGATGGTCCGGCTCGTTCGTATTGCGGATGTTGAGCGGGATATTCTTCTCGCGCACCGGGAAGATCGTCATTTCATGCAGCACCTGTGCGCCGCTGTAGGAAAGCTGGCGCAGTTCGCTGTAGGTCGCGCGCTCGATGGAGCGCGGATGATCGACGATGCGGGGATCGGCCATCAGAATGCCGGAGACATCCGTCCAGTTTTCGTAGACATCCGCATCCAGCGCCGCCGCGGCCAGCGCGCCCGTGATATCCGAGCCGCCGCGCGTGAGCGTGCGGAGCTTGCCGTCCGGCATCAGGCCATAGAAGCCCGGAATAACGACGCACTTGTCCCTGGCCAGCGCGCGCAGCGCGGCATAGGATTTCTCCTGATCGATGGTGCCGTCATAGTGGAAGAACAGCCACTGCGCGGCGTCCACGAACGTAAAGCCGAGGTAATCGGCCATAAGCAGCGCGGAAAGGTACTCGCCGCGCGAGACGAGCTCATCGCGGGAAATACCCTGCTCCATCTGACTGCGCAGGCGGTCGAGCACGCCCTCGAGATCAACCCGCAGGCCAAGCTCGCGGTGGATGTCGCCGTAGCGCTCGCGGATCATCTGATAAATGCCGTCGCACGACACGCCGTACTGCAGGTGCGCATAGCACAGATACAGCAGATCGGTGATCTTATTGTCGCCCGCGCTGCGCTTGCCCGCCGCCGAAACGACCACCACGCGCCGCGAGGGATCAGACCGGATGATATCCCGGATCTTTTGATACTGACCGGCGTCCGCCATGGACGACCCGCCGAATTTTGCAACCTTCAGCATGGCTTTCCCCCATCCTTAACGGAGCGACGCCAGGAAGCCGCCGGTTTCCGTCAGTTTTCTCTCTCTGGCCCAGGCGTGAATCTCCGAGACCGCCACGGGCGTTGTTATTATACCGCAGTCGAGCATTTTGTCAATACGCGTTTGCAGCCAGCGGTCCATGCCGTTGACGCGGACATAATACGGCCGCATGATGCTGCTGTTGTCCACGCGCGCCGGGCGGAGCTTGTCCGTGTAGAAGCGCGTCAGGCCGTTGCGGATATCGAGGCAGTCCTGCATGACGTTGTAGGCCGTTGGGAAGCGCCCCGCGCCCTGCCCATAGAAGCTCTGCTTGCCGATGTGCATGCCCGTGATGGAGATCAGGTTGAAATTCTCCGGGACGGCAGCCTCGTGCATGCCCTGCGGCATCATCGCAGGCTCGAGATAGCAAGCCACATCACCGCTGTCCAGCAGGCGGGCGCTTGCCATCAGCTTGACGACGCGGTGCATCTTCCGCGCCGCGCCGATATCGCAGGCACGGATGCCCGCGATGCCGAACGTTGTGACCTCCGGCTCCTGCACGACGCAGCCAAAAGCGACGTTCGTGGAGATGACAAGCTTGCGCCGCGCATCCGCGCCGTTCAGGTCCTCCGTTGGGTCGACCTCGGCGTAGCCGAGAGCCTGCGCCTGACGCAGGGCATCTTCGAATTTCAGCCCGGACGTCGTCATGGTGTCGAGGATATAATTCGTCGTTCCGTTCATGATCCCGCTGACGCGGAGCACCGGCTCCATATCGAGCGTGCTCTCCAGATTCGTCAGCCAGCGGATGCCGCCGCCGACGGCCGCTGAGCAGCGCAGCGCGACATGATTCTCCCTGGCAAGCTGCACCAGCTCGCCATAACGCTCCGACATAAGCTGCTTGTTCGCCGTGACGACGTTCTTGCCCGCACGCAGCGCGGCGCACATATATTCATAGGCAGGCTGACGGCCACCCATGACCTCGATGGCGGTATCCACCGTCGGATCCGAGACGATCCGGCTGAAGTCTGACGTGACCGGGCAGTTCAGCTCCGGGCGGGGCCTGCGGCTGAGCACATAGGCGATCTCCATATCCGTGCGCTCCTGCACGAATTCATAAACGCCGCCGCCCACCGTACCGCAGCCCAGCAGTGCGATGCGCATCGGTCTGTCCTCTCTCCACAACATGAAATCGCTCTCCTTCCGCATCCGGCGTTCAAAAAAAGAAGGCAGGGCGGCCTGCAGCAGCTGCTGCTCCGGCGCCTGCCGCACACAGCCCCGCCGCACGGCGCAGGCAAGCGTGACGTTCTCCAGCCGCTCCGTACGCGGCACAGTACAGTCATGAAACTTCCGGAAAAAGCTCTTGCATTTTTCTGCTTTGCAGTATATCATAGCTTTTGCGAAAACGCAAGAATTTCATTGAAATTCCGATTGGGGGAGGCGGTCTCATGCACTTCTGGAAATATTGCGGCGCCGGAAACGACTTTGTGATCCTCGAGAACTTCGACGGCTCCATCGCGCCGGAGCGCTATGCCGCACTGGCCGCGGCGCTGTGCCGGGAACATTTTTCCGTCGGCGCGGACGGGCTGATGGTGCTCGAGCCGCCCGCGCAGGGCGGCGACTGCCGCATGCGCTTTTATAACCGCGACGGGTCGACTGCCGAGATGTGCGGCAACGGCGCGCGCTGCCTCTGCCGCCACTGCCACGACCGCGGCCTTGCATCAGGGCCGGTGCAGCGCATCGAAACGCCCGCCGGGCTTGTCACGGGCAGGCGCATCGCAGCCGACCGCTACCGCATCCGCCTGAACCGCCCGAGCGTCGTTCGCCTGCACGTTGAGGCGGAGGGCGTGCGCTGCGCCTATCTGGAGCTGGGCGAGCCTGGCATCCCGCACGCCGTTGTGCTGACGGAGCTGGACCGTCCGTGCGCCGAGCTGCGTGAGCTGGCCGCGCGCCTGCGCAGCAGCCCCGCCTTCCCGCGCGGGGCCAACGTCAACCTCTGTGCCGTGACCGGGGAAAACCGGGTCCGCCTGCTGACGTTCGAGCGCGGCGTCGAGGACTTCACGCTCGCCTGCGGCACCGGAACGGGCGCAACCGTCGCGGCCCTGGCCCGGCTCGGCCTTGTCAGCGGCAGCGGCACGCAGGTGCAGACGGACGGCGGCATGCTCAGCGTCGATCTGGACGGCGAGGACATCGATCTCACCGGCCCGGCCGAGCTGACCTTCACCGGCGACCTGCCGGAGCTTCCCGTCTGACCCCCATTTGACAATGCCGCCGCGGCGCGGTATAATAAGAAAAACTACAATTATAAAGGAGCGACCCACCATGAATGAGATCTTCCGTTTCCATCACGAGGACGGCGAGCATACGCATCCGCACGAGCACGGCCATTCCCACAGCCACGAGGGCTGTGACCCGCACGACTGTGCCGCCTGCGGCTCCTGTGACCCTATGCAGGAGACCGTTGCCCTGCTGCAGTATATGGTCAACCACAACGCCGCCCATGCAAACGAGCTGGCGCAGCTTGGCCGGAAGCTCACGGAGCTTGGCAACCGCGAGGCCGGTGAGCAGGTGCTTGCCGCCGTTTCCGAGTTTGAAAAGGGCAATCTGCGCCTGTCCGCCGTGCTCGCTTCTCTGAAATAAAGGAGGGACTGCATATGTGCCTGTCCACTGTCTACAAAAACACCGTCACGCCCGAGACCGTCGCCATGAAGAACGTCATGAAGATCGAGTGCCAGGGCGATATGGTCATCCTGACCGACCTGATGGAGCGCCAGATGGCAATTCATGGCGAGCTGGTGATGGCGAACCTCGTCGAGGGCGTCGCCGTCGTGCGTGAGGCCGCCTGATCGATCATTTTCGCGCAGAAACATTCAAAAATCGCTTCGGCCTATTTCCGACCGAAGCGATTTTTTTGCGGCGCGCTCCTCAGGACCGAAAGATCCCGAGCGGCGGGGCCGCGAACGTGAACAGGACGAGCGCCGCGCCATAGAGCATGACGGCCAGCAGCGAAGCGCCCGTCAGCCTGCGCGCAGGCCCACTGCGGCTGAGCCGCGCGGCAAGCAGGAAGCCGCCCGCCATGGTCAGGACATACAGCGTCAGGTCGACGGCAAGCCCCTGCACGCCGAGCGCGCGCAGGCCGTAATAGAGCGCCAGCAGGAAGACCGGCTGCAGCACGATGGCCGGGAAAAAGCCTGCCCAGACGGCAATGCGCCGCGGCCCGCGCGCCAGCACGAGCGCCGCGGCAAGCATGGGCCAGTACAGCAGCTTCAGGTGCTCCCAGACGCTCTCGTTCACCGGTGAAATGAGAGCGAACAGCGGATTCGGCAGCGCCTGCCACAGGAAATGCAGCCCCGCGCCCGCCAGGATCGCGCCGAGCGCCGTCAGGAGCCAATGTCGTTTCATTTCATCCCCTCCCCTGCCAGTCTATGCCGCGCTCCTTGTGATTCTGCACAAAATATTGTCCTGTTTTTCTACTTCGTTTTTGCGACATTCACGTTTTCTTAACAGAAATCGCCGGGTAAATATGATATAATGAGGATGTCAAGACGCGTGCGCCTGCGCGCGGAAAACTGTTTCAAAGAAGGAGATGCCTTTTGAATCTGCTGTTCTTTCTGACCCCGAAGGCGACCTGCTGCTATCTCTATGCCGACTACACGCTCCGGCAGGCCATGGAGCGCATGGAGCACTCCGGCTACTCGGCCCTGCCGATCCTGACCCGTGAGGGTACTTATTGCGGCACGCTGACCGAGGGCGACCTGCTCTGGGCAACGAAGAAGCTCTGCTGTATGGACTTCCGCGATACAGAGGAGCACAGCATCATGGAGATCGCCCACCGGCGCGACAATCTGCCGGTCTCCGTCTCCACGGATATGCAGGACCTGCTCGTAAAGGCAACGGATCAGAACTTTGTCCCCGTCGTGGACGACAAGGGGGACTTTATCGGGATCGTCACCCGCCGCGCCATCATGCGCTATTTTCTGGAGGAGATGCGCGTCCCCGTCGGCGCAGCCGCGGAAAATTGAATTCCATAACAAGCAAGTCCTGCACGGCGCAGCCGTGCAGGACTTGTTTATTCTATCTATTACACTCTATTACACTCTATTACACTATTACACCTCGAACATGAGGTCGCCGTAGGTCGGCACCGGCCAGATGTCCTTGTCGACGACCAGCTCCAGACGATCGATCGGATCGCGCAGGTCCTGCATGGCGGGCATGATCATATCGTGGCAGAACACCGCCATATCATGCACATTGTCCATGCGGCCGAGCTGCTCGACCAGTCCCTCGAGATGGTGCTCGGCGGAGGCGGCCTTCGTCAGCAGCTCGCTCGTCTGGCACAGCAGCGTCTCCTGCACGCCGGTCGGCGCGGCCGGGCAGGCCGTGTGGACCTTGCAGACGGAGTCGGCCAGCCGCGTGCAGTTGCGGACGACGGCGGGGATATAGTGCTTGCCCGCCATATGCAGCATGGTGCGCGCCTCGATGGAGATGACCTTCGTGTAGGTCTCATACATGATCTCACTGCGGGACTCCAGCTCCGCGCGGGTGAACACGCCGAACTTGCCAAACAGCTGCACGGCCTTGTCCGTCGTCAGGCTGGGCACGGAGGAGACCATGCTCGGCAGATTCGGCAGGCCGCGGCGCGCTGCCTCGGCGATCCACTCGGCGCTGTAGCCGTTGCCGTTGAAGATGACGCGGCTGTGCTTGCGCAGGTTCTCGGCGATGACGCGGTTGGCGTCCGCCGTAAAGTCCGTGCTGCCCTCCAGCTCGTCTGCCGCCTCGCAGAAGGCCTCGGCGACGATGGTATTGAGCACGGTGTTCGCCGTGGCGATGCAGTCGGACGAGCCGACCATGCGGAATTCGAACTTGTTGCCGGTGAAGGCAAACGGTGAGGTACGGTTGCGGTCCGTGGCATCCTTGTTGAGGACAGGCAGCGTCGAAACGCCGGTATCGAGCTGGCCGCCCGCGATGCAGCCCGCGGCCGTGCCGTTCTTCACGATCTGCTCCACAACATCCTCGAGCTGATTGCCGAGGAAGATGGAGACAATGGCGGGAGGCGCCTCGTTCGCGCCGAGGCGGTGGTCATTGCCGACGCAGGCTGTGGACATGCGCAGGAGGTCCGCATGGCGGTCGACGGCCTTGATGATGCACGAGAGCACCAGCAGGAACTGCAGATTGTCGTTCGGCGTCTTGCCGGGGTCGAGCAGGTTCTCGCCGAGGTCGCTCGTGATGGACCAGTTGTTATGCTTGCCGGAGCCGTTGACACCGGCGAAGGGCTTCTCGTGCAGCAGGCACACAAGGCCGTGCTGCGTGGCGACGCGCTTCATCGTCTCCATCATGAGCTGGTTCTGGTCGACGGCGACGTTGCAGGTGCAGTAGATCGGCGCGCACTCGTGCTGGGCCGGGGCGACCTCGTTGTGCTGGGTCGTCGCGGTGATGCCCATCTTCCAGAGCTCCTTGTTCAGATCCTTCATGAACGCGCCGACGCGCTCCCGGATGACGCCGAAATACTGATCGTCCAGCTCCTGCCCCTTGGGCGCGGGCGCGCCGAACAGAGTGCGGCCGGTATAGATGAGGTCGCGGCGCTTGAGATACTTTTCACGGTCTACAATAAAGTACTCCTGCTCCGCGCCGACGGACGGGATCACACGCTCGGCCTGTGTGTTGCCGAACAGGTGCAGGATGCGCACGGCCTGCTGGCTCAGCGCCTGCATGGAGCGCAGCAGCGGGGTCTTGTTATCGAGCGCCTCACCGGAATAGGCCACAAAGACCGTCGGGATGCACAGGATCGTACCGCAGGCCATTTCCTTCACGAAGGCCGGGGACGTCATGTCCCAGGCCGTATAGCCGCGGGCATAATGTGTGGAGCGCAGACCGCCGGAGGGGAAGGAGGACGCATCCGGCTCGCCCATGATGAGCTGCTTGCCCGTCAGGTTCAGGATCTCCTTGCCGTTCTCGTCCGGCGCGGAGAGAAACGAATCGTGCTTCTCCGCCGTGACGCCCGTGAGCGGCTGGAACCAGTGGGTGTAGTGTGTGGCGCCCTTCTCAATGGCCCATTCCATCATGGCCTTGGCCACGACATCCGCCGAGCCCATGGAGATCTGACCGCCGTGCTCGACCACACTCATGACCTCCGCATAGACCTTCTTCGGCAGACGCTCCTGCATGACGGCTCTGCTGAATACATTTTCCCCAAAATATTCGGATACCTTCATTGGAATTCCTCCCTGTCTGATTCTTGCCGCAGCCTGTAGCCGCTCACAAATTACCGTCTCAGTGTAACGAAATCCGGCCGGAATTGCAAGTGTTTTTGCAGCGGCGGGCACGATTTCAGAGGCGTGCCCAAACGCAGCAGTTATTTGCCGTCAAGATTTGGACATTTTCCCATGAATTTTATCATTTTCTCCAACGGATTTTTCAATATAAACTTTTTCGCATGCAGGAGCGGCGGAATTTTCCTGCATAAATTGCATTCTGCTCTCCATACTACCGGCAGGAGTGTGAAGCCATGCTGATCTCTTTTCTCCGCACCGTCGTATTATATCTGCTGCTCATCGTGACCGTCCGCCTGATGGGCAAGCGGCAGATCGGCGAGATGGAGCCTGCGGAATTCGTTGTGACCATGCTGCTGGCCAATTTGGCCGCCATCCCCATGCAGGACAGCGCCATTCCCCTGCTGTCCGGCCTCGTGCCGATCCTCGTCATCCTCGGGCTGGAGCTCATCCTCGCCGCCGTTTCGCTGCAGTCCATCCGGATGCGCCGCCTGCTGTGCGGCAAGCCCGTCATTCTCATGCAGAACGGGAAAATTCTCGAACGGAATCTGCAGCGCACACGCGTGAACCTCGACGAGTTGACCATGCACCTGCGGGAGAAGGGCATTTTCGACCTCAGCACCGTGAAATTCGCCATTCTGGAGACGAACGGCCAGCTCTCGACCCTGCTGTATGCCAAGGAGCAGCCCGCTTCGGCGCGCGACGCGGGCATCCGCGTGCGGGAGACGGAGCTGCCCGTCACGATCATATCTGCCGGGCGCATTCTGGCGGAAAATCTGCATCTGGCCGGGCGGGACGGCGGCTGGCTTGAGGCGGAGCTGAAGCGGCGGAGCCTCACAGCGGAGCAGGTGCTCCTGCTGACGGTCGATGCCGCGGGGACGGTCTATCTTGTGCGGAAGGAGGACCTGGCATGAAGCTGTGCTGGCTTGGCTGCGGCATTCTGGCCGTGCTGCTGGCGCTGTCGCTTCTGTGCGGCATGCTCACGCAGCGCAGCACACGGGACGCCGCCGCCGCACTCGAGCAGGCCCTCGAGGCGCTGGACCGGGACGAGACGGCACAGGCCGTGGAGGCCGGCACACAGGCCCGGCAGCACTGGCAGCGCCATCGCCGCTTCCTCTGTGCCGTACTGAGCCACGACGAGCTCGACGGCATCGAGCAGGGCTTTGCGGAGCTGCAGGCCTATTCCGCCGTGGGCGACGCAGCGGAGCTGCGCAGCCGCTGCGAGGTCCTACTGCTGCAGCTGCAGCACATCGCGCAGCTGGACGCGCCGTATGCCGAGAACTTTCTCACCTGCCCGGTGCGGATTTAGGCAGGCTTGTCATTCCGAGGAGCGAAGCGACGTGGGAATCTCTGGCAAACGATTTCGAATTCGCCGAAGTCCACCGAAACTTCGGTCCGGTTCTGCAAAATTGCCCCCCAAGGGTGCTTCCTCGCGCTGCGCCCCAGCAGGGGCCATGCAATGACGCGCCCGACTTTTTCATTTTGCGATTTTGCCCCCGCATGGGAAAAAGCCCAACGGGAGTTTTTCGCCAACAGGTTTGGAACAGCCTGCAGGAAAGCCTGACAATCCGAAGGTTTCGGAGGGAAGGATAGTGTGAAAGGAAACCGTCAGGGTGTCCTTTCGCGTTCGATCACCCGCCGCAGCGGCCAAAATTGCAAAACGGTGCCACAAAATTCGTTTTGCAATTTTGCCCCCGCATGGGAAAAAGCCCAAAGGGACTTTTTCCCATGCGGGGGTTGACCAATATGCATACAAGGCTGTATAATAGGCACAGGACGGACCCGTGCGGTCCGACGGGAGGCTAATTATGCTTACGCAAACACTCGATCAGCAATATCTTGCCCACACCTATAACCGTTTTCCGCTGGAGATCGTCGGCGGTAAGGGCTCGCTCCTCCGCGGCGCGGACGGGCGGGAGTACATCGACCTCGGCAGCGGCATCGGCGTGAATATTTTCGGCATGGACGACGACGAATGGCGCAATGCCGTTACGGCGCAGCTCAGCCGCTTCCAGCATGTCTCCAATCTCTACTACTCCGAACCGGCCGCGAAGCTCGCACAGATGCTCTGCGAACGAACCGGCCTGAAGCGGGTCTTTTTCTCGAACTCCGGCGCGGAATCCAACGAATGCGCCATCAAGGCCGCCCGCAAATGGGCCGCCGAACACAAGGGCCCGGAATACTGCAGCATCATCACCCTGCGCGGCAGCTTCCACGGCCGCACGCTCGGCACGCTGGCCGCGACGGGGCAGGATGTGTTCCACCGCGACTATCAGCCGCTGCCCGGCGGCTTCCTCTACGCGCAGCCCGGCGAATGCGAAGCCCTCGAGCGCCTTGCCGCAGAGCACCCCTGCGCCGCGATCCTCTTTGAGGCCGTGCAGGGCGAGGGCGGCGTGCGCCCCATCGGGCAGGAATTCGCCTCCTGCCTGCAGGAGGTCTGCCGCAAGCATGACCTGCTGCTCATGGCAGACGAGGTCCAGCTCGGCAACGGCCGCAGCGGCAGCCTCTACGGCTATATGAACTACGGTCTGCAGCCCGACGTCGTCTCCACGGCAAAGGGCATCGGCGGCGGTCTGCCCCTCGGCGTGACCATGTTCGGCGAGCGTGTGGCAGACGTCTTCCACCCCGGCGACCACGGCACGACGTTCGGCGGCAACCCCGTCTGCTGCGCAGGCGCAGTGAACATCCTCAGCCGCATCGACGACAGGCTGCTTGAAGGCGTGCGCGAGCGCTCGGACTATCTCCGCCGCACGCTGCAGGCCGCGCCCGGCATCCGCAGCGTCACCGGTATGGGCCTGATGCTCGGTCTGGAGATCGATATCCCCGCCCGCGAATTTGCGGAGCGCGCACTGCGCGAAGGCGTGCTCGTCACGACCGCCAAGCAGAAGATCCGTCTTCTGCCCGCGCTGAATATCCCCATGGAGCTGTTGAAAACTGCCGCCCAGGCACTGGTGCACTGCGCGGCTGAATAAGGAGGTACCCCATGAATCTAAACGGTAAAAGCTTTCTGACCCTGCTGGACTTCACCCCCGACGAGATCACCGGTCTGCTCGACCTCGCCGCCGCCCTGAAGGCCAAAAAGAAGGCCGGCGTCCCGCACGACACACTCCGCGGGAAGAACATCGCGCTGATCTTTGAGAAGACCTCGACCCGCACGCGCTGCTCCTTTGAGGTGGCCGCGCACGACCTCGGCATGCACGTTACTTATCTCGACCCGACCGGCTCCCAGATCGGCAAAAAGGAATCCATTGCCGACACGGCCCGCGTGCTCGGCCGCCTGTATGACGGCATCGAATACCGCGGCTTCGGCCAGAGCATCGTGGAAGAGCTGGCAAAATACGCCGGCGTCCCCGTCTGGAACGGCCTGACGAACGAATTCCACCCCACGCAGATCCTGGCGGATATGCTGACGATCCGCGAGCACTTCGGCAGCCTGAAGGGCCGCAAGCTCGTGTTCCTCGGCGACTGCCGCTACAATATGGCAAACTCCCTGATGATCGGCTGCGCCAAGCTCGGCATGCACTTCGTGGCCAGCGGCCCGGAGGGCTACTTCCCCGATCCCGCGCTCATCGCCCGCTGCGAGGCCATTGCCGCCGAGACCGGCGCAACGCTGGCCTTTGAGACGGACCCGGCAAAAGCCGTCGCCGGTGCGGACGTGCTCTACACTGACGTCTGGGTCTCCATGGGCGAGCCGATGGAAGCCTGGGCCGAGCGTCTGGAGAAGATGCTCCCCTATCAGGTCAATCAGAAGCTCATGGACGCCGCCGGAGAAAAGGCCCTGTTCATGCACTGCCTGCCTGCGTTCCACGACCTCAACACCGGCATCGGCCGCCAGATCGGCGAGCAGTTCCATCTTGAGGCGCTGGAGGTGACGGACGAGGTCTTCGAGGGCCCGCGCTCCATCGTCTTCGACGAGGCCGAGAACCGCATGCACACCATCAAGGCCGTCCTCGCTGCCACGCTGGCTAACTAATCCTGATTCCTGAT
>ERZ835541.1073-NODE-1073-length-29496-cov-50.728915_pt1 | contig 29496 bp, 24 predicted proteins | sample MGYA00519945_ERZ835541 | MGnify/ENA primary metagenome ERZ835541 (study PRJEB31850, sample SAMEA3708780) | human gut metagenome | biome: human gut; feature: human-associated habitat; material: faeces | place: China | collected 2014 ...
CAACTTCGATTTCGGGCAATACATTTACGGCGGATGTCATGGCGGAGACGATGCGGCGGACATCACTTGGCACACTGCATACCGGAAGTAAAGTCAATCTGGAACGTGCGATGGCGGCAGGCGGACGCTTCGGTGGGCATATCGTATCCGGGCATATTGACGGCACCGGAACGATCGCGAACATGGAACGGGAAGAAAATGCAGTCTGGGTGACGATTGAGACGACACCACAGATTATGAAATACATCATCGAGAAAGGTTCGATCGCGATTGACGGCATCAGCCTGACGGTCGCGACGGTCAGCACTGACCGGTTTCAGGTATCGATCATTCCGCACACCGGTCAGGAGACGACGCTGCTTACGAAGAAGGCAGGCGATATCGTGAATCTGGAAAACGATGTGATCGGAAAATACGTGGAGCATCTGCTTCATTTCAAAGAGCCGGATAATAAGAAACAAAGCTCGAAGGTTGATATGGGATTTCTTGCAGAGCATGGATTCTTATAGAGAAATTAGCGATAATTACACATAATAGAGTTATGAACAGACAATGATAAACAATTCATAAAATGGAGGAACAACATGGAATTAAACAGCATTGAAGAGGTTGTAGAGGACCTCAAAAAAGGAAAATGTGTTGTGATCATGGACGATGAAAATCGCGAGAATGAGGGCGATGTCATCTGTGCCGCAGAATTTGCAACAACAGAGAACGTGAACTTTATGGCAAGCTATGCCAGAGGTCTGATCTGTATGCCAATGGCACCGGAATACACAGATAAGCTGCATCTGCCACAGATGTGTATTACAAATACAGACAATCACTGCACCGCATTTTCCGTATCGGTCGATCATGTGAGTACGACAACTGGTATCTCAGCCTATGAGCGAGGGATTACAGCACGCAAGTTTGTGGAGGACGATGCGAAGCCAGAAGATTTTCGCAGACCGGGACATATGTTCCCACTCGAGGCAAGACCAGGTGGCGTGATCGAGCGTCAGGGACACACCGAGGCAACGGTAGATCTGATGAAGATTGCAGGATTGAAACCGGTTGGTCTTTGCTGTGAGATCATGCGCGACGATGGTATGATGGCAAGACGCGATGACTTGGAGCAGTTTGCAAAGCAGCATGATCTGAAGATCTCTACTGTAGAGAAACTGATCCAGTATCGTAAGGAGCATGAAGTATTTGTCGAGTGCGTGGCAAAGGCAAAGATGCCGACACGTTACGGCGAGTTCATGATTTACGGCTATGTAAATAAATTAAACGGCGAGCACCATGTCGCACTCGTAAAGGGTGACATCACCGATGGCGAACCGGTACTTTGCCGTGTACATTCCGAGTGTCTGACCGGCGATGCACTTGGTTCTGCACGCTGCGACTGCGGACAGCAGTATGATGCAGCAATGAAGCAGATTGCCAAGGAGGGCAGAGGCGTGCTTCTCTACCTGCGTCAGGAAGGCCGTGGAATCGGACTTATCAACAAGATTCGCGCGTACCAGCTGCAGGATCAGGGACTTGACACGGTCGAGGCGAACTTGAAGCTCGGCTTCCCGGAGGATGCCCGTGACTACACGATCGGTACACAGATCCTTGTAGATCTCGGCGTACACAAGATGCGCCTGCTCACAAACAACCCACTCAAGGTATACGGCCTTTCCGGCTACAACCTTGAAATCGTCGAGCGTGTGCCAATCGAGATGGAGCCAAGCAAATACGATATGTTCTATTTAAAGACAAAGAAAGAAAAGATGGGACATATTCTCGATAACGTAGATTGATGACCGCGGAAAGGTGGTGAATGCCGCCTCTCAAATATGGTTTGATTACACAGATAATTGCGTACAACAATAATGAGATATGCATAGATTTGATTCGATTTCTGAAAGACAGCATATGTTCGGGATTTAGAAGTACTTAATGTTCTGGGAGAAAACCAGAAATACCTGAACACGATGTTCAGGTAAGCCGCCACTGAGCCATGGATGGCGAATTAGCGGCGGTTTCGTACGATATAGACATGGAAGGACAGAACATTTAGTACTTCTTAGTTCCGATACATGCTGGATTCAGAAATTGAAATCAAATGTATGCATAGAAAGATATCGTAGATACGCAATTATCGCCCAATATAAAAGAATAAGGAGAGAAAGAAAATGAACAAATTAGAAGGAAAATTAGTCGCAGACGGCGCAAAAATCGGAATCGTAGCAGCAAGATTTAACGAATTTATCGTATCCAAATTAGTCGGTGGTGCGATGGACGGTCTGATCCGTCATGACGTGAAGGAAGAGGACGTCACAGTCGCATGGGTACCAGGTGCATTTGAAATCCCAGTTGTCGCAAAGAAGATGGCAAAGTCTGGAAAGTATGACGCGGTAATCTGTCTTGGCGCCGTTATCCGTGGAGCAACAAGCCACTATGATTACGTATGTAACGAAGTATCCAAGGGCGTAGCTTCCGTATCACTGGAGACAGAGATTCCGGTATTGTTCGGTGTCGTTACAACCGAGAACATCGAGCAGGCAATCGAGCGTGCAGGTACAAAGGCTGGAAACAAGGGATACGATTGTGCCCTTTCAGCTATTGAGATGATCAACCTCATGAAGCAGATCTAATTACCTGCGATACACCAGAAGTTTAGTTTTAAGTAAGGATAGACGAATATGAAAAAAGAACGTTGTATGTTGTTTTTTGATATTGATGGGACATTGATCACAACCGATGGCAAGCGGACATTTCCGGAGAGTGCGAAGCGTGCGCTGCGCGAGGCAAGGGAGCGAGGACACCTCGTCTACATCAACACCGGGCGCGTCATGGAAAATGTGGATGATTTCATCCGCGAAGTCGGTTTTGATGGATATGTCTGTGGTTGCGGAACATATATTGTGTCTGAGGGAGAAGTGATGCTGCATCACCGTATCCCTCAGGAACGCTGCCGCGAGATCGCGTATAAGTGCCGGGAATGTCACATGATGGCAATCTTTGAACACACGGATCATACCGGTTATGATAGCGCACTGGCTGGCGAGGACGCCGGGTATCAGGAGATTCTGCACTATTTCAAATCCATGGGGCGCCATATGATTGATAACATTGAAGATCCGGAATTTTGCTTTGACAAGTTTGCCTGCTGGTATGAGGAAGGCAACCCGAAGCTGCAGGAATTTATTGATTATATGTCTGAAGATTTTACCTGTATTCAGCGTGAGGGCAATTTCTTAGAGGTTGTGCCACACGGATTTTCCAAGGCGACTGGTATCCGGTTTTTGATGGAGAAATATGATATTCCGCTTGAACGCATTTATGCGTTTGGGGATAGCAATAACGACCTCGATATGTTACGATATGTACAAAACAGTATTGCGATGGGCGTCTGCACAGAGGAAGTGGCTGAGGCTGCTTCGTACCGTACGGATACGGTAGAACAGGACGGCATCGAGAAAGCCATGCGGCATTTTGGGATGATAGAGTAAGCGATGAATGAACGGCGTTTTCGACAACTGAATATATTGACGATCATTGCCGTAGCGGTCGGGATAGGGATGATGCTCTTTTTTGCATTTGTCGTATCGGACGGTGGCAATCAGAAGATTTCCTTCCGCACGCCAAAGAAGCTTGATGATACATGGGTGTTGTACCGGCAGGGCGAAACGGATGAACAGATCATAGATCTGCCGACGAAGCTCAAGGCGAAAAAAGGCGAGATCATCACGATCACACATCAGATGCCGGAGGATGCCGGCGAGGACAGCGCGATCTGTTTTTACACAGAGTTTCAGAACGTGATCGTTTCCATCGGTGATCGTCGTGTCTATGAAAGCGGTGTGCTGGCAGATAACAAGATGACGAAAAATGCTGTGCCCGGATATCACGTGGTAGATATTGACGCGAGAGCCGGGGAGACAGTAACGATCCAGCTTGCCTCGGCATATGGCAGATACAGTGGCAGAATACCGGGGATTTATTATGGTTCGCGTGGAGATATTGTATCGTGGCTCATACGGAGAAATGGTATTCCATTTGTTGTGTCACTGATGATCCTAGTGCTTACGATCCTGCTTGGCGTGTCACTGTTATTTATGACAAATGAAAACATCAACAAGCAGAAGGCAGCGTATGGATTTGGGTTTATTGTCTTTGCGGCGGCTTGGATTTTCTTTGGAAATACGATGATGCAGCTGCTGACGAAGAATCAGTTCGCAACGTACATGGCGAGCCAGATTTTCCTGCTTTTGATGCCGCTGTTATATTTTATGTATCTGCGAAGCTTCGCGATGAAGCGGCGCTATGCGAAGATCTTTGAGATTTTGATTTATGTTTATGCGGTGAATTTCCTGACTGGAATCGTATTCCAGTTAGTGGGTGTCTGCGATTTTGCAAGCTATATGTTCTTCACGAAGATTCTGATCATGGTTGGCTTGCTGTTGCTATGTCTGATTATGTATTTAGCGGCAGACACATATGCAGATAAGAGCATTTACAGCAATTTTTGGGCGAATGTGATACTGACCGGATCGTGTCTGGTGGAATTCATCCTGCATTTCTTCCGGTTTTACAAGAGTTATCAGGGCGTTGTCCTGCAGATCGGATTGTTTGTATTTGCGGTGCTGTTGATGATTTCTATCGAGAAAACGGTGATTCAGGAAATGAATGCGGAGCGTGATGCAGCGCTGAGCAGTGTCGGACATGAGAAGTCGCAGGCGGTGCGCACGATCAATACCGCACTGATTTATCGGGCGTTAAATACTGCGATTACAGATTTGAAGACACATGATCAGTCGAACAGCCGCCTGATTTACGATACATCGATGTTTATGCAGCACAATATGGATGCAGTTTATAAGCAGGGGCTTGTTTCTTTCGATATAGAGCTTTCGTATATCCGGGCATATCTCGGCATGCAGAAACGGATTCATCCGGGACTTGAGGTGCTTGTGGAAGACAAGGTGACAGAGTTCAAGGTACCATACAATACGATTGAACCGCTTGTGGAAAATGCAGTCGAGGCGGCTGTGGAAACGAAGCAGGATGGAAAGGTTGTTGTGCGAAGCTATGAGCGGCTGGACTGTTTCGCAATTCAGATTGTTGACAATGGAAATGGTGTTTCACCAGTAAAGAAATTCCGGGCAAAGCAGGATTTCCGGGGACTGCAAAAGCAGTTGAAATCGTCGGTGGGTGCTTTGATTGAAGTGCGCACAAAACCGGATAAGGGTACGATATTGACTGTGAAGATCCCAAAACAGGGATATGTAATAAAGGAGTAAGAAGATGACATTTTCGGAACAGATCGTGTATGGCTGGTTTAAGCCATCCAAATATAAAGATATGATAGAGTTACCGCGCAGGCGATTTGTTGCGTATGTGATCGTTATGATGCTTGTCTTGTCGATTGTCAGCTACGTCGTTCCGACGGCTTCGATCATCTTTGGATTTGGCGGATTTGAGAAGCTTTTCACACAGAGTCTTGGAGAAGTAAATTATACGGACGATACGCTTTCGGTGTCCAATAATTTTGATATGCATATCAACGCCGCGAATTTCTTAGTGGATACGTCACAGGAGACGGTGCAGAACGAAAGCCTCAAAAAACAGGGCATGTTTCTTGCGGTTGGAAGCAAGACCGTGCGGATCAGCATGGTACTAGGTTCCAAGGTGACAGATTACGGGGTATATTATCTGTCTGATTATTTGCAGGATGGGTTTAACAATGACAGTCTTGTTGCGATGATTCCGTCGATCTACGCGGTACTTTTCGTGACACTGCTTGGAACGATGCTCAGTTATTTTGTAAAATACGCAGTGGTTGCGCTGCTCTTTTCTATCCTTGTGAACAGCATGAATCATCAGTTTCATTTGAACTTACAATTCGGACAGGTGTTTGCGCTTTGTTTCTATGGACAGTCGTTTGCAATGATCCTGTCGAATTTCAATCAGGCAATCGGTCTTTTGCCAACGCTGCTTGTATCGATCGTTGGAATTTTCGTGACTGTTCATATGATTACCGTGAGTGTTGCGCTTATGAAAAACGAGCGGGAATTGTAGCAGAAAAGGATTTCAGTTTGTAAATCAAAATTTGATATAACATACACTTATAGTCGGATATAAAAACCTTGTATTTTTCAGAATTGCCTTATAGCTATATAATAGGGGCATGAAAGAAATTGATCGAGGTGAGAACGATGAGACAGATTTTATGTTATGGAGATTCGAATACATATGGATTAGTACCGAAGGAAAACGCACGGTATCCATGGGGGATCCGTTGGACAAGCCGGTTGAATGAGAAGCTTGGACTTCTGCAGTACCGTGTGATTGAGGAAGGGCTGTGCGGACGGACGACCATCTTCGATGATCCGTTCCGAGACCATCGAAATGGCGCAAAATTTGTCAATGCAGTGTTGGAGACACACGGGGCATCGGATCTTATCATCCTGATGCTTGGAACCAATGATTGCAAGACCGCATATAAGACGACACCACAGTTGATTGGAAAGGGTGTGGAGACGGTGATTGCGAAGATCCGAAGCTTTGCTCCGGATAGCAAGATCCTGCTTGTGTCACCGATCCATCTGGGCGAGAAGGTCTGGGAGAAATCCTATGATCCGGAGTTTTCCAGAGAGTCGGTCGATGTATCGAAGGGGCTTGCCGATGTCTATGCGGAGATCGCGAGAAATGAACATCTGTATTTCTTAGATGCATCCGATGTGGCTGCACCGAGTGACACCGATCAGGAGCATCTGAATGAGGAAGGGCACGCGAAGCTCGCGGAAGCAATCTACGAGAAGGTGGATGATATATTCGCGGAGGCTGCGTAGATTTCTTCGCAGAATAATATAATTTAGTACGAATATAAGAAGCCGGTAAGAGACTATTTCATATAGTTTCTTACCGGCTTCTGTGTTAACTACAGATACCCATATTTCTTCCGCTGTGAGAACACGAAGAAGAGCGTCATGCACAAGGTGATTGCTTCCGCTACAATGATCGCGCCCCAGATACCGTCTAATCCGAGGATTAGTGGCAGCAGCATGACGGCGGATAACTGGAACACAAGTGTCCGCAGGAATGAAATCAACGCAGAAATCAAGCCATTGTTTAACGCCGTGAAGAAGGACGAACCATAAATGTTAAATCCGTTGATCAGGTAGGTAAACGAATAGATCAGGAATCCGTGTTTGGTTAGTGCAAACAGTTCTGTATCATATCCAACGAAGATTTTCGTCAGAGGTCCTGCAATCGCATGTGCCAGCAGGACAAGCAGGATACCCCAGATGGCAATCAGACTGGTACTTTTTTTGAACATATTCTTAAGCTCATCCCGGTTCCCGGCACCGTAGTGGTAGCTGACAATCGGTGCACTGCCGACCGAATATCCAAGGAAGATCGATATGAATATGAAGTTTACATACATGATCGCGCCGTAGGCAGCCACACCATTTTCGCCTGCGTATTTCATAAGCTGCAGGTTGTAGAGCGAGTTCACGAGAGAGGAAGAGAGGTTTGTCATAAGCTCCGAAGAACCGTTTGTACATGTCTTCAACAAGACCACTCCGTCAAATTTTGTCTTTCCAAGTTTCAGCAGACTGGAATTCTTCCGTGCAAAATAGAAGATCGGGAAGAATCCACCGATGCATTCTCCGGTTACCGTCGCAATCGCGGCGCCCGGCAATCCCCATCCCAAGACTGCGATAAACAGATAATCTAACACCATATTTGTCACACCAGCGATGATGATAACGCCAAGTCCCAGCTTCGGTTTCTCTGCGGTAACGAAGAAGCTCTGGAATACGTTTTGCAGCATAAAGGCTGGCATGGAGATAAAACAGATTCTTCCATATAGCACGCAATTATCCAGCAGTGCGCCTTCTGCACCAAGCAAGGATGCAACCGGACGGACTAACAGCATTCCGCAGAGACTGAAGATGACACCGCCGATGAAAGTCACATAGACAAGCAGCGAGAAATATTCGTTTGCTTTCTTATGTTCGCCTTCGCCGAGTGTCTTTGCCACGATCGCGCTACCACCGGTACCGACCATGAAGCCGAGTGCGGACACACCCATCATGAGAGGCATAACCAGATTGACTGCAGCGAATGCTGTCTTGCCGACATAGTTCGATACGAACAGCCCATCGACGATACCGTAGATGGAAGTGAAGATCATCATGATGATGGACGGCAGGACGAAGCGCAGCAGCTTCTTATAAGTAAAATGTTCGGATAATTGTATCTTCATGTTGTAATTCCTCCAATTTTGTTATAGCTTCTGGATTCCTTCGCGCAGGGCTGCGAGATACTGTGCGTGGAAATGCAGAATCGTTTTGTATTCTTTTTCTGTCAGTTTTGGGAATGCTTCGTTCTCAATCTCTACCATCGGGAAGATCGTACGGCGCACGAGCTGCAATCCCTGTTCGGTCAGATAGATGTGCATGCTCCGTCCCTTTCCGGACGCGAGTGTCAGATATTCCTTCTTCTGTAATGACCGGATCGCTGAGTTGACGGTCTGCTTCGGGATGAAGGTTGTGCGGCAGATGTCGCTTTGCTTACAGCCATCCCCCAGCTCGCAGATTGCGTACAGGGTGTCGAACTCGCTGTTCGAGAGACCAAGCCGCATCGCTGCGTCGTGGTAGATGATGTTATATTCTTTGTAGATGTGGTTGAATGCAACCAGCTTGTCACTCATATATGGTTGTTCTTCTTCGTGTTTTTCTTTCATAGAGGCTCCTCTCACAATTCGACAAAATATGTCTGATTTCGTACTCAAGTAAGTCCGAAAACATACTTAGTATAGTCTGATTTCGGACTTATGTCAAGAGGAAGATGGATGTAAATTATTTGTAATTATGCAAGGAAAACATGGCAAGATACATTGCTATTTTACAGGGATTGAAGTATACTTAGGGGCGAAAATAAATATGTATAAAATATTATAGAACGAAAATTATAGACAAGGGGAACAGGACAGGAGTAAAAAGATGCTGACACAATTTTCAAGAACTGAGCTGCTGCTTGGAAAAGAAGCGATGGAGAAATTACAGAATTCCCGTGTCGCCGTATTCGGAATCGGTGGTGTAGGTGGTTATGTCTGTGAGGCGCTGGCACGAAGCGGCGTTGGAGCCTTTGATCTGATCGATGATGATAAGGTGTGTCTGACGAATCTGAACCGTCAGATTATTGCGACCTATAAGACAATCGGAAAATATAAAACGGACGTTATGAAGGAACGGATCTTGGATATCAATCCGAAAGCGGATGTACGTGTGCACAAATGTTTCTTCCTGCCGGAAAATGCCGATGAGTTTCCGTATGAAGACTATGACTACATGGTTGATGCAGTGGATACGGTAACTGCAAAAATCTCTCTCGTGATGAAAGCACAGGAGAAACACATTCCGATCATCAGCAGTATGGGCGCCGGCAATAAATTAGATGGCAGTCAGTTCAAGGTGGCAGATATCTATAAGACGAAGGTCTGTCCGCTTGCGAAGGTCATGCGGCGGGAACTTAAGAAGCGCGGAGTGAAGAAATTAAAGGTTGTGTATTCGGAGGAACAGTCGATTCGTCCGATTGAGGATATGTCGATCAGCTGCCGGACGCGCTGTGTATGTCCGCCGGGTGCGAAACACAAATGCACCGAGCGGAGAGATATTCCGGGCAGTGTCGCATTTGTTCCATCGGTGGCAGGTCTGATCATTGCCGGTGAGGTTGTGAAGGATCTGGTGAAGGACATACCGCGGACAGCAGAAGAACCGACAACATAAATACGGGCGTAGGCAAAATAAAATATAGTAACTCGTGTAATTGGTATGCATGTGATGGAACAGGAGGCAGAAACAATGACATTAGAGAAGCATGTGATTGATACAGTGAAGGAATGGCAGACGAAGATCGGCACGGATGATGCAGGCGTGCGCCTCTATTATCCGAAGGTGTCGATGTGCGGATATCTGAAGCTTCCAGTGGAGGAGGATTCCGAGAAGATCTGTCAGGAGGCAGAGGCATATTTCGAGAAAAGTGTACCAGAACTTGGACACGTGACAGTGACCGAGAAAGCAGACCGGTTCTGCGTGTTTGTCAGTCCGGAGGGCTGTGATTATATTAACCGTGAGATTCCTGTTTCGGAATTTTTAGAGGGATTTCTGAAGGTGCTTAAGACGCAGGATATGCAGCAGGTACGGGCGTATTTTCAGGCATTTGCGAAAGCACATGGCACGACGGTCTGTGAGGAGGACGATGAGGAGGATCTCGGAACGGTGCTCTCTTTTGCGGATAAGGATGTGGAGCCTTATCTGTACTGTGTGACAGACGATCAGTTTGGAATTACCTATCACCGGTTTACGAAGGATGATTTCGATACGATTTAAAAAAGTCTTAAACAAAAGCGGAGTTTAATAAAAAAGATACAATTTGGATACAACCATGATTTAAAATAGAAAAGGAGTTTTCCCATGAACGAACAAACGAAAGCGAGAATCAAGGAGTTACAGAAAGAAAAAGATGTTGTGATCTTAGCGCATTATTATGTGGATGGTGAAGTGCAGGAAATCGCAGATTATGTCGGCGATTCGTACTATCTGGCGAAGGTTGCAACGACAGTGGAACAACAGAATATTTTGTTTTGCGGTGTCTCCTTTATGGGTGAGAGTGCGAAGCTTCTGAATGCGAAGAAGCATGTCTATATGGCAGATGATGGAGCGGATTGCCCGATGGCACATATGGCGGAAGTGGAGAAGATCGAGGAAGTGCGGAAGGAATATCCGGATGTGGCAGTTGTCTGCTATGTAAATTCAACAGCAGAATTAAAGGCACATTCCGATGTCTGCGTGACATCATCCAATGCACTGAAGATCGTCAAGGCATTGCCGAACAAGGACATCTATTTTATTCCGGATTACAATCTGGCACATTTTATAGCGGAGCAGGTACCGGAGAAGCATTTTATCTTCAACGATGGATTCTGCCATGTACATAAGAGTATTCACAGTGAAGATGTGAAGAAGGCAAAGGAACTGCATCCGGACGCACTTGTTCTGGCACATCCGGAGTGTACAAGTGACACGCTGGCACTGGCGGACTTCATCGGAAGTACGTCCCAGATCATTGATTACGCAACCGCATCGGACAGCAAGAAGTTCCTGATCTGCACCGAGATGGGTGTGTTCTATGAGTTGATGCAGAAGAACCCGGACAAGAAATTCTTCTCTGTCGGACACAGACAGTTCTGCCCGAACATGAAGAAGGTCAGTCTGGACAAAGTACTTGAGAAGCTCGAAGATCTGAAGGATGAAGTGATCCTTCCAGAGGAAATGTGTGAGCAGGCGAAGAAACCGCTCGACGAGATGCTTCGTCTGGCACAGTAGCAGGACTGGTGCGTTAGTGGGTGCATCAAACCGATCAGGCGGGATCAGGTAAGTTGGCAGATGTATGAAACCACCGAACGAGGAGTATGAGATGAAACGGATTTTAATTGTGGAAGATGATATGGCGCTGGCGCAGGAATTGCAGTATCTGCTGATTTCGAATCAGTATGATGCGCAGTGCGTCGAAGAATTCACCGATGTAGCTGGACAGATTCTTGCTTCGCAGGCAGATATGGTTTTGCTGGATATTAACCTTCCAGAAGTAGATGGACAGAGTGTGTTGCGGGAACTGCGCAAGACATCGGATATTCCGGTCATTATGGTGACAAGCAAAAACACAGAGATGGACGAAGTGATCTCGATGAGCTTCGGTGCGGATGATTTTATTGCGAAGCCATACAATCCTTCTATTTTGCTTCTGCATATCGAGGCGGTATTCAAGCGGCTTGGAAAGATGGACGCAGACAAGGGACTTACCTATAAAAATATGACGCTTGACACGGCACGTGGAGTTCTGACGGTCGGGGATAACAGCGTGGAGCTTACGAAAAATGAAGCGGGTATTTTATCCTATCTGCTGAAGCATCAGAATACGATCGTGACGCGCGATGAACTGATCAGTTATCTGTGGGATTCGGAGGCATTTGTCGATGATAACACGCTGACGGTCAATATGAACCGTGTCAGAAAGAAGCTTGCTGATCTCGGCGTGGAGGATATAATCCGGACAAAACGAGGACAGGGGTACATTCTGGCATGACAGTTCGAAGTTATCTAAAAGACAGAATCAGCTTTGTTGCAGCGACAGTGTTTATCATGGCCGTATTAAGGCTGTTAGGATTTGCCTGCAAGGCGCGGATGGATTTCATCTGGGTGATGGAGGGCATCATTTTTGTGACGGCATTGTGCGTGTGTCTGGCGGACTATCGCAAGCGCAGGCATTTTTATCGGGAATTGCTGGGAATCTTAGAAGGGCTTGACCAGAAATACCTGATCACGGAGATGACGGTACAGCCGGATTTCGAGGAAGGTAAGATCTGGATGGATGTTCTGTATGACACCGGGAAATCCATGCGGGACAAGCTGAACGAAACAGAAGATTCGCTGCGGGATTTTAAGGAATATCTGGAGCTTTGGATTCACGAGATCAAGATTCCAATTGCCGCTTTAAACCTGATGAATTATAACGGCAGTCAGGATTTGAAGAAGCAGAAGGCACAGCTTGCACGGATTAACAGCTTTGTGGAGCAGATTTTATTTTATGCGCGTGCAGATGCGGCAGAAAAGGATTATCTGCTTACCGCGTGTGATCTGGATGTGACGATCAATAAAGTACTGCAGCAGCAGAAGGATCTGTTGATTGGAAATAAAATACGAATCGAGAAAAACGATACAGCCCATTCGGTTGTCACGGATTCCAAGTGGCTCACATTTATGCTTGGGCAGATCGTGAACAACAGTATCAAATACCGGGATGCTGCAAAACAGCCGTGTATTTCTTTTGCGGTAGAGGAGATGGCAGATAAGACTGTTCTAAAGATCCGCGATAATGGTATCGGGATTCCGGAACAGGATATCGACCGGGTATTTGACAAGACCTTTACTGGGGAGAATGGACGCAAAGGAAATGCTTCTACTGGAATGGGTTTGTATATATGTAAACAGCTTTGTAATAAGCTCGGACATGCGATTACGATTGCGTCCGTGTACGGGGAATACACCGAGGTGGAGATCGCCTTCGGCAAAGAGACTTTCTTGACGAAAGAGTAATTTATAACCTTACAAAAATGTAAGGTTGTTGTCATGAACTACGATGGATAGAAAGCATGAGAGAATGTATGATGCAGGCAGGATAGATGCCTGAGATGCTAATATAGAAGAAAGGCACAGTCTGGTACTGTGGCGAGGATTTGGAACATGGCTTATCATGAATCCATGTATTTTTTAGTATTTTTACCGGTGGTTCTCATCGGATATCAGCTTGCACCAAAGCAGGTGCGCTTTGGTGTGCTGCTCTTTTTTAGTTATTGTTTCTATTTTTTATTCAGCCACAGATTAATTGTATATTTGCTTGGCGCAACTACAATCACCTATCTGACAGGACGGCTGGTTGCGACTGGTGAGAAAAAACGCAGAAAAACGATTCTGATCGTGGGTGTCTGGCTGTTGCTTGGCATGCTGCTTGTGATGAAGTACAGCGGATTTTTTGCGGAGAATCTGAATGCACTTTTCGGGACGATGAACTTTGGATTCCGGTTTCCGGTGCGGCGGTTCCTGCTGCCACTTGGCATCTCGTTTTACACGCTTTCTGCGATCGGTTACATGGCGGATGTGTATTGGAAGAAGATTGAACCGGAGAAAAACATTGCGAAGCTTGCACTCTTCCTGAGTTTCTTCCCGATCATCATGGAAGGTCCGATCTGTATGTACAGCGATACTGCAGAGACGCTTGCGAAGGGCGAGGATATCCGGAGTGAAAACCTTATCCGCGGCTATATGCGGATTGGCTGGGGACTGTTGAAGAAGGTCGTAATCGCAGACCGCCTGTATGTCGTTGTGCAGACGCTGTTTGATGGGTATGCGTCCTACCACGGCGTGATGATCGTCGTTGCGGCAGTGTCCTATACAGTGCAGCTTTATATGGAATTTTCTGGCTGCATGGATATCGTGATCGGAAGTGCGGAATGTTTTGGCGTGACATTGCCGGAGAATTTCGCGCAGCCGTTCGTATCGAAGAATGCATCTGAGTTTTGGCGCAGATGGCATATCTCGCTTGGCAGATGGTTCAAGACGTATATCTTCTATCCGGTTTCCATGTCGAAGCTTACCAGAAAATGGAACCGGTTTGCGAAGAAACATACAAGCAAATACATAAAGCTGATGGTTGCGTCGGCAATCGCATTATTCCCGGTGTGGGTGTGCAACGGACTGTGGCATGGTGCGAACTGGAGCTACCTGTTCTACGGCATGTATTACTTCGTCGTAATTATGATTGAGCTGATGTTAGAACCAGCGGTGAAGAAGCTTTGCGCGGCATGGAAAATCGCAGAAGACGCGGCATGGTGGAATGTCCTTCGGATCTTGAAAACATGGGTAATCATTTTCACCGGAGAACTGTTTTTCCGGGCGGATACACTTGGCATTGGCATGCACATGTTCCGGTCGCTGTTCCATGATTTTTCGATACAGAAGCTTTGGGATGGTACGTTGCTTACGCTTGGACTTGGCAGAGTGGAGATCGGAATTATTTTAGTCTCTCTGTTGATTGTCGGCGTAGTAAATCATTTCCGTGAGCAGCAGATTGATGTGCGCGGTGTGATCTTACAGAAGCGGTTGCCAGTGCGCTGGCTCGTGTATCTTGCGCTCATCTTTGTTGTACTTATATTCGGTGCGTATGGACCGGGATATCAGGAGGTGGATCTGATCTATGCAGGCTTCTGAGAACAAAAAAATAAAAAAGAGAAAATCTGTTAATACGGAAATTGCGAATACGAAAAACGTCAGACATGGAATCTGGCTCCGGGTAATTTCATTTGCAGTCGTTGTCGTTCTGCTTTTAATAGGAGCCGGAAAGCTGTGTGATCCAATCCGGCTAGGCTTGCAGGATTCGGTTTCCGAGCGGGAACGGTATCTGTTACACCTGCTATCGGAACCAGAGGAAATGGTTGATGTGGCAATCCTCGGTGACAGCGAAAGCTATACGTTGGTATCGACGTATCAGTTGTGGAAGGAGGCAGGCATTGCATCGTATATCGGCGGACAGTCCGGGCAATGGATCGGGGAAAGTTATTTTTCACTGAAGAAAATTCTCAAGCGGCAGTCTCCCAAGGTTTTGATCTTAGAGACGAATGAGTTTTTCTCCAGAGGAGATGCGAGTGTGATAAAGGATGCGGCGAAATCCGCGCAGGAGTTTGCACGGCAGATGTTCCCAATCCTCAAATATCACCGTTTCTGGAAGATGGAACCAGCCGATCCGAAATTGCAGACGACGATTTTCAATGGATTTGAATTGCGTGCGGCAGTGACGCCGTATACGGGTGGTGGCTACATGCATGCAACCGACGATAGAACACCGGTGACTTTTATCACAAGGTATTATCTGGATAAGATCAAGCGTTTGTGTGATGCACATGGAACGAAGCTGTTGTTTGTGACAGCCCCTTCCCCGGTCAATCATACGATGCAGCGGCACAATGAGGTGCAGGCACTTGCAGATGCGCTTGCCGTTCCATACCTCGATCTGAATCTGAATACCGAGGAGCTTGGAATCGACTGGAATCTGGATACCCTCGATGGTGGCGATCATTTAAACTATACCGGTTGTCAGAAAGCTACGGCATATCTGCAGTGGTATATGCAGACGCATTATACGTTGCCGGATCGCCGGGATGATGTACGGTACGAGGCGTGGAACAAGCAGGCGGAAGAATTTGAAAAACTGCTTCCACAACCTTAAAGAAATCTTAAACGATTGCTTGGTTTTATCTTAATATTTAAGTTGCTATACTATGTAACAGAACAAAGAAATGCGGCGGATGAACCTGCACGCATGGAGGACATTATGAAAAATGTATTAGAATATCTGGAACAAAGTGCAAAGATGTATCCGGACAAGATAGCAGTGAAGGATACGGCATGTTCCTATACATATGAACAATTACAGAACAAAGCGAAATACATGGGTGCCTGTCTGGCAAAGCAGACAACACCGCGCCATCCGGTCTGTGTATTTGCCGATAAGAGTGCGGATACACTGGCAGTCTTTTTTGGAATCGTCTATGCGGGCTGCTTCTACACACTGGTTGATCCTTCATTTCCGGAGGCACGCATCCAGTCGATGCTCTCGGTGTTACAGCCGGATGTGATCGTGGATGGAAGTGATGCGTCGGAGAAGCTTACCGCGTGTGGCTACACAGAACATGTGGTTCGGATGGAAACGCTGACACAGGGGATGGATAGTGAATGTACAGGTTCCGATGAAAATCAGTTACAACAGATCCGGGAATCTATGATTGACACCGATCCACTCTACTGTAATTTTACTTCCGGCTCGACCGGAACCCCGAAGGGGGTGCTTGTGGCACATCGGTCGGTGCTTGAATTTATCGATCGGTTTACAGAGATCTTTGATATCACGGAAGCCGATGTGATCGGTAATCAGGCGCCGTTTGATTTCGATGTATCAGTGAAGGATATTTACAGTGCGATGAAGATGGGCGCAACCTTAGTTGTGATTCCGAAAGCGTATTTCATGTTCCCAAACTCCGTTGTGGACATGCTCGATGAGAATCATGTCACGACGCTGATCTGGGCGGTGTCGGCACTCTGCCTGTTGAACCGGCTGCATGGACTGAAACATAAGGTACCAGCAGATATCAACAAGATTTTGTTCAGCGGCGAGGCAATGCCGATCCGGCAGCTTCATGCATGGCAGAGCTACTACCCGGATGCGATGTTTGTGAATCTCTACGGACCGACGGAGATCACCTGCAACTGTACCTATCACATTTTAGACCGGGCATACAGCGAGGACGAAAAACTTCCGATTGGAATTCCATTTCCAAATGAACGTGTATTCCTGCTCGATGAGGAAAATCGTCTGATCGAACCGGAAAGTGCTGGCAAGACCGGAGAGCTTTGTGTGGCAGGTACGACGCTTGCCCTTGGATATTACAGAAATGCAGCGGCAACGGCGAAGGCATTTGTGGCAAATCCGTTACAGACCGATTACCCGGAGACAATCTATCGGACGGGAGATCTGGCAAGCTACGGAGAAGATGGACTGCTTTATTTTGCGGGACGGAAAGATTTTCAGATCAAGCATATGGGACACCGCATCGAGTTAGAAGAGATTGAACATGCACTGGCGGCGATCCCGGAGATCGAAGGTGCCGCATGCTTTTATGACCGCGAGAAGAACAAAGTTGTTGCCTGTTATATCGGAATTGACGATAAGAAATATCTGATTACCGCGATGAAGAAAAAGGTGCCGGATTACATGGTGCCAAATGTATTTTGTAAGGTGGACATGCTTCCACTCAACAAAAATGGCAAGACGGACAAGAAGCTTTTGGAGGCACAGTACAAGGAAGGAGCGTTTGCATGAATACAGAGGAGTTAAGAGCGGTTGCGGCGACGTATGGAACGCCGACCTACATCTTCAATGTGCGGGAAGTGGAAGCGCGAATACGGTTGCTTCGCAGCTTGCTGCCGGAGGACACAGGACTTTGCTTTGCCGTAAAAGCAAATCCATTTCTGATCCCATATGTGGCAGATCTGGTTGATCGGCTGGAGGTCTGCTCGCCGGGCGAATATGAGATCTGCATACAGGAACAGATTGCACCGGAGAAGATCGTGGTATCCGGGGTAAACAAGACTTACGAATCCATGAAACGCATCCTGTCTTACAGCAAGGGTGCTGGGATCTATACGATCGAATCGGAAGAGCATGCGAAGATCCTGCGGACACTTGCAGAGAAAAATCAGATGCCGCTTTCGGTACTGATCCGGCTTTCGAGTGGCAATCAATTCGGCGTTGATGCGGAGACGTTCTTCCGGCTGGCAAAGGAGATACAGGAAAGCCCGTATCTGACACTGGCGGGCGTCCATTATTATGCAGGGACACAGAAGCGGCAGAGCAAGCTGGAGAAGGAACTTGATACCTTAACCGCATTTGCAAAGACGTTTGAAGAAGAGACCGGAACCGTGCTGAATGAGCTTGAATATGGAGCAGGCATGAAGGTGTCTTATTTCATAAATGACAGCGAGAAGGATCAGCGGGAAAGCGAGCCGGAACCACAGATACAGGCACTTGCCGAGAAGCTTCGGACATGTGACGCCTACGGCAAAAAGACAATCGAGCTTGGGCGGTTCCTTGTGTCGATGAGTGGTTATTACCTGACGCGTGTGATGGATGTCAAGCGGACGGCACAGCCGGGATTTGTGATCTTAGATGGCGGAATCCACCAGATCAACTACTATGGCTGGATGATGGGAATGAAGCAGCCGGAGATCGAAGTCTTGGCAGAAAAAGACGGTGACGAGGAACTGTTTCATTTGTGCGGATCGCTCTGTACAGTCAATGATGTGCTGGCGCGGGATGTTGCCCTGCATGATCCGCAAAAAGGCGATGTGATCTGTTTCAAACGATGTGGTGCATATGCAGTGACCGAGGGCATGGCGATGTTTCTAAGCCGGGAACTTCCGCAGGTTCTGATCTGCAAGACAGACGGGAAGATCGAGAAGCTGCGCGACCAGATGGAGACGTATCTGTTTCATGTGTCTGCAACAACATAATACAAAACACATGTGGAATCATTGGTAACAATACATGAGAATTCATGGATTTATAATAAAGATTAGGAGGATTTGTAACATGGAAGAATTATTGGAGATTTTGGAAGGAATTGCACCGGGTGAGGATTTTGAGAACTGCACAACGTTGATTGACGATCATATCTTAGATTCCTTTGCGATTTTATCACTTGTATCAGAAATCGAGGATACCTTTGATGTAGAGGTATCACCGGCAGAGCTGATCCCTGCGAACTTCAATTCAGCAAAGAGCTTGTGGGAGATGATTTGCAGACTCAAGGAAGACTAGTGTAGGAAAGGATGAATCATATGGCTTACCATCTGCTTACATACAGTTTAATATTTTTGCCAGTCGTGATCGCATTGTACCAGTTATGCCCGGCACGGTTCCGGTTTGTGGTACTGCTTGCAGCCGATTATACATTTTTCTGTATGATAAGCGGTAAGCTTCTGGTCTGGCTGCTTCTGGCGACGCTTGTGACATATGGAACCGGCAGATGGCTGGCGGCGATCCCGGTTCGGCACAGTGACCTTCACGGAAAAGCGCTGACGCGGAAGAAGCGTGGTGTGTTGGCACTTGGAATTGTTTTGATCTTAGGGGCGCTTGTGACACTCAAATACCTCCGCGTATTTGGGGTGACACTTGCAGCACCGATCGGTATTTCCTATTATAGCCTGCAGGCAATTTCCTATATGACGGACGTCTATCGAGGCACACAGGAGTCCTGTAAGAATCCAATAAAGGTGGCACTTTATTTGAGCTTCTTCCCGCAGATCATGGAAGGTCCGATCAGCCGGTTTTCCGAGACAGCAGATGCTCTGTATGGTGGGAACAGTATTCAGTTTGAGAATCTGGTCTTTGGTTACCAGCGTATCATCTGGGGGCTGTTCAAGAAGATGGTGATTGCAGACCGGCTGGCACCGCTTGTGGCAAAGGTGTTCAGCAACTACAACAATTTCGATGGTGCGGCAATCCTCGTTGGGGTGCTGGCATACACGATGCAGCTATATATGGAGTTTTCCGGATGTATGGATATCATCATGGGAAGTGGCGAGATCTTCGGTGTACCATTGCCTGAGAATTTCCGTCAGCCGTTCTTCGCGAAGAATGCGGGTGATTTCTGGCGGAGATGGCATATCACGCTTGGCGCATGGTTGAAGGATTATGTATTTTATCCGATCTCACTTGCCAAGCCAGTGAAGAATCTGGCGAAGAAGATCAAGAAGAAAGCTGGATTTTCGGTCAGCAAATTCGTAGCACCGACGATTGCGTTATTCTTTGTCTGGTTGTCAAACGGCATCTGGCATGGACCACATATGAATTATATCTTTTATGGCATGTATTATTTTATGCTCATTGTGATCGAGAATCTGACCGAGGAACCATGCAGGAAGCTGGTGGAGCGATTCAAGCTTGATACAGAATGCATCGGATTTCGGATCTTCCAGTTCCTGAAACTGTTTGTGATCGTGAATATTGGCGAGATGTTCTTCCGTGCTGACACGGTTGCAACTGGATTTCGGATGCTGCGCGGAATCGTGACAGACTTCCATATCACAGCACTTGCGGAGACGAATTTCGGTGTGGATGTGCCGGATCTCATTCTGGCAGTTGTCAGTATCCTGCTCGTATTTGTGGTGGACATCATCCATGAAAAGGGCATTTCAATTCGAAGAAAGGTAGCGGATTGCAAGCTGCCAGTCCGTTGGAGCTTCTGGTATGCAGTTGTACTTCTGGTTGTTGTATTTGGTGCCTATGGCAGTGGATACACGATCGTGGATATGATCTACGCGGCGTACTGATAGAGGGATGAATAATTACGTGGAAGATGACATTCGATGTTTGGTAATTTGAAATATTATGGATTGCATGGATAGCGTAATTGTATGTGATTTACGAAAGAGGAATGTTTATGAAAAAAGAAAGTGGAAAATGGAAAACAACTCTCAAGATGGCAGCGGGCAGCGTCGGGTTTCTAGCGGGACTTTGTGTGGTACTGATTCTGGCAGGACGATTCCTGTGTCGGAAGAGTAACGCTGACATCTATGATACAACAGCCGTGCGCACGAAAGATGCGGAAGTGAAAAATGAAGTGAAGGATACGATTGACGTATTGTTCTTAGGTGATAGTGAATGTTATTCGAGCTTCAATCCTCTGCAGATGTTCGCAGAGCATGGCTACACCTCATTTATCTGCGGGACATCGGCACAGCGTATGTGCGACTCGTATGCGATTTTACAGGCGGCATTTGAGACGCAGACGCCGGAGGTCGTTGTGTTGGAGACGAACTGTCTGTTCCGAAGCGTGAAATCTAAGGGTGATTCGAAAGATTATGTCTTAGACCGTCTGTCCGATCATGTGGAGATTTTTAAGAATCATTCCCGCTGGAAGGATGCGTTCGTAAGTACAAATTCCTTAACGAAGAAAAAAAATGAGAAGAACCGTGGGTTTATCAAGCGAAGCACGGTCAAGCCGTATGAGGGTGGAGCCTATATGCATGCGAGCGAGGAACGTAAATCTATGGATGCGGACGCAGAGAAATATCTGCTTTTGATGAAGGAATATTGCGAGAGTCATGGTGCAAAGCTTGTCTTAGTCAGTTCCCCTTCCCCGAAGAACTGGACGTATGCCAAGCACAACAGTGTGTCCGACTGGGCGCAGGCAAACGCGGTTACTTATGAAGATCTGAATCTGAATGATGCGCTTGGCATCGACTGGGCGTCCGATACGAAGGACGGAGGCGACCATCTGAACTTTGACGGCGCGAAGAAGGTGAGTGCATATGTGGGAAACTGGCTATCGGAAGCTTATGGGTTGAAAGACAAAAGAAACAATCCGGACTACAAACACTGGGAGGAAGACAGTGTGGAGTATGCATCAGCAAGAAACTAGCTCGATGGGACATGCTATTTTGGAGGCAGGGATGCCTCCTTTTTTTTGAATTGGGGCAAAAACCTGAAATATGGAAAAATCCCCCAATAGGGCAGACACAGGAAGCAAGCAGATTGGGGCAAAAAACTGAAATATGGGGAATCCCCCCCAATGGAGCAGTCACAGGAAGCAAGTGAATTGGGGCAAAAACCTGAAATATGAAAAATCCCCCAATAGGGCAGTCACAGGAAGCAAGTGGGTTGGAGTAAAACAGCAGAAATCAGGGAAATACTCCAAGCTGGAAGAATTACATGAAGCGTGACATGGAGTAAAATCAGATAATCATAAGGATTGCTCCAAAGTCGACTCTCTTGCATAGGCATCTGCACCAAATCAATATATAATACAACCATTATATTACAAAATCGTAAGAAACATGTAATCTAGACCGATGGATGTCGGCTGAAAAACCATATATACTGAGTACAGTAAAAAGCGGCAGGAACCCCAGAATTCCTGCCTGCAGAATGTCAGCAAACGAAGGGAGACTATCTATGAATGAGATATTAAAGCTTGACAATGTAGAAAAATACTATGGCAACAAAGCGAATCTGACAAAGGCGGTAGATAAGATTTCGTTCTCCGTAGAGAAAGGAGAGTTTGTCGGAATTATGGGAGCCAGCGGCTCCGGCAAGACAACACTCTTAAACTGTATTTCCACGATTGACCGTGTAACAGCCGGACATATCTATGTGGGGGATAAGGACATCACAACAATCAGGGGGAATGAATTAAATAAGTTCCGCCGGGAAGAGCTGGGATTTATCTTCCAGGATTTTAATCTGCTGGATACGCTGACCGGATATGAGAATATTGCACTGGCGCTCTCCATCCAGAACGTAAAACCGAAGGAGATTGACAGCCGGATCCAAGAGGTTGCGAAGCGGCTTGGCATCGAGGAAGTTCTGAACAAATACAGCTATCAGATGAGTGGTGGACAGAAGCAGCGTGTGGCGGCAGCCAGAGCCCTGATCACGAATCCGAAGCTGATCTTAGCCGATGAGCCAACTGGTGCTCTTGATTCGAAGTCCTCCCGCTATCTGTTAGAGAGCATGAAGGAGATGAATGAAGGGCTTGCTGCAACGATCCTGATGGTTACACACGATGCTTTCACGGCAAGCTATGCATCGCGCGTGATCTTCATCAAGGATGGTAAGATATTCAATGAGATCCGCAGAGGCGATGATACCCGGAAACAGTTTTTTAACCGCATTATTGAGGTTGTGACAGTGTTAGGGGGTAGTTTGAATGATGCTCTTTAAATTATCCGCCCGGAATATCCGGAAAAGTATGCAGAATTATCTGATTTATTTTGCAACGTTGATCTTAGGAGTGGCAATCTTCTATGTATTTAATGCACTTGGAAGTCAGACGGTTATGCTGAAGGTATCGTCAAATACGGAAGAAATCATCGGGCTTATGAACGAGGCAATGTCTGTTGTCAGTGTGTTCGTGTCGGTTGTGCTCGGTTTCCTTGTTGTGTACGCAAGTACCTTCCTGATGAAGCGAAGGAAGAAGGAGTTTGGTATCTACTTAACGCTCGGTATGGGAAAAACACAGGTGGCAAAGATTCTGGTGATTGAGACACTGCTGATCGGCGTGATCTCTCTGGTAATCGGGTTACTGCTCGGTATCGGTATCTCACAGGGGATGAGTGTCGTGACGGCGAACCTCTTCGAAGCGGATATGACGAACTTCCAGTTTATGGTCAGCACATCAGCCATCATCAAAACGATTATTTATTTTGCAATCATGTATGTGATCGTCATGGCATTAGATGTAATCATTGTCAGCCGCGCCAAGTTAATAAACCTGCTTTATGCAGGCGCAAAGGCACAGAAAAACCATGCAAAAAACCCGGTTGTCTGTGTGCTTGTATTTATTATAGCGGCTATTCTGCTTGGAACGGCATATTATAAAGTGACAGCCGGTGTCCGTACAATCTCTGACTTTCAGGGACTTGGTATCCAGATCGCGAAAGGTATCATCGGAACCTTCCTTGTATTCTGGTCGGTATCCGGGATGCTGCTTGCAATCGTGAAGCGGTGCAGACGGTTTTATTATAAAGGTATCAACTCGTTCAGTGTGAAGGAACTTGGAAGCCGGATCAACACAACGGTGTTCTCTGGCGGGATTATCTGTCTGCTGCTCTTTTTTACGATCTGTATTCTGTCAAGCGCAATGGCAATCCGCAACTCAATGAACCATGTGTTAGAGACATGTACGCCGGTTGATGTGCAGTTTTCAAAGCTGTATTCCTATGATGCAGCCGAGGACTATGATATGACCGGACACAATGTGGAAGAAAACCTGAAAGCCTGTGATATCGATACATCGAAGCTTACGGATGTGACCGAGATGATTCTCTATGCACCGGAAGATATCAATATCGGAGATTTCTTCGGAAAGGCGTTTGCAGAGAGCGGATCGGAGGATTATTTCAAAGAAGCATCGATGGAGACGATGCATATTGGAGAATACAATGCGTTTGTAAGCTCCTTTGGCGGAACGACAATCGACCTTGCAGAGGATGAATATGTGATACTCTGTAATTACGGGGAGATGGAACCACGATACAACGAAGGACTTGCGGAGGGACAGACGGTTACGATAAAAGGAAAGACCTATCATCCGAAATACAGTACCTGTGTGGATGGAATCGTACACATCAGCAATTCAGAGAGCAATGCAGGCGTGCTGCTTGTCCCGGATTCTGTGGATATGTCTGACTGTGATTTCTGGTATGATATCTATTCCGCAAATTATAATACGACAGACCAGACAGAGGTGGATGCACTTAATGAGTACTATAGTGATGCGAATTTCTACAAACTGCAGGAGGCGAAGACAGAAGCAGTCTTAGGCGAGGATGGTTCCTATTATTCCATGAATTGCGAGACAAGCAAGCGGCTCCGTGATAACAGCGTGGGACTTACTGCGATGATCGTATTTATCGGAATCTACTTAGGTGTTGTATTTCTGATCTCCGGTGCGGCAATTCTGTCACTCAAGGAGCTTTCCGAGGCAGCCGACAGCAAGGAGAAATACAGGATCCTGCGCCGGATCGGAGTGGACGAGAAGAAAATCCGTCATTCCCTCCTGGCACAGTCGGGCGTGTTCTTTGCCATGCCGCTTTTACTTGCAATCGTGCATTCCGTCTTCGGAATGCAGACAGCGATGTTTATTCTGACTGCATTTGGACGGGGCGGACTGCTTGGTTCTATCCTGCTTGCGGCAGCCGTGATATTGGTAATTTATGGTATTTATTTTATGATCACATATATCTGCAGCCGTAAGATCATCAGCGAATAAATATCTTGAAAAAAAAGAATAAGTAAGCTATAATTAGCACATATTAAAAATATAATATATCTGGAATGTTCGATAACTCCTGTTATTTTTGAACCTACATTTACTTTAAACGGGATTCCTATATCTGTGATATTATGTCAGGCCTCCTCCGAGTGGAAGACAGACGATCACATGCGGTTGCCCACCTAGCGTCAGCTAGGAGTCAAAAGGCAGGAACCGGCATCCCGGATATATTTTTTTGGAGGAAAATACGTGAAAAAGAAGATACTCACGTTTATGCTTTTGCTGGTTATAGCCGGGGTAGTTATGATTGCTGGTCATGAGATCGGGCGGCATATGCACAAAGCGGAACAAAATACAGAAACAACGGAAGCATCCGTGGATTATAGCTTATATTACACATACGAAGATGTGGAAAAGGTCGTCAGTTATCTGGCAGATACAAAGGCAGAATCCGAGGCGTTATCCCGCCTGATTGATCCTCTGAAAAAAAGCGAGGTCATCGATGTGGCATTTGTAAAGTCTGTGGCACAGACGATACAGGTGAAAGCTTCTATTTATGAGGAAGCCCTGAACGGAAAAAAGGATTCTGACTACGTGACGAAAGCGGAATTTGAGGACTTCTATGAGCGGATCGTCGCATCGGCAACCGTCAAAGGACTGCTTCGGAAAGATGTTCTGGTGCTTGCAATTTCCGAGGAGGACAAGACATCCTTTTTCGATGGACAGGACACCTACAATGCAGAATTTGAAATCGACGAAAGCTACGAGGGAAATGTGCTCGATGTCTATATGAAGAATGGAAAGATCTTCAAGATCAACCGTCTTGGAGATACCCAGATCACATTGCAAAATGTATGGGTGGAGTCTGTGACGGATGGAAAATGCACGTTTTTATATGGAAATCTGGAAAAAACCTACCCTGCCCGGACGGAGGAAGGCATCCCGGATGGAGCTGTGACAGTTGCAACAAGTCTGGATGCGGACCGGCAGACGGAAGCCGGCTATGAGACGACGGGCTATGTTGCAAATCTCGTGTTTGACTATGCAGGCATCTGTAAAATCGAACGACCACAGAAGGTGCTGCGCGGCAAAGTCATTTCGACGGGAGATACGGATATTCAGGTGGAAAATATCGGCGGACTCACACTTGCCGATCATTATAAAATGTACAATGTGTATGAGGATGCCGTGGACGAGGAAAGTCTGTCTCTGCTGCTTGGCTACTCGTATGTGGACATGTATCTGCAGGATGGAAAAGTTGGTGCTGTCGTGATTAACCAGGAGTTAAAAAGCGAGGATATCCGCGTGATCATCAGCAACGATGATTACTCTTCGTATGAGATGGAAATGGTGCAGTTTACGGCGACATCTGCGTTCACCGTGGCGTATCCAGATGAGACGGAGAAAACATATGAGGCTGGTGAGACGGTCACGATCACACCGGAAGATTATGCGCCGGACGATACATTGACAGTAACACCGGATACGCACAGTGGTCGTATCAGACTGCTCAGTGTGACACGCGAATGTGGCAATCCGGAATACGATGGAACGATGGAGCTTGATGTACAGGATGGATATATCTATGTGATCAATGAGCTTTCGTTAGAGCGTTATCTGGCAAATGTCGTGGCAAATGCAATGCCATCGGATTACCCGGATGCAGCCATGCAGGCGATGGCAATCTGTGCCAGAGGAACGGCGTATGCGAAGTTAAAGGATGAAAGTTATGCAGAATATCATGCACATCTTGACGATTCCAGCCTTTGTCAGGTATATAATAATGTGGCAGAGACCGATGCGTCGATCCGTGCGGTGAAGGATACATACGGGCTGGTGCCGACTTACCGGGGAACTTTGATCGTACCGATGACATTTAACACATCTTTCGGAACGACCTGCACGAATGCGGAGATCTGGGGCGGCGATGCGTATAGTTATCTGGAGTCCAATGTGGAGAATCTGGATAAGGACAAGATTGATTTATCGGATGAAGCTGATTTTGAGGCATTTTTGACAGATAGTGATGCGTATACTATTATAGATAAAGATTCGCCGTACTATCGGTGGGATATAACATTTACGCAGGAAGAAATGACAGACGCGATCGAGACGGTTTTGGAAAACCGCAAATCTCTGATGGCAGAGGCGATACTTGTCGAGGATGAAACCGGCGAGTTTGTATCGGCGGACGTGCCGGAGCTTGGAACCGTGACAGAGATCGAGGTGACAGAGCGCACGGTGAGCGGTGTTGTATCGAAGCTTGTGATTCACGGAAGTGAACATACGATATCCATCAGCGGACAGAGCAATATCCGTGCGATCTTGAATCCGGTCAATCAGGAGATTGTACGGCAGGATGGTTCGACGGTAACCGGCTGGACATCACTTCCAAGCCCATATTATTATGTGGAGAAGACAGACGCGGGATTTGTCGTTCATGGTGGTGGATTCGGACATGGTGCCGGGATGAGTATCTATGGTGCCGGCGTGCTTGGCAGACAGGGAAAAAGCTACAAATATATATTACGGCATTATTTTTCGTATGTTGATTTTACGTCGATCTATACAATGGATGATGGAGAGGAAACAGCAGATTCAGAATAACAAAACGGGGGATGTATGAAAAAGGTCGTTCGGTTTATTATCAAATTTGTGAACAAAGCAACCGCAGACAGCGTGCCGGCGTATGCGGCACAGGTTGCTTTCTTTGTGATGCTTTCTTTTTTTCCGTTTATGATGCTGCTTGTCATGATCGTATCGAAGCTGTCCGTTATGAACACAAATGTACTTGGCTATATTCTGCGTGTCGTACCGAGCGGACTGGAATCTTATGTGGCGTATATTGTGGATGATGTAGTCAATGCAAATGTGCAGTCGTTTACACTCATTACGGTATTTGTCAGCTTGTGGTCTGCAGCAAAGGGCATTCAGGCACTCTCGACCGGGTTAAATAAAATTTATGGTGTGGAACAGAACAAAAATTATTTCCTTGTGCGGCTGATCTGTGCGTTATATACACTGGTGTTTATGGTACTTTGTATCGTCGTGATCGCGATACAGGCATTCGGTTCGCAGATCGCCCATAAGATTATTGACAATTACCCGGCATTTGCAGATGCAACACTTTTGATTTTGAGCTTGAAGAATGTTGTGACATTTCTTGTTATCTTTGTCTTTTTGCTTCTGATTTATTATCAGCTTCCGAAGATACATCAGAAGAAGCATTACTTTCTGCTACTGTTTTCTGTTCCTCATAAGTTTCCTTTAATGCTATAAGGATCTGGTCCTGCTGGTTCTCCAGACTCTCTGTTTTGGCAGTCAGATCTGCAATATCCTGAGCCTGTTCTTTATCTTTTACTGTTCCGTTATAGAAAAATACCGCCATGATGATCAACAAAAGTGCGATCAGACGCAGATAAAAATTTTGATTATTCACGTTGTTTCCTCTCCTTCATTTTTTTATTTTGCCGGATATGATATCTGTTTTTGGATGAAGCAAAACTTAATCATAACTAACTTTAAAAGTGTATCATTTTAGTATACAAAAATCTATATATAACAGATTCTGCTAATGTTGTTTTTTTCTCATTAAGATGACCCCGGAGCAAAATCCGAGGTCATTTATTGTGTGAATTATTTACCTGTTATCGTTTATTTTACTTTTACTGTAAATACCTTCTTAACACCATTGCAGGTTACTGTGATTTTGGCAGTACCTTTTTTCTTTCCTTTTACAACGCCTTTGGAGCTTACTGTTGCAATCTTGCTGTTGCTTGACTTGTAAGTAACCTTTCCTGATGGAGTTGCCTTTGCAGAAATTTTTGTTGTTTTTCCAACTTTTACAGTTGCTGAAGATTTGCTAAGTTTCAGGGATGGATTTTTAACTGTTATCTTGCAGGTTACTTGGTATTCTCCGCAGGATGCTGTGATCACTGCTGTTCCTTTTGCCTTAGCAGTTACAACACCTTTGCTGTTTACAGAAGCCACTTTTGTATTGCTGGATTTCCATGTGATTTTATCTGTAAGGTTTGTTGTAACTTTGAGAGTGGTTTTTGTGCTGCCTTTTGTATAAAGAGTCTTGGAAGAAGTATTTAATTCAAATGTATTTTCTGCTTCTTTGTAAGTAAAAGTAAGATTATTCTTATATCCTACAGCAGTTATTTCAAATACAGTTGCATCTGTTACCTGAAGATCTGTGAGATCAAGAGTTCCATCTTCTTTTACAATGACCTTGCTTCCTCTTCCTGTTGCGGCATATTCTGTATCATCAACTTTTACTTTGCTGATGCTCTTAATGTATGCAGAGAACTCTTCTGCTGTAATGCCTTTTGCTGCAACCAGTTTTGTCTCGTTACTGTCATAAGAAGCCGGCATTTTGTCTGTATTTACTGTAAATTCAGTTACAATAGCTGCATATTTTCCGCTGGCATCTGCAATTTCAACCTTATGTGTTCCCAATGCAAGAGCTCCAACTGCAAGTTTTCCGTCTGTGCAGGAAACCACTGTTTTGTCTACAGTATACTGTGCCTTGAAGTCTGCCGGCAGAGCCTGGTCAAAGGTAA
>ERZ835541.1114-NODE-1114-length-28639-cov-3.096103_pt1 | contig 28639 bp, 17 predicted proteins | sample MGYA00519945_ERZ835541 | MGnify/ENA primary metagenome ERZ835541 (study PRJEB31850, sample SAMEA3708780) | human gut metagenome | biome: human gut; feature: human-associated habitat; material: faeces | place: China | collected 2014 ...
CTCGACCCCGATAATCGCGTGACGTGCATCGGACCGGGGGAGTATGTCCTGCCGCGCACGGATTATTTCTATTTTTCCCTGCTTCCCATCGACGCCGTTCTGCGCGGCGTGACGATCGAGGGCGCGAAATATCCGCTCCGCGACGCTGAAGCGCGCCGGGGCGACTCGCTGACCATCAGCAATGAGTGGATCGAACCGACGGTCAGGCTCCGTATCCGCGAGGGCCTGTGCTGGCTGATCTGTTCCGGACCGAGCGCCCGATAAGCGCCGCACGACTTTTCCTGCATAAAACCGCCCTCTGCACATAGGCTGGCAGGGGGCGGTTTTTTATGTGCAGAAAAATGGAGCTTTTGGGCTCGGTGATGATGGCGCTCGGCGCGGGGCTGCTGCTCTCGCTGCTGTTCAGCTCGGAATTTGTGCTGGTCGTGCTCGGCATCGCGCTTCTGGTCGCAGGGCTTTGCCTTGCGCGGCGGCGATAATCGGCAAATATTGCGCGCGCGGCCCGCATATGATTTTCCCAGAACAAGAAGGAGGGAAGACGATGGAGCTTGTCTTTCAGGAAAAGCAGCTGGACTATCTCGGCCGCGTGCTCGATCAGACGGTCACGCAGGAGCTGACAGCCGAGGTCATCGTACCGGACAGCTGCGCGGATGCGGACCGCGTTGTCGATGCGTTCGGCACGCTGCTCGTCCGCGCGGAGGAGTGTACCGCGGGAAGTGCATCGGTCAGCGGGGAGGTGCAGGCGGGTATTTTGTTCGTCACGGAGGACGGACGGCTCGAGCGGCTGGAGACCGTGATCCCGTTCAGCGCCCGGCGCGGCTGGGAGGGGGAGCAGAGCGACTGCCGCCTGCAATGCGTCTGCCGCCTGTGCAGCGTGGATGCGCGGCTTGTGCACTCGCGCAAGCTGCTCGTGAGGGTCGGCGTCTCCTGCACGCTGACGGTCTATGCCGCGTTCACGCGGACGCTGCACGACTTTCCGGAGCCGGCACCGACGCTGCAGCTCCGGCGCAAGCGCCTGCCGCTTCGTCTGCCGCGCGGCCTCGGCGAAAAGAGCTTTTCGCTCAACGAGGAGATCGAGATCCCGGAGTCGAAGCCGCCGGTCGAGCGGCTGCTCAAATGCGTCTATGCGCTGGATACGGCTGAGCGGAAGACGATCGGGAACAAGGCGGTGTTCAAGGGGCGGCTGACGGTCCATATCCTCTATGAGGCCCCGGACGGCAGCCTGCAGCGGCAGGAGACGGAGCTTCCGTTCTCGCAGTTTGCGGAGCTGGAGCAGGACCTGGATGAGGGAGACCTGACGGTATTCCTCGCCCTGACCTCGGCCGAGACGGAGCCGGACGGCCAGCTCGACTGCCGCCGCCTGCTGCTGAGCGCGGGCATTCTGGCGCAGTGCACGGTCTGCGGCGAGCAGCCGGTGGAGCTGATCGAGGATGCCTACTGCCTCGATGCCGAGCTGAAGCCGCAGTGGGAGACGTGGGAGATGGAGGGCATCCTCGATGTCCAGACGTTCCGCGAGACGGCGCAGGCGGCCGGGCGGGAGCCCGCCTCCGCCATAGCAGACGGCTGGGTACTGGCAGGGGAGCCAGTGCGGCGGCAGGAGAACGGCATGGCAAAAATCGAACTGCCGCTTGCTGCGAACGTCCTTTTCACCGACCCGGCAGGGAAACTGCAGGGCCAGACGCTGCGGACGAACGTGCTGCTGGAAACGGCGCTTGCGCCGCAGGCGGATTGCCGCGTCACGGAGATCACGCCGGGCGAGCTGTTCTGTGCGGCAGGGGCGGACGGCGTGACGCTGCGCTGCCCGCTGCAGGTGACGCTTGCCAGCACGGCGCGGCATGCGCTCAAGGCCGTGTGCGGCGGCACGACGGAGCCGGAGCCGGAAGATGCGCGGCGTCCGGGCGTCATCCTGCGGCGCACGGAGCAGCCGGAGCAGGTCTGGGATATCGCAAAGGCCTGCCGCACTGCGCCGGAGACGGTCACGGCGGCAAATGACCTGCAGGCAGACGAGGTCCCGGCCGGAACACTGCTGCTGATCCCAATGTAACATAGAATAAATCCCTCTGCACGTCTAGCAGAGGGATTTATTCTAGGCTTCTTCATCATAGCGGTCGAGAAAGCTGTATTTTTTTCCGCTGGCCTTCCAGCCGATGACGGTGTCGAGGTTCACATTCTCCACGGAGCGGAAGATGTGCGCCTCCACATCCGGATTGCGCTGCTTCAGCGTGCGGATCAGATCCTTGATCTCCTGCCGCTTCGAGCGCGTCTCCTGATTGGAGCAGGTCGTGCAGGTGTCGGTAAAGTGGCAGGCGCACTGGATGAAGTGCAGCTCGTTTGCGTCCCGCCAGGCCTTGATATCGTCCTCGCGGATCAGATACAGCGGCCGGATCAGCTCCATGCCGGGGAAATTCGTGCTGTGGAGCTTCGGCATCATGGTCTGGACCTGCGCGCCGTAGAGCATGCCCATGAGGATCGTCTCAATGACGTCGTCATAGTGGTGCCCGAGCGCGATCTTGTTGCAGCCGAGCTGGCGGGCGTAGTCATACAGGTGCCCGCGGCGCATGCGCGCGCAGAGGTAGCAGGGAGATTTGTCCACATTGTAGACATAGTCAAAGATGTTCGACTCGAAAATGTGGATGGGAATATTCAGCTTTCGTGCATTTTCTTCGATGACGCGGCGGTTCTCCGGGCTGTAGCCGGGGTCCATAACGAGGTATTCCACCGAGAAGGGAAACTTCGTATAACGCTGCAGCTCCTGAAAAAGCTTTGCCATGAGCATGGAGTCCTTTCCGCCGGACATGCACACGGCGATACGGTCGTTCGGCTTGACAAGCTCATACTGCCGGATGGCCTTGGTAAAGTTGCACCACAGCTTCAGGCGGAAGCGCTTGCGCAGACTGTTTTCCACGCGGCTGCACAGCTCCTCTGCCTCCTGCCGCTGCATCTGCCGCATGAGCCAGGCAAGATAGCCGCCCTTGAGGCTGCAGGCATCGAAGCCTTCGTCGCGCAGGCGTTCAGCCGTTTCAAGGCTGAGCTTGCCGCGTGTGCAGAACAGCACGATGCGGCCGGGCTCTGCCGGAAGTCCCTCCGGCAGGGCGGCGGCGTTGGCCGGAACGGAGCCGGGAATGGTGCCGTAGGCGGCCTCCTGCTCCGAGCGGAGGTCGAGCAGGGTATAGCTGCCAGGCTCCAGCGCCTCCAATTCTTCGGGCGTCAGTTCCATGTGACCTCCTGTCTGACGGAAGCCGTCAGGTCCTTGATGACCTCACCTGCCATCAGCAGGCCGACGATCGGCGGCACAAAGGCCGTGCTGCCGGGGATATCGCGGCGATCCGTGCACTTATGTGCGGCGCCCGGCGGACAGATGCAGTGGTAGCGGCAGCTGTTGGCCATGTCCTCGAGCGGCCGGGTCGGCTGCTCGTCGGACCAGACGACCTTCAGGCGGCGCACGCCGCGCTTTTTGAGCTCGCGGCGCATCACACGTGCCAGCGGGCATACACGCGTCTCGGAGATATCGGAGATGCGGAAGCGGCTGCCGTCGAGCTTGTTGCCCGCCCCCATGGCGCTGATGATCGGTACACCGGCTGCCTGCGCCTGCACGGCAAGCGAGAGCTTGGCACTGACGGTGTCGACGGCGTCGAGTATGTAATCATATTCCGAAAACGGGAACTCTGCGGCGTTTTCCGGCAGGAAGAAGCAGCGGTGTACGCGGATATCGGCCTGCGGATTGATGTCGAGCATACGGTCGCGCATGACGTCGGCCTTATACTGGCCGACGGTCCTCCGCGTGGCGATGATCTGGCGGTTGATGTTCGTCAGGCAGACCTTGTCGTCGTCAATGAGGTCAAAGGCGCCGACGCCGCTGCGGACAAGCGCCTCGCAGGCATAGCCGCCGACGCCGCCGATGCCGAAGACCGCCACGCGCGCGTGCTTCAGGGCCTCCATGGCCGGGTGGCCGAGCAGCAGTTCGGTTCGGGAGAAAGAATTGAGCATGGTGAGATGTTCCTCCGCACTGTGGATTCACGGCGCAGGGCCGTTCAAATTATGATACAACGAATTGCCTACCGTGTCAATCGGCTTTTGCGGTATTTCCGCCGGATTCCTGCCGCAGGCTGAGAAGCCCGTTCGGAACGGCGGCGGCCAGCGAAAACACCCGCTCGCTGCCGCTGGAAAAGCGGATGCGGACACGGTCGCCCTCCCGCGCCAGAATGCGCCCCGCGCCATAGGCGCTGTGCTGCACCGGCGTGCCGGGGAGAAAGCTGTCTGCCGCAGTCTTTTTCTTTGACTTGCGCGGGATGCGGCGCTTCGGTCGGAACAGGAACTGCGAAAAGGCCGAGGACGTTTTTTCCGGCGGGAAGGTGAAGACGGCAAGCTCGTTGCGGGCGCGGGTCATGGCGACATAGAACAGCCGCCGCTCTTCGTCACGGTCGACGTCCTCGCCCTCCTTTGGAAACACGCCGTCGATGACGTCGAGCAGAAAGACCCGGTCATACTCCAGGCCCTTGCTCGAGTGCACTGTGGAGAGGATCAGGCCGCGCGCCTCGGACTTCGGCTGCCGCAGCAGGGCCTGCAGCTCGTCCAGACGCTCCAGCAGGCGCAGAGGATCCGGCTCCTGCGCGCCGAGCGCCTCCAGAATTTCCGCGCGGCTCTTGTCAGCCCCGCACTGATCCAGATAATCGCCGTAGCCCATGAAGGCGACGATGCGATAGACGGCGCGGCTGGCCTTTTCCTGCAGCAGGTTCTGCAGATGCGTCTGCAGCACGCGGCACTGCCGCCGCGTATACGGGGAGACGTCGTCGTCCGCCACGGCCAGCAGAAGCGGCTCGGCGGTGGGATTGTGGGCCGCAGCCCGCTCGGCCACGGCCTTCGGGATCCCGGCACAGAATTTATAATAAATGCGGCGGAACAGCGCGCCGTCCCACGGGGACTGCGCAAAGCGGATGATATCCGTGATGTCCCGCACGATCCGGCTGGAGAAAAACATGCCGTCCGTCTGCTTCGCCCGGTAGGGAACGCCGTTTCGCTCCAGCAGATCGATGAGCGGCAGGGCGGAATCATGGTCGCGATAAAGCACAGCCGTGTTTTCCGGCAAATCGCGCGCGACCTCAAGCAGGTAGGTGTACTGCCGCTCGCGGCGGTTCAGCGGGATCTGGCGGATGGCTGCGCCGCCGGTACGGATGGGCTGCATGTGCTTGTCGCGGCGGGAGACATTCTGGCGGATAAAGCGGTCGGCCGCCTCGACGATCTGGGGCGTGGAGCGGTAGTTTTGTTCGAGGAACAGGACCTTTGCGCCGGGGTGGTCCGCCTCAAAGTGTAGCAGCATATCCGGACAGGCGGCGCGGAAGCCATAGATGCTCTGGTCCTCGTCGCCGACGAGAAACAGGTTCCCGCCTGCACCGGCCAGCAGCGAGACGATCGCATGCTGGATGCGCGAGGTATCCTGTGCCTCGTCCACGCAGAAGTAGTGATAGCGTGCCTGAAATTCGTGCAGAATTTCAGGCACCTGCCGCAGGATGCGCAGAGCATAGACCATCTGGTCGTCATAGTCCATCTGCCTGGCATTGCGCAGCGCCTGCTGATAGGCGCGGTACAGCGCGGGGAAGCAGTCCAGCTCCTTCCACAGCAGGTCCAGCTCCTCCTTGCCCAGCATCTGATTTTTTGCATAGGCGATGAGCGTGCGGGCCTGCTTGAGCTCGGCGTCCGTCGGGTATTCGCCCTTGCACCGGAAATACAGCACGCGCAGCAGGGCAGTCTGCTCTGCCTCGCTCGAGAGCAGGGAAAAGGCGGTCCGTCCCATCCGCTGCTCATAGGCGCGGATGATGCGCGCAGAGACGCCGTTGATGGTGCGAAACTCCATCCGGCTGCCGAGCTCCTCGCCGAACAGGGAAGAGAAGCGGCTTCGCATGTCGCGGGTGGCAGCGACGGTATAGGTCATGGTGAGGATCTCCTCCGGGCGGACGTTGCAGCACTGCACGAGATAGCCCAGCCGCGTCACGAGCACGGTCGTCTTGCCGCTGCCGGGGACAGCCAGCAGCAGGACAGGCCCCTCGACTGCACCGGCGGCCGCCTGCTGCTGCGCATTGAGCTGCAGACCATGCGCGCGGAGGAAGCCCGCCAGCACTTCAGCAGAAGGCATGGACACGAAGGCGCTCCATGGCCTCGACGAGCCGGCTGTGCGGCAGGGCCAGATTCATCCGGATGGAGTCCGGCCACGCAAACGCCGCGCCGTCCTGCCAGATGACACCGGCACGCGCGCCGCGCTCCTCCAGCTCCCGCAGCGTCATATGGTGCTCCTGCAGCCATGCGGCGCAGTCCAGAAACAGCATATAGGTTCCCTGCGGCTGCATGACCTGCACACCGGGGAAGTGAGCGGCGATGAAATCGCAGGCATAGCGGATGTTGTCCGCCAGCACGGGGCGCAGCTCGTCGAGCCACTGTGCGCCCTCGTCCGAATAGGCTCCGAGCAGGGCGTGCAGCGAGAGCACATTGCAGGAATTGTAATGGCTGAGGTCGCCCTGCCGCGTCACGCGGTCGCGCAGCCATGGGTCGGGGATGATGTGATACGAGCCGATGAGACCCGCCAGCGAGAACGTCTTGCTCGGGGCATAAAATGCGGCCGTGCGGCGGCGTGCATCGTCCGAGACGGAAAGCGTGGGAATGTGCCGATAGCCCGGCAGGATGAGATCGGACCAGATCTCGTCTGAGAGGACAAAGCAGTCGTTTGCGGCATAGACCTCCATGGCCTTTTCCAGCTCCCACCGCTCCCAGACGCGGCCCGTCGGGTTATGCGGCGAGCAGAGGATGGCAAGGCGGATGGAATGCTCCTTCAGGCGGCGGTCCATGTCCTCGTAATCCATGCGCCAGACACCGTTTTCATCGCGGCGCAGGGGAGAAAGCTCCGCTTTGCGGCCGAGATTATCCAGAACATGGGTAAAGCCGATGTAGGCCGGGGCGTGCAGCAGCACGGCCTCTCCGGGGACGGTCAGGGCCTGCACGGCCGAGCTGACGCCGCCAAGCACGCCGTTTTCATAGCCGATGTCCGCGCGCTTCAGGCCGGTCAGGCCGTTGCGCGTCTCCTGCCAGCGGAGAATGCAGTCAAAATATTCATCCGGCATGGAAAAATAACCGAAGTTCGGAAAAGCGAGACGCTTGTGCATCGCCTCGAGGATCGGCGGCGCGGTCGGGAAGCTCATGTCCGCGATCCACATGGGGATGCGCTGCGCCGGAGCAGGGCTCACGCCCCAGGGATCGATGTTTGCGGCAATGGAATCCGCGCCGGTGCGGTCGAGCACCGTGATAAAATCATATTTCATAGTCCCTCCTGCGGCAGCTCCGTTTTTCGGATATGCCGTTTGGTTTATCATACCGGAAAGGCAGAAATTTGTCAACTCCGGCAGGGGAGCGCTTTGTGACAATGACAGGAACGACCGATTTTTATGCGGCAGATTCCAGCAAAATATACAAGTTTTTTCCGAAACGGGTGTTGACAAATTGCGCGGGCGTATACTACAATAGCCGCAAAGGAGTGATCTTGTGAAGGTTCGTGTGATCGATAACCCCTGCCTTTTTGCGGAAACCGTCTATCTTTTATACTATTATATAAATGGAATAGCATATACAAGAGACTATGAGCGTGTAAACCGAAAATTCGGCCGCTACTTGCTCGAGAAGGAGGATCAGGGCCTGCAGCTGGCGCAGGAGCTGGATCGTATCTCCGCAGCCGTCACGCAGACGCTCGACCCGCATCAGGCGCGGCTGCGCTATTTTTTTGAAAAGCTGCCGGGAACGGATGAGAAGACCTGCTGCTGCCTTGCGCACACCATGCTCGTGGCCACGCCGCTCAACTGCACCGATATTGACTCGTTTGCCGCCGAGCTGCTGCGCATGTTCCGGTATATGTCGGGCATTGGCTTCAAGATCAACGACATGAACACCATGGGCCTCGTTCTGGAGCCGCTTGATCCGCAGGAGGAGCCGGAGCCGCTGCAGGTGCAGCTTGAACGGCTGCCATGCTCCATGGAGGCACGATGGGAGATCCTGCGCGTGCTGACGGAGTTCGAGACCTATCTGCGCGAGCTGACGGAGCTGCTCCGCCCGGTCGCCGAGCGGCTGGCGGCCGAAATGCAGGCGTTGACCGAGCGGAATCGCGCGCAGCTGGCCATCTGGGAAAAGTACTTCCAGACGCACTCCGTCGACACGTTCCAGCAGGAGATGTTCCGCGCGTCGTATCTCTTCACGCAGGAGATGCAGCCGGATGAGGTCTGGATCGCGCTGTGGAACTTCAACATGGTCGGCTTCTGGACGGAGTGGTTCGAGAGCGGCGGCAAGACCGTGCGTATTGCCTATCTCGGCGCGAACCTCAGCTTTGAATTTGCGGCGGCACATCAGGTCCGGCCGGATGCCGAGACACTGTGCGCCATGATGCGCGCCTTGACCGGCAAGGACAAGCTGGAGATCCTGCGGCGCTGTGCCGCAGAGCCGTTTTCGGCGGCACAGCTTGCGGCCTCGATGAACCTGAACTCCGGCACTGTCTCCCGGAACGTCTACGGGCTTTACAAGCTCGGCTATCTGGAGACGCGCGGCGACGGTGAGCGCGTGAATTACATCACGCGGCCCGATGCGCTCGAACGCCTGTTCCGCTGGGTACTGGAATACGTCAGCGAACAGAAGTAAGATATGGCCCGTTCGGTACCTGACCGGTGCCGGACGGGTATTTTTTACCAAATTTTTACGCCGTCAGGACTATACGACTATTTATGAGACAAATATTAAAAATAAATGCTTGCGATTTTCCTGTGTTTATGGTAACATTGGGTAAGAGCTGTAAAAATTGCAGCTTGCCGCTGCAATACTGCCGACTCGGCAGGAACGGCGGGCCCGCATACCCGTCTCGGGTGCATCAAAAAGAAGGAGGAACAGAGATTATGAGAAGTAACGTTCGCCGGCTCTTTTCGCTGCTGCTGGCAGTCGCCCTGGTGCTCGGCCTGGGTCTGACCAGCGTCGCTGCGATCGAGAGCTCTCTCCTCACGCTTCAGGTCACATCCCAGCATGTGATCCGCGGCGATGAGGTCTGCGTCGCCGTGAACACGGAGGCAGAGGGCGTCGTGGCAGATGGAAAGCTGACCTTTGCCTACGACAGCAAGAGCCTGAAGTTCGTCGGCGCAGAGGCAGGAGAGGCCTGGCCCGCAGGCACGGAGCTCAGCCTGAAGGTCAACTCCGGCAAGAAGGACGCCGTCGTTGCGGCATTTGCCGGTGCGAAGGCTGCCAAGGCCGGCACCGTCCTGACCCTCAGGTTTGAGGCTCTGCAGGAATGCAGAACGCAGGTCGTCCTGCAGGGCGGCTACATCAGCGGCGCGAAGGATGCAAAGCTGCAGTCCACCGCTACGCTGCTCGTCGAGTGCCCGGCTTCCCGCTTCACGGACGTCGATCGGAACGAGTATTATCACGAGGGCATCGACTTCGTCGTCAGCCGCGGTTACATGATCGGCATGGGCGGCGCGAAGTTCCAGCCCGATACCGAGATGAGCCGCGCCATGCTCGTCACCGTGCTGTACCGCATCGCAGGGGAGCCCTCCGTCAAGGGCACTGCACCGTTCCGCGATGTCGAGAAGAACAGCTGGTACACGAACGCTGTCATCTGGGCTTATCAGAACAACGTCACCAACGGCGTGAGTGCAACGGAGTTTGCTCCGGAGGAAAATGTCACCCGTGAGCAGATGGTCGCGTTCTTTGCGCGCTATGCCAAGCTTGCCGGTGTCGACACCACGGCAAAGGGCGATCTGAAGGCCTTTGCAGATGCCTCCAGCGTCAGCGCCTATGCCGTTCCCGCGATGACGTGGGCCGTTGAGGCCGGCCTCATCAAGGGCGTGGGCGAGAATAAGCTCGATCCCACCGGTAATTCCACCCGCGGTCAGGTGGCCACCGTCATCGTGCGGTATGCCACGCTGGTGCAGCACTGAGAAAGGGAGGAGCCGCAATGAAGAAAAGGATCCTGTCTCTGCTCCTTGCGCTGGCACTTGTTCTGACGGGCGTTCCCATGGCCTTTGCCACGGAGAGCGGCTTTGCAGACGGCAACGTCCCGGAGATCTCCACGGACGGCCCGGTGCAGCTCCCGAGCAGCAATATCGCTGAAGAACCGACTGTCGAGACCGACGCGCAGCAGCCCGTTGAGGCTGGTGAGCCGAAGCTCGTGCAGAACGGCGAAGACCGCTTCTCCGCACAGCTTGCCGAGAGCGAGCCCAAGGCGGACGAGGTTGTCACGTTCATCGTCGTCATGCAGAAGAGCCCGCTGCTCGTGGCAGGCTTCACGAAGGACGACATCGCCACCCGCGCGCCGAAGGCTGTTGCCTATGAGGCCGCGCTCCGTCTCGAGCTCAATGCGCTCAAGGCAAACCTTACGCAGAAGTTCCGCAATGACGCACAGTTTGAGCTGGGTTACACCTACACCATCGCTACGACCGGCGTGGCCGTAAAGACGGAGTACGGCAATAAGGAAGCCCTCGAGGCGCTTCCCGGTGTGGATCATGTCTACGTCGCCCCGACGTTCTCCCTGCCCGAGGAGGAGTCCACCCTGACGTCTGACGGTGAGCTGCAGCCCATGACCAGCAATGCCACCACCATGATCGGCGCCGATCAGCTCAATGCAACGGGCTTCACCGGCAAGGGCATGAAGGTCGCCATTCTGGACACCGGCATCGTGGTCGATCATCCGAACTTCGGCGCTCTGTCCGAGGATAAGCTCACCGAGAGCTCCCTGACGAAGGAAGGCGTCGATGCCATCTGGAACACGCTGAATGCGGGCCAGATGACGAGCCTGCGCAATCGCTCCTATTATAATAGCAAGCTTCCGTTCATCTTCAACTACTACACGCATGATTTCGATGTATCGCACGCAACGGCAAAGCATGACCACGGCACGCATGTCGCCGGTATCACGGCTGCTAATAAGATCGAAGGCAGCAGTGTCATCGGTGTTGCGCCGGATGCCCAGATCATCGTCATGCAGGTCTTCTCCGCGGGCGGCGGTGCCGGCTGGGACACCATCATGGCCGGCCTTGAAGATTGCGTCCGTCTAGATGTCGATGCCTGCAACCTCTCCCTTGGTGCAGCCGGCGGCTTTACGACCGGCGACATGAGCAAAACGCTCGAGCTGTTCGAGAGCACCGATATCGAGGTCCTGATCGCTGCGGGCAACGAAACGAACGCTGCATATCAGAACCGCACCGGATGGAATCTCTCCCGTTCCGGCAACCCCGATGACGGCGTCGTCGGTACCCCGAGTACGCTTTCTGCCGCTCTGTCCGTTGCCTCCATCGACAACGACGGCGCAGAATCCCTGTACTTCACCGTGAACGGCCGTACCATCGGCTACAACGACACCGCAACGACGAACGCCACGAAGTTCCTGAGTAACTTCAAGGGCCAGTCTGTGGAGTTCGTTCCGATCGGCGGTTACGGCGAGGCGAGCGACTATGAGAATGTGGATGTCAGAGGTAAGATCGCCCTGGTTTCCCGCGGCTCCAGCTCCTTCCCCGACAAGCAGGCCGCTGCACAGGCTGCAGGTGCGATCGGCATCGTGGTCTACAACAATGCTTCCGGCATGCTCAACATGCAGATCAATGACGGCGGCGATAACATCCCCGCAGTCTTTGTCTCCAAGGCAGACGGCGAGTACATGAAGGCGCAGTTCGCCGAGGGCGTCAAGACCCTGACATGCTGCAACGGCGACCTCGTGCAGGTCAAGCGCGACCGCACCCTCAGCGACTTCTCCTCCTGGGGCGTCACCCCGGACCTGAAGCTGAAGCCGGAGATCGCCGGTGTTGGCGGCAACATCTATTCCACCCGTGATCCGAGCATCGCAGGCTCCAACTACGGCCTTATGAGCGGTACGTCCATGGCGACCCCGCAGATCACCGGTGCGATGGCTGTTCTCATGCAGTATCTGCGCCAGAACTATCCGCAGTATCAGGAAGCAGAGCTCCGTCAGGTCGCTGCGAACCTCCTGATGAGCACGGCGGATCCCATCCTCGATTCCAACGGCCTCGAGGTCTCCCCGAGAGGCCAGGGCGCCGGTCTTGCCAACCTTGTCAAGGCAACAAGCTCCCTTGCCTATCTGTCCAACGCGCAGGCTTATGAGAACCGCGCCAAGGCGGAGCTGGGCGACGACGACGCCAAAAACGGTGTCTACACGTTCCCGTTCACTATCAACAACATGTCCGGTGAGAAGGATCTGACCTATACGTTCAATGCCTCCATTCTCACCGAAACCGTCGTGACCTACACCAACGGCACGTTCATCGGCCACGCTCCCTATGCGCTGGGCGCTTCCCTGACCGTGGCCGGTGCGACCGAGTCGAACATCATGAAGTATGACTTCAATGACGACGGCGAGATCACGACGGCCGACGCCCGCGTCCTGCTGCTGCATGTCACCGATGATGCTCCCATCGCTGAGGACAATGTGCACTATGCCTATCTGGACGTCAATGGCGACGGCACCGTCAACAAGGATGATGTCGATGTCATCACGGCCTACTGCGCAGAGCTTGAGGTCAGCACCGATCTGACGGAGAATGCCGTCATTTCCGGCACGGAAGCGCTCGAGAGCGTCACCGTTCCGGCTGGCGAGTCCGTCACCCTGACAGCCACCATCACGCTGACCGCGGAAGACAAGGCCTATCTCGACGCATCCTTCGAGAACGGCATGTATGTCGAAGGCTTCCTTTATGTGAAGTCCGCCACGGATGACACGACCGACCTCGAGATGCCGTTCCTCGGCTTCTACGGCGACTGGTCTCAGGCTCCTGCGTTCGACTCTGCTGACGAAGACGAAGCCAGCCTGTATCCGCTCAGCATTTTCACGAACAATGCCGCCATCGGCACGAACCCGTACATCCGTACCGGCGCTTCCGGCGACGAGTACAATGCCTTCTCCTATGCCAACCCGCTTGCCGAGATCGACGTCGGCCTGCTCCGCAACCTGAAGAAGATCAACTTCCAGGTTAAGGATAAGGTCACGAACGAGGTCTACTTCGACCTGACCGGCGAGTATATGGCAAAGTCCTACTATAACTCCGGCTACGGCCAGATCATCCCGCTGTATGTTCTGGCAGAGGAAGGCGAGGTCTGGAACGGCCTTGACAAGAACGACAACAAGCTGCCCGACGGCACGACCGTCACCTACACTGCCAGTGCATGGCTTGATGACGGCGACGACGTGATGGACGATTCCTTCTCCTTTGATGTCACGCTGGACGACAAGGCTCCCGTTGTGGAGAATGAGGCGACCCTCCAGCAGGATCTCAAGATCGAGAACGGCAAGGTCCTTCTTCCGCTGAAGCTCAACGACAACCAGCACATCGCGGCCCTGATCTTCGTCAACAACGACGGCATCATTATGGGCAAGTACGAAGTCAAGAATGAGCCGGGCAAGACCTTTACCCAGGACTACGACATCACCGGCTTCGGCCCCGACTTCACCATCGTTGTGGCGGACTACGCCTGCAATGAGACGGAAATCGATGTCTCCCTCGACCTCGGCGCAATGGCCGATCAGAAGCCTGCCATGCAGAAGCTGAGCTCCGACCGCCTGTATGGCTGCGAGACGTTTGACCGCGCTGCCGTTGAAGGCGGCTGGTTCAGCGCCAACAAGGCAGACATGAGCGACTACCGCAACGAGACGTTCGACAGCTCGAACCGCTATTATTCTGCAGAGTACGTCAACGGCTACCTCGTGGCCCAGCGCGCAACGGACGGCGCGGTCGTGCTTGTTACCCCGTACAACACCTACTGGGGTTCTCAGACCCTCGTCACTCAGTCCGGCAAGGTCGGCGACAGCGGCTTCAAGGTCCTGTACGACATGGCACTCGACTATTCTGACAAGGGCAAGAGCGATTCGGATACGGTCAGCAACCACCTCTACGCTGTCGGCTGGAACTATGAAGGCGACCGCGACGGCGACGGCAAGGATGACGGAAGCAACGCTCTCTTCCAGATCAGCTTCTACTCCAACGGCTCCATCTCCCTTGAGAAGATCGCCGACATCACCGGCTCCGACGGTGAGATCCTGACCCTCGGCTGCACGACGGAAGGCCAGCTTTACGGCATTTCTACCGCCGGTAAGCTCTACAGCCTCGAGCGCGACGGCGTGTGCACCTACATCGGCACGACCGATTTCGTAAACTACGCCAACTACTCCGGCTGCAATGTCATCCAGTCCATGGGCTATGATCACAACACCGACACGATGTACTGGTATGCACACAGCCAGACGGCTGCAGGCAACACCTACATCAATGTCTGCATGACCTACAAGGTCGACCTTGCCACCGGCAAGTGCACAGAGGTCGGCACCTACGGCCCCGGCGGCCAGACGTCCCTGTTCGTTCCGACCGACAAGACGTCCGATCTGTTCACCATCGGCGTGGATCCGCAAGAGCGCTTCCAGCTTTCCCCGTATCAGCTTACCATGACGCAGGGCCAGCGCAAGCGCTTTGAGGTCGAGTGGAATCCGTGGAACGCTAAGGCAAGCGAACTGACCTGGGCCTCCGCGGACGAGACCATCGCCACCGTCACACAGCAGGGCTTCGTCACCGCCGTAGGCGAGGGCGAGACCGAGATCACCGCGACTGGCAAGGTCTGGGATCCTTGGCACTGGGATGAAGAAACCAGCTCCACCGTCCCGCAGTGGGTCGATTACACCGCGACCGCTACGGTCCGCGTCGTTGGCTCCGCAGATGCCATCTACACCTATATTGTGGCGGACTACAAGAACGCCGCCAATGGCTTTACCTGGGTTACGTTCTCCGACAAAACGCCCACGCAGCTCACGCAGATCGCGAAGCAGAAGCTTACGGTCGTCGGCATCGACGGCGAGGAGAGCACGACCGATGCCATGTGGCAGGGTGCAGCCTACTACAACGGCTATGTCTACGCAGTCGTGAAGGAAGCCCGCGCTATGGATGACAGCACGTTCGGCGTCGGCACGTCCCTCTACCGCTTCAAGGTCAACAAGGGAGAGACCCCGGATAAGACCACGTTCGGCGATATCGAGTTCATCGGCTTCACCGCAGGCGTCGAGCTCGGCAACATGGGCTTCGATTACAACACCGGTCGTATGTATGCGGTCGATCTTACGAACCGCGGCCTCGCCATTGTCGACCTCGACACCGGCGCGATCGACCTGCTCGGCACCTACTCCGGCGAGATCGGCGGCCCGGCGATCACCCCCGCCATGACCGTCACTGCAGAAGGCTACATCATCGTCTCGGATATGTCCGGCAACCTCTACATGGTCGATGCCGACACCCTGAGCACGACGAAGCTCGGCTCCCTCGGTCAGGATACATGGTACTATGCTTCTATGATGTATGACTACAACACTGGAAACATCTACTGGAACCCCTGCATGAATGCCGGTTCTTCTCCGCTGTGCCTCGTCCGCATCGACCCGCAGGAATGGGATCCCGACAAGCTCGAAGCGACGATCGTGAAGATCGGCAACGTCTCCACGAAGTCTGGCGTTGAGTCCACCGCAATGTTCACCATTCCGGAGAATGAGCCGGAGACGAAGCACATCCCCGTTGAGGGCATCGAGATTACGAACGGCGACAGTGTCACCGGCCTTGTCGGCGGCACGCTGCAGCTCGATACCGTCACGACCCCGGTCCGCCCGACTGTCCGTACCCGCACCTGGACCAGCAGCAACCCTGCCGCCGCCACCGTTGACCGCTTTGGTGTTGCCACGTTCCACGGCGTCGGCACGGCGACCGTCACGGTCTCCATCACGAACAAGAATCCCGAGGTCGAGGGCGGCCCGTTCACGGACAGCATCGACGTCACGGTCTACGCCTCCGCAGGCACGTTCCTCTCGTTCCTGAACGACGACCAGAACGGCGGCAGCGGCTACCATGACTTCTGGCTGCAGGTCCCGGACAACAACCTGAGAACCTGCCCGGTGACGACCTCTGCCATCGGTGCTTACTCCCTGCGCACCGGCGCTTACTACGACGGCTGTGTCTACGCCTACAACTCCAAGGGCGACTTCTACCGCTTCGATGCTTCGGACGTTTCGTCCTACACGAACCTTGGCAGCGTCGACCTCGACGTGGAGACCGATCAGGTCACCGGCATGGCCATGGACTACACGACCGGCACCATGTACGGCCTGACGCTCAGCGGCAAGCTTGTGACGATCGACCTTGATAACGGCGCCGTCACCGAGATCGCGGCGACCTCCGAGAAGGTCACGGCTCTTGCAATCGACAAGAGAGGCGTCCTCTACGCAGCCGGAAGCACCGCCATCGGCGTGGAGGCGAAGCTCTACACCATCGATCCGAAGACAGCTGCCTGCACCTTCGTCATGGATATCCCGGGCGCTCAGGTTGGCACCGGCAGCACCTACTACGGCAGCATGTCCTACAACGCACAGATGACCTATGACTTTGGCACGGATCGTCTGTACCTGCATGCAACGTATCACACGAAGCAGCTGGCCATGAGCAGCGGCATGTACATGTTCATGCTGGGCGAGGGCACGCCTGAGCTCGTGAACCTCGGCAAGATCTCCGTCCAGACCGCTCCCGGCCGTACGACGAAGCAGGGCGATGCCTATCTCGGCCTCCTGTGCTCCATCCCCACCGCAGAGCAGACGCCTGTCGGCAAGGTCAACGGCATCCTGCTGAACAAGACTGTCGGCCGTCTGGCCCTTGGCGAGTCCTTCCAGCTTACCGGCAAGGTCCGTCCGTCCAACGCGGCGAACCAGGCCATCACCTGGAGCTCCTCCGATGAGAACGTCGCGAAGGTCGATGCAAACGGTCTGGTCACGTCCGTTGCCGCAGGCAACGTCGTCATCACCGCTACGAGCGTTGAGACCGGCGTTACTGCCACCTGCACGCTGACTGTGGTCGACATGACCGGCAAGCCTGTTTCCACGGCTTACACGGTCTCCGCCAAGCACGATGCTCTCTACAGCTTCAACCCCGAGCTGCCGGACTCCACGGCGACTGAGGTCGCGACCTTCAGCGGCGGCACGAACATCACGGGTCTTGCCTATGACTACGAAGGCGGCCTGTACTATGTCGTCAACGAAGGCGGCCTGCCCTACATCTACTACTACGACCTCACGTCGAAGCAGACCACGCTGAAGGGCCAGGTCTACACCTTCACCGATGCCAACGATCTCGCGTATGACCCGGTAAATAAGGTGCTGTATGTTGTCGCGGGCTTCTACCTGTTCCAGTTCAATCCGTCCCGTATGGATCCCACGCAGCTGAACTACTGGACGGCCTACCGCGATATGTCTGGCATGACGAACATCCCGTCTCCGCGTACCGTTGCCTGCAAGGACGGCAATGTCTATGTCCTCGCCAGAGGCTATGGCAATACCGAGCTCATCCGCGCGGATGTGGATCTCACCACATTCACGAAGCTTGCAGAGGTCGACCTCATGGTCGAAAACCGCCTCAACGAAATGGACTACGATCCGACGACCGGCCTGTTCTATGTGACCGACTCGGCGCATCGCCTCTACTCCTTCGATGAGACCGGCGCGATCACGCTGATCGACACCGTCGGCGGCGGTCTGGACCTCAACGGTCTGACTATCGCCCCCGCTGGAAAATAAGCAAATACCGGCCGCCCTGTCCCCCGGGACAGGGCGGCAAGACTATCAGAAAAGCCGAAAGGCTTTTCTGATAAAAGATTGCAGTCCATTGCGCGCACGAATCGCCCGCCTTTGACGGGCGATTCGCACACTTACGGACTGAGCTGTATTTTCTCCGACGTGCACGCCGCCGGAGAAAATGATCCCATTTTATTCGCCGCCTGCGGGCGGCGAACTCTGCGAGGCTATTTGATATGCTGCTGCCCGGTTGTCCCAATTTGCTCCCTTGCATTTTCACCTCCGGCGCGATAAAATGAAAGAAAAAACGGAGGCTAAATCGATGGAACCTGTTTCGCTGTTTTATGAAAAGCGCGCGCAGCTCCTGCTGAAGAATCTTCGCGCCCGGCATTTTGATGCATGCTACTGCCCGGATCGGGCTTCTGCGCTGGCTGCTGCACTGCGGATGATTCCGCACGATGCCCTCGTCGGCTGGGGCGGCGCGCGCTCTGCTGACCAGATCGGCCTGCAGCAGGCCCTGCGGGACGGCCCGTGGCGTGTCATTGACCGCGAGAGCATGCAGACGGATGCCGAGCGGGAGCAGGCGGCCCACGACTGCCTCTCTGCCGATTTCTTCCTGACGGGCGCGAATGCTGTCAGCCTTACGGGAGAACTGGTGAATATCGACGGCAAGGGAAACCGCGTTGCTGCCATCGTGTTCGGTCCGCGCGAGATCATCGTGATCGCCGGGATGAACAAGGTCGTCGATACGCTCGACGAGGCCGTGCACCGTGCCCGAACGATCGCCGCGCCGAAAAATGAGCAGCGCTTCCTCGGCAAAACGCCGTGCGCGCAGACCGGCTGCTGCGCCGACTGCCACGGTGAGGAATGCATCTGCAATCAGATCCTCATCACGCGAAATTGCCGCCCCGCCGGGCGCATCCATGTCATCCTCGTCGGCGAGGAGCTTGGCTTCTGAACAAAATTGGCGCAAAAAATCGGAGCCTCCGCTTTCAGAGCGGGGGCTCCGTGTTTTCGGTCAGGGTCAGCCGTTTGCCACGTTGAACAGGGAATAGAACTGCTCACGGCGGGCCATCAGGGCGTCAAAGCTGCCGCGTTCGCAGATCTCGCCGTTTTTCAGAACGAGAATTTCATCATATTTCCGCAGCAGCGGCTCCTCGAGCCGGTGCGTAACAACAATACGCGTCAGGCCCTCAATGGCCAGAATGGCGGCACTGACAGAATAGGCCGTGGCGGCATCCAGTGCTGCCGTGGCCTCGTCGATGAGCAGGACGGGCGTCTGCCGCAGCAGGCAGCGCGCGATAGAGATGCGCTGCCGCTCGCCGCCGGAGAGGCCGGAGCCGTTCTCACCGCAGATATAGTCCTCGCCACGCTCGGCCAAAAGGGGAGTCAGACCGGCCTTCTCCGTGGCCTGCTGCACAAGCATCTCGTCAAAGTGGCGGAACATCGTGATATTGTTGCGGATGGTATCGTCGAAGATAAACACGTTCTGCTGCACGACGGAAACAAGGCCGTAGAGTGATTCCGTTGCAATGCTGCGCAGCTCGCGCTGATCGAAGCGGATGCTGCCCTGATAGTCGTTGCTGCTGCCCATGAGCAGGTTCACGAGCGTGGACTTGCCGCTGCCGGATGTGCCGACGATGGCATAGCTTTTTCCGGCCTCAAAGCGGACGGAAACGTCGTTCAGGACGGGCGCACTCTCGTGATAGCCGTAGGTCAGGTGATCGATGGTGATGCCGTCGCGCAGGACCGGGTCCATCTGTTCGCCGCTCTCGCGGACGTTTTTGCCCACGGCGTCGGCCAGCTTGTCGATGAGGGCAACGGCGGCACGGCGGTTGGCCAGGATGGGCGGCACGGAGCCGATGGGATCGACCACGAAGCTCATGAGCGGCAGGAACACGATGACAACGCCGGGTGTAACGCCCTGTTTCGTTACGGCAAGATATGCGCCGAACAGGAATACGCCGAGTTGGGCTACGATCCCTGCGCCGGTGCCGAGCATGGTGATGACCTCCTCCATGCGGCGGCGACGGCCCTTCGTCTCCTCCAGTTCCTCGTTGCGGCGGCAGAAGCGGGCAACGACCTCGGCCTCTGCCTTGAAGCTCTTGACAACGGAGAAGCCGGACAGGAGGTCCTTCGTCATGGCGACGAACGACTCGTTCTGCCGCGAGACCTCCGTCTCCATCCGCGCCAGCCTGTTGCCGCACAGGACGGAAACAGCCAGCGGCACGAGCGACAGCAGCAGGGCAAAGCCGGTGAGCAGGGGACTGTAGAGCAGCATCATGACCAGGCCGCCCACAAAGGAGACGCTCTTTGTCAGAAGTGTAAAGATCTTCGCAAGGTAATTTGTCTCGATGCAGACGGCATCATTCGTCAGGGCGGAGATATAGCGGCTCGTATTCTCGTCCGAGAACGTGCTGATGCTTTTCTTCGTCAGCTCCGTGAAGGCGTATTCTTTATACTGCTTCATGGCGCGTCGCAGAAAGGCGGGGTAGGTATAGCATTGCACCACATAGATCGTCGTCACGCTCACCAGAACACCGAGACACAGCCAGCACATGCGAACGAGCGGGGCAACGCTGTCGCCGGAGGCAATGTCGATGATCTGCTGCAGGATCCAGGCAACGGCCAGCAGCGCGCCGCCGAGCAGGAGCATTGCACCCGCCGTGACAAAGAATGTGGCTTTATTTTTTCGATAGAACGTCGCGGTCAGCTGCCTGCGCAGCGACCGGGCACGGGACGGTTCAGATTTCATAACAGCGGTTCCTCCATGACAGGTCCGCATGCACGACAACAGTATGCACGCGGGCCGGCGGGGCCAAAAAAGGGGAGAAATGCAAAATGCCCGCTGCAGGGATGCAGCGAGCGAATTTGCATCAGTCCACAATGTCAACGGTGACGCGCTTGCCGTCACGCTGGGAGACGGCCTTGATGATGGTCCGGATCTCTTTTGCGATGCGTCCCTGGCGGCCGATGACCTTGCCCATATCCTCAGGCGCAACGTGAAGCTCCAGAACGGTGCTCTCGCCGTCCTCGCGCTCCGTGACCGTCACGGCCTCGGGATCGTCAACAAGCTGCTTTGCCACATAGAGCAAGAGTTCCTTCATCGTGCAGTCCCTCTCGATCAAAGGACGTTAGCCTTTTTCAAAAGCGCCTTCACGGTGTCGGTCGGCTGAGCGCCGTTCTTGATCCACTGCTGGGCCTTCTCGGCGTCGACAGCGATGGTGGCCGGCTCGGTCAGGGGATCATAGGTGCCGATCTCTTCGATGCAGCGGCCGTCGCGCGGGCTGCGGGAATCGGCAACGATGATGCGGTAGTAAGGAGCCTTCTTCGCACCCATTCTTCTCAGTCTGATTTTAACCATGGGGTTTCACCTCCAAATAGAATTCAAAATATATCGTCAGACCTGGTTGCGGTCCAATGATCACATACCGGGGAAGCCGGGGAAGCCTCCCATTTTGCCGGGCAGCTTGCGCTTTTTGCCCTTGCCGTTCATCTGCTTCATAAGCTGCTGCATCTGGTCGAACTGCTTGAGCAGACGGTTGACGTCCTCGACCTTCTGGCCGCAGCCAAGCGCGATGCGGCGCTTACGCGAGGAGTTCAGACACGCGGGATTCTCGCGCTCATAGGGCGTCATGGAGAGAATGATGGCTTCGACGCGGCCGAGGGCCGATTCGTCGACCTGCACGTTCTTCATGCTGCCCATGCCGGGGATCATGCCGAGCAGGTCCTGCATGGGACCCATCTTGCGGATCTGCAGGAGCTGATCGTAGAAATCGGCAAGCGTGAATTTGTTGGCCCGCATCTTCTGTTCGAGCTCGGCGGCCTTCTTCTGGTCGAGGGCCTGCTCGGCCTTCTCAATCAGCGTGAGCACGTCGCCCATGCCGAGAATACGAGAAGCCATACGCTCGGGGTGGAACGGCTCGATCATGTCGAGCTTTTCGCCGGTGCCGATGAACTTGATGGGTTTGCCGGTGACGGCCTTGACGGACAGCGCAGCGCCGCCGCGGGCATCGCCGTCGAGCTTCGTGAGCATCACACCGTCGATGTCCAGCCATTCGTTGAACGACTGAGCGGCGTTCACGGCGTCCTGACCGGTCATGGCGTCCACGACGAGCAGAATTTCATTCGGCTGGACCTCAGCCTTGATGGATTTCAGCTCGTTCATCAGGGCCTCGTCCACATGCAGGCGGCCGGCCGTGTCGAGGAAGACCATGTCGTTGCCGTGCTGCTGCGCATGACGGATGGCGGCCTTGGCGATCTTCACGGGGTTTTCCTGCCCCATCTGGAACACCGGAATGCCGAGCTGACCGCCGACGACCTCCAGCTGCTTGATGGCAGCGGGGCGGTAAATATCGCAGGCGACGAGCAGCGGGCGCTTGCCCTGCTTTTTGAATAGACCGGCGAGCTTTGCGCCGTTCGTGGTCTTGCCTGCGCCCTGCAGACCGACGAGCATAACGACCGTCGGCGGCTTGGGGGAGATGGAAATACGCTGATTTTCGCTGCCCATCAGACGGATGAGCTCTTCGTTGACGATCTTGACGATCGTCTGTGCAGGGGTCAGGCTCTCCATCACGTCCTGCCCGGAGCAGCGCTCCGAAACGGACTTGACGAAGTCCTTGACGACTTTATAGCTGACGTCCGCCTCCAGAAGCGCAAGACGGATCTCACGCATGGCCTCCTTGATATCGGATTCGGACAGGCGGCCCTTGCCGCGCAGCTTTTTGAACGCGGCGTTCAGTTTTGCGGTCAGACCTTCAAATGCCATGGCTACTCCTTCAGGGAATCAACGGCGGCAAGGATGCGCTGGGCGCCCTGCCGGGTGGCGGGATCCCCGGCCTGCAGCAGGGGCTGGGCCTCGGCGGTGATCGCGGCGAGGGCATGGCGGAGCTTTTGCTCCCGGGCGACGCAGCCGGTCACGCGCTCGAACGAAGCGAGCAGCGCCTCGCTGCGGGAGATGGCGTCGTGAACGCCCTGACGGGAAATGCCCTCCTGCTCGGCGATCTCTGCCAGCGAGAGATCCTGATTGTAATAGAGGTCAAAATAGGTTTGCTGCTTTTCGGTCAGCAGCGCGCCGTAGGTGTCGAAGAGCAGGGACATGGTAAAGGCTTCCTGTTTCATGATACTGCCCCCCTTGACCTTGGGTATTATAGCAGACGGATGTGCGCTTGTCAAGAGAAAAAACTTGACAGCCGGGAAATTCGCGCCCTGCATATTTCCCGGCAGCGGCGGCATAAGCTGAGGCGAGGTGATGGACATGCGAAACTTTTACCGGCGGAATCTGCCCGTCCTGCTCGTGCTGGGCATCATTCTGGCCCTTGCGGGCGCGGGCGCGGCCAAGCAGGCAGCGGCGCTCCCGGCAGGCTCGTGGGGCCTGAGCTTCCAGCAGGAGGGCCAGCCGCCCGTGGGAAACACCACGGCGGACCGGCTGCGGCAGTATGATGCGGCCTTCCTTGGCGATACGGCGCAGAAGCGCATCTATCTCACGTTCGACGCGGGCTATGAGAACGGCTGCACGGCGCAGATCCTCGATGCGCTGCAGAAGCACCATGCTCCGGCGGCATTCTTCCTGGTCGGCAACTACATCGAGCGAAATCCAGACCTCGTCCGGCGCATGGCGCAGGAGGGGCATACGGTCGGCAATCACACCTACCACCACTGGGACATGTCGAAGATCGGGGAGATGGAGCAGTTCCGGCAGGAGCTCGAGTCCCTCGAGACGCTCTACTGTGACACGACCGGGCAGGAGCTTGCAAAATTCTACCGCCCGCCGCAAGGCATCTATTCCGAGAAAAATCTCGAAATGGCACAGCAGCTCGGCTATCACACCGTGTTCTGGAGCCTTGCCTATGTGGACTGGCTGCAGGACGATCAGCCAACGTCGGAGCAGGCCTATGCCAAGCTCATCCCGCGCATCCACAACGGAGCCGTTGTGCTGCTGCACAGCACCTCGCAGACAAATGCGGCCATCCTCGACAGTCTGCTCACGCGCTGGGAGGAGATGGGCTATTCGTTCGGTGAAATTTCCGAGCTGTTCCCGGCGGGCTGACACAGGGAGCGCTGCATGGCAGCGGCAAAGGCGTCCAGCCGCCCGGCGATGCCCGGCAGAGCCTGCGCCGTTGGCAGGTCGTTCGCCGTTTCCAGCAGGCAGAAGCGCGGCGGCAGCGAGACGGTCTTGTTCAGGCACATCGCACCGAGCAGCTGGCGCGCGACGAGATCGCCGCCGGAGTAGCCGGAGACGATGACGCTGTAGAGCTGCTTTTCCGACAGGTCGCACTGCAGCAGCAGGCTCGTCAGGCGGTTGAACAGGGCCGTGAAATTTGCGCCGGCGGCATCGTTGTAGTTCGGGCAGAGAAACAGCATGGCGTCGCACTCGCGGATCGCGGGCAGGACGGTCTCGGAGATGGCTCCGCCGTAAAAGCAGCTGCCGCTGCGCGCAAAATGCAGACACGCGCTGTAGGAGCAGCCGCGGCAGTCGTGGATCGTGCCGTTGCGCAGTGAAATTTCCGCAATGCTGCAGCAGCCGCTCAGGCGGCGGCTCAGCTCGCGGCCCATCCAGAGCGTGCTCGAGCGGCCGCTTTCGGAGGCATGCAGCACGAGCAGCTTCGGCCGCCCGACGCGCTTCGGGGAAAAGGCGAGCAGGCGTTCTCCCAGCTCCCTCGTGCGTGCACGGTACGTCTCCTCCCAGCTCATGCCGCGCCGCGCGGCGAGAATGTGCTGGTTATAGAGGGAGCCTGTGCCCTCCACGAGCGGCTTGCCGGGCAGGGCCGCTCCGGCGAGATTCGCGGCGAGCGCCAGATCCTGCGCCAGCGCCTTGGTGTAGAGCTCCGTCTCTCCGTCGACAACGAAGCCGCAGACGGAGCCCTCCAGACAGCCCGGCTCGCTCCGCAGCCGCCGGAGCAGACGGAGCGTCGGCTCATCCATCCCGGCGGAGCCTGCATCGAGCGCAAACAGAATGCGCGCGCCGCGCAGGTCACCCTGTGCATTGCGGACCGGAAGGTCGCACAGCGCCGTCTCGATCACGTCTCTCAGGCGCGGCCCGGCCGACGGACAGACGAGGGTCAGCGGCTCAGGCATCATGGCAGAAGGCCTCCAGCTCCAGCCGCGCGGCCTCGATGCGGGCAAGCAGCGCGGGGTGGAGCGGCTCGCGGCGCTGCAGCGGTCCGAGCGGCGTCATGCGCCGCTGTGCGCCGAGCCACACGCCGCCGAGCGGCAGAGCGGCATCATACGGCTGCCCGCGCACAAGGGACAGAATGCTCACGGCGGCAGAGGAGAGGGCGGGGGCGAGATACGGCTTGAAGCCGAGCGCCCGCACCTCGAGATTGGCATGCACGGTTCGCTCCGTCAGCCGGGCGGAGATCGCTTCGTTGTATGCCGCGGGGTCGTTTGCTGCGACAAGTCCGCCGCCGTGCGGGCCGTAGACACGGCCGTTCGAAAAGTCGATGCCGTCCTCCTGCGCACACCAGCGGGCGCGCGCCTCCATCACGCCGAGGCCAAAGCCCTGCACCTGCTCCGGCAGCAGGCCGCAGCCGTCAAATTCTCCGGCGGCATTGCGGTTGCTTTCGCGGAAAACGGCGCAGGCCAGCGGATCGACGGGGTCGGAGATCTGGCAGAACAGACCGGTGAAGTGCGTTTTGCGCGCCATGGCTGCATAGCTGCGCAGCATGGCGCGGTTTTTTTCGTATTGCGCCAGCCGCACGTCCGCCACGCCGGAGCCGACGGGCGGCACGCCGCGCGAGGCCGTGAACAGCAGCAGGTCGCAGTCGAACAGCGTGTCCTCCGTGCAGACGGTGACGGGCGGCAGCGGGTGGTCCAGCGGAAGGACCTGATTCAGCTCCAGCTCGTAGCGCCGGCACTGCGCGGCATTCGGGTCATAGATGCGCAGCTCGCCCAGCTCCCGGCCGAGCAGCTTCAGCGCCAGCAGCAGCGTGCCGCCGACGTCGCCGAGCCCGACGAGCGTGACGCGCAGCGGCTGTGTGCGCTTCCGGTGCCAGCGCTCCAGAACGGAGAATGCGGCGGAAAACGCCGTGTTCAGCACGCAGGCACCGTTAGCCGCCACAAATTCGCGCAGCGGCTCGGCGGGCGTCGGACCCTGCACCGGCGGCAGCAGCACACTGGCCGTCTCGGCCTCGAAAACTTCGTCGAGCGCGGAGACGGCAAACAGGCCGCGGGAGCGCAGCGGGTCACGCCGGACAAGAAACACCAGCGGGGAAAACGGCGCGTCTGCGGGCACGGCGTCCGGCGGACAGGCTCCGCCCAGCGGGCACAGGCAGAAGCCGTGCCATTGTTTAAGCTCCATGGATCATTCCTCCTCGCATACGGATGCGGTCAAGCCGCAGCAGATCGTCCTCCAGACAGGCGGAGGCGGGAAGCGACAGGTCATAGCGCAGGGATCGTCCGCGATCCGGCAGACGCGGGCGGTAGAGGGCCTCGCCGAGGCGGCGCAGCGTCAGCGCCGTGCTGAACTGCGCCTGATGCGCCTGCTCGAGCGCGTGTAGGATGGAGAGCGTGTTCTCCAGCGCAGTGCGGCTGAGGTCGCGGATGGCGGCGTCCGTCGTTCCAACATAGTGGCGCGGGTAGTAATAGGGCAGGATCAGGTTGATGGAGGGCAGCATCCGCCCCGGCGCAGGCGTGCCGACGCTGTCGCCGCCGAGGAAGGGATACAGCAGGCTCTCCGTGACCCAGTAGTGCAGATTCGGGATGAAGTATTCGCACTCGACCTGCCGCCCCTGCACCTCCATGAGGTCGCGGCCGCGCGCCGAGAGAATGCCGACGACGACGGTGCGGATCTCCAGCTCCTCCGCGGCAAAAACCGGGCTGAGCTTGTCGAGGCGGTAACCGTTGTGCAGCAGATCGTCCACGAGGATGACCGGGCGGCGGAAGGCCTTGATGGTGCGGACCTGATTGCGCACGGTGTCGTAGCCGGGGTAGGCCGGGACGGAGAACGAGCTGCCGTCCGGCGCGAATGTCTTGTCCACATGCAGCGTCTTTGTGACGGTGTTCGGCACGATCTCGTCGGAGAGAATCTTGCCGTAGGGCACGCACATGGCCCGGCCGAGCTGCCCGGCCGGTGCGCCGAGTACACCGCCGAGCTTCTGCACGCGGTACATGAGCGACTGGTTGAGCAGTTCCGCGTCGAAGCTCAGCACGAGCCTGCCGGGATACAGCGCGCACAGCGCGCGGCGTAGCCGGGGCCGGGCGGCCTCCACGGCGGCGCGCACCTGCGGCTCATCGTGGTGCGGCTTTTTGATGCACAGCAGCACGTCCTGAATGAGGACAATGGGGGCGCGCATGTCGACGCACAGCAGTCCCTCGGCATCCTCGACGGGGGAGAAGCCGAGCTCCTCCAGCCATTCGCCCTCGCAGCGGGCCAGCGCAAACGTGTGGTCGGACGCCAGACTGCGTGCGAGCAGCTCATTGACAAGCATGCGCCGCGTCTGCGCGTCGTCCGCCTCCACATGGTCGAGCTTCAGCAGCTTGCCGGAGGTCAGGCGGCGGACGGCCGAGGCGGCCTCGACGGAGCCGAGCTCCGCAAACAGGCTCGCCGGGCGCACGGTATGGCCGCAGCACCAGCCGACGGCCGCATGGCGCCTACGGCTGCGCAGCAGGATGGCCAGCAGCTCCGGCGTGCTGCGCAGCCGCTCGAACAGGGCGGGCGGAAGGTCATCCTCCGCGCCCGTTACGATGCGGAATTCCAACTCCTGCGCCTGCAGCACGTTCTTGTGCTGCGGGGAACGGAGATAGAGGTCGTATTCATAGATATAGGATTGGACGATCGGGTCGACGAGCATGGAGATGTCGACGTCCTGATCGATGGATTCGCGGATGCGCGTGGAGCTGATGCCTTCGAGCTGTGACGGGAGCTCCAGAAATGTCACGCGGCCCTGCAGACGGGTGCGGATGTCCGTTTCGTCCGTCTCTCCGCGGCGGATGAGCAGGTGATCCAGCTCCTGTACACCGCCGGGGCGGAGCGAGCGGTAGGCCGAGGCTCCGCACACGACGTCGCAGCCCGCCACGAGCGTCACGCTCCGGCCGGGAAAGCAGGATCGCAGGCGCGCGATGTCCTCCGGCATGGCGATGTTGATGGGGATGGCGTTCGGGAAGACATAGGTGTCCCACTGGTCGGCCACGGACATATTGACGATCCGGCGGCGCAGCAGCCGCGCGAGTGTACGCTTGCTCCAGGAGAATTCGTCCACGGCGAGATAGACCTCATAGCCGAGCGCACGAATTTCCTGCACGATGCGCTTATGTCCGGCGGAAAACGGGTCAAACGTGCCGGGAAAGAATGCGGCCGGCAGCGGCGCGGGAAAGCGCAGCCCGCCCTGCACGACCTCCGCCTGCACAAGGAAGCGGTACAGGTGATTCAGCATGGCAGCCCGGTTGAAGAACGTCAGCTTGCCCGGTGCAGGCTCGGCCAGAAGGCACAGGAGCTTTTTGCTCACGCGGGCAAAGCAGTGCGCCCGCAGGGAGAACGGCAGGCGTTCGCTGCCGATGACATCGTGACACAGAACGGTCATGGCACTGCGGTGCACGGACTCGTCATAGTGCGACACACCCGTCAGCAGCAGGCCGAGGCAGTGCTCCGTCAGCACGCTGTTTTCCGGCAGGGCGGAGATCAGGCTGCCGAGCGTCCGGAGCGAGGTCGAAGCGGCGCGGGCGCTGCCGCTGCGCAGCAGGCCGTCGAGAAAATCGATGCTTTCGCGGATCTCCTTTTCCGGCATGGTGCTCAGCAGCCGCCCGAGATAACGGGGGATGAAGCGTGCGATCTGCTCCTGCCCGTTTTCCAGCTCGCGCATGAGGTCGACGATGATCTCGTTGCGCTGGTCGACGCTCAGGCGCGTGCTGATGGTCAGAAGCGCGCGCCCGGCGTGCTCGCGCACGGGAAGGTGCTCGCTGACGGACAGCAGATTGGAAAGATGCGTCGCCGTGTGGAATGTGTTGCCCGTGTGCTGCAGCGCATCGGCCTGCAGCAGGTCGATCTGGGCATTTTTCACGACCCAGGGCACGGCGGTCTTCAGATTG
>ERZ835541.1131-NODE-1131-length-28337-cov-4.862810_pt1 | contig 28337 bp, 25 predicted proteins | sample MGYA00519945_ERZ835541 | MGnify/ENA primary metagenome ERZ835541 (study PRJEB31850, sample SAMEA3708780) | human gut metagenome | biome: human gut; feature: human-associated habitat; material: faeces | place: China | collected 2014 ...
ATGTCAGTTTTCGGGAACACAGCCGCTATCGCCTCGCTGAACCCTGTGAGGTTATTTGTGCAGGCAATGAGAATATCCTCGACCTTTCGATTTTTCAGATTATTCAGCACAGAAGCCCAGAATTTCGATGTCCATATGACGCAGCAAAGGCATTCATTGGGCGCAAGCTTCCTAAAATCCTTGGATTGCAGGAAATTGCTCCTGATGACGTAATTCTGCGACCGTCACTTTTGAAACGATAATCTGACATTCCGAACATGGCATTTCGGTATTTCCACATATCATGGATATTGGCGTTGCAATAAGTCTTGCACAAATTTTCCCCGCCCTTAGCACTGCTGCGCTCGCTTTCCGCTTTTTTACATTTGACCTTAAATTCTCCGCCGAAGGCGGCTCATTAATTCCGAATTAACCAGATTATACCGCTTACCCAGTTACAAAATACAAATGGGGACTGCCACGCAGCCCCCTGAATTTTTACTTATTAGCCGAACCGACCTTCATAAACGGAACCTCGATGCCTTTTTCCTTTACCAGCATACTGAGATACCTGCGCTGATCGTAAAGCTCGATGATGTTGTTGATACGTCTGCGGACGAACCGTATATTGAAAGGCTTCGCAATGACGTCCGCCGCGCCGAGATCATACGCCCGGGACAGCGATTTGTCGGAGGTGTCCGCGCTGATGATGAAAACCGGTATATCGTCTATATATTTATTGTCCACCAGGTATTCCAGCACGCCGAATCCGTCCATTACCGGCATCATGATGTCCAGCAGAACCGCGCACAGCTTGTCTTTGTTCTTCTCGAACTCTTCTATTGCGCGCTTGCCGTTTTCCGCTTCAACGACTCTGCGGTCGCTGAACGTGTCGCTCAGCATCAGTCGGTTGAACTCGAAATCGTCAACGATGAGCAGAGTATTGCGTTCCTCCATTTATGTATCCCCTCTCCGAATGCCTGTTGGTAGATAAATCTCATAGTTTAATTATATAATAAACCATGAAAAAAGTCAATAGGCATTTCCACAAGACGTACCAGTTTATTTACAGTTTTTTTGTGGAAGGTATAGTGTAACGTGTGTAACTTAATCCTCAGCCCCGTAAACTATCTGCTTTATCATTCTCAGCGGGCGTACTCCGAGACCTCCGCAGCGCTGTACGAAATACATGAATGTGTAGCCGTTCTTAGGGTCGTTCGCCCAGAAGCAGCCGAGCCAGCCGTCCCAGCCGTATTCACCGGGGTGGGTGGATATTCCCGGCAGGCGCTCCTCCATTGCAACGCGCATGAGATTTCCATAGCCATATCCTATGCACTGTTCCCAGTCGCATGTGCGGAGCTGGTATTGTGTGAGCTGGTTTGAAGTCATGTATCTGACTGCGTTTTTGCTCAGAATGCGCCTGCCGTTGTAGACGCCCTCGTTGAGCAGCATTTCAGCGAATGCCGCGTAGTCGTCCATTGTGGAGCACAGCCCAGCGCCGCCGGACTGGAACTCCGGAGGCTTCCTGCACAGGTAGGTCAGACCTAAATGCTGCCACAGGCAGGGGACTAGCTTTCCGTCCTTTTCCTCGTAATTTTCGGCGAAGCGGCAGAGCTTTTCCTCGGGTACCCAGAAATCGGTGTCCACCATTCCGAGCGGCTCGAACAGCTCCTCGCGCAGAAAATCGCCGAACTTCTTCCCGGAAACGGCCTCGATAACCGCGCCCAGAATATCCGCAGAGGAGCCGTACATCCACCGGTCGCCGGGCTGGAACGCCAGCGGCACCTGACCTATGCGGTTTGCGTATTCAAGCGTATCAACGGGCTTTCCGGCTGCGACTTCCTCACAGATCTTGTCATAGAGATCCTGCATTACGCTGCCTGCGGGGTAGTTCCGGTCAGGATAGGCGAGACCGGAGGTCATATCCAGCAGGTCTTTTACGCAGACTTCGCGGCTCAGCAGCTCAGGACCGTTTTCGGTGAGTACGGTCTGGTTCCTGAACCCGGGAATGAACCAGCTCACCTTGTCGTAGATATCAAGCTGACCGCGGTCAATGAGTATCATGGCCGCCGCCGCAGTGACCGGCTTTGTCATGGAGTACAGCCGCACGATGGTGTCGTCCGTCCACTTTATTCCGCGGGCTTCGTCAGCCATGCCGGCGTTCATGCGGTAGATGGGGCGTCCGTTTTTCAGAACGTACGCAGAGCAGCCGACTGCGGCTCCGCTTTCGACCTGAGAGCGCAGCATATCGGAAATACGCTCGAGTTTAACAAGATTCATTTTATGACCTCACTTGATTTTTCTTGCTTCGCAGTAGAAACGCTTATCGTGCGCGTGGCCCATCGAGAAGGTCTTTCTGGGGAGCGCGCCGTCCTTGATAACTGTGGGGAACAGCTCCTCCTTGGTCATGGAGGGAAGCAGGAAACCAATGCTGTTCTTTGCGGAGGAAAGGCTCTCTACAACGTCCTCGCCGTGTATGTAGTCGATCTTGCCGGCGTTCTCGGAAAGCCACTTGTCGAGGAAGCTCTGGAGGCTGCCGACGGTAAGGTTAGCGGTGGGAGCGCCCACGGAATACTGCTTCTTCGCGCCGTCCAGCAGTACAGTGAAGCTCTGACCGGAGGCACCCTCGGTGAGCTTCAGCGCAGCGGTCATGTCAGCCATGAGCTTTGCGGCGTCGGTCTCGGTAATAACGCGGTGTATGGCCTCGAACTCCAGAGCCTCGCTGTGGAGGTTCACTACCTCGGCGAGGGCGTAGCGTGCAAGCGCAGCCTCGGGAGCGTTCGCGCGCTTCTTCTGCTCGTAGCACTCCTTTGCGGTGGCGAGGGAGTGGTTTCCATCGCCCATTGCGTACAGAAGGACGTCCTCTCCGGTAAGCCCGTAGCGCTTGTTGAAATCCGCCTTGTCGGCGAGCTTGTCGAGGGCGTCGAACACGGCCTTTGCGTGGCCGCCGTCGACGAGCCACCCCTCAAGATGGCCGCCGTTCTGCATGAGGTCGAAGTCATAGAGCTTGGTGAGCTGGTCGCGCTTTGCTTCCAGCGGCTCGATAACGGTGCGCTTTACATCGTCAATGAGTATCATGATGTGCGGAAGCTCCAGCGCTGCGTCGCGGCGTATCTTCACGCGCGGGGGAATACGGGAGGCAACGGTGGCTTCCGTAGCGCGCACCTGGGACTTGCTGCCCTTGTTGTAGTCGTACTGCTCCAGGTCGATGGCTCCGACAAGCCCGGTGCGTACCTTCCCGTCGGCCTGTGTGCGGCGCATGAGTATCAGCGCGGATCTGTATTCGTTGAACAGCCCCTTGTCGAGGTACTCCTGCATGGTGCGGTTGATCTTTGCAATGCGGGCGTCCGCGTCCGGCTCCTCGAGGTAGACCTCGGGGAATATGAGGTTCAGCGTGGAGGGAGCATCCCCTGCTATCTCGGCGGTCTTAGCCCAGTATTCCGGCTCGCTGGTGTACTGGTCGCATGCGACTACAGACCATTTTGTCATTCCTTCCGCGTCAAGCTTCGGGAGGAGGATATCCGCTGATGTAAATGCTGTCATTGCTGTGGTTCCTTTCTGTGGTGCGTATTTGTGCCGGGTAATTCCGGCTTATATTCAATTACATTATACCATAATTTAAGCGAGTTTACAACATGTTTTTGGCGGCAGCAGAGAAAACGCCGCAATTTCTTTAAACCTGTGATATATTTTTGCAGGATTCCGAAAAAGTGCTTGCAAAATTCGCTTATCTATGGTATAATTAAATTACATGGGCGCGGGATAGAATGCGCGCGGTAAAATGACAGCGTAAAGAGAGGAAATAACCATGCTTTATTCACAGATGAGCAAAGAACAGCTTCAGGCTGAAAAGACAGCGCTTGAGAAGCAGTATGCAGACTACAAGGCAAAGGGTCTGAAGCTCGATATGTCGAGAGGTAAGCCTGCCCCCGAGCAGCTCAACCTTTCGCTTGACATGCTCCTTCACTGCCTTGACGGCGACTACAAGTCCAGCAACGGCATCGACTGCCGCAACTACGGCGTACTCGACGGTATCCCCGAGGCTAAGGCTCTGTTCCAGGAAATGCTCGGCGTTTCCGCTGACGAGGTCATCGTAGGCGGTAATTCCAGCCTCCAGATGATGTACGACACCATTATCCGTGCAATGCAGCTTGGCGTACTCGGCAGCGAGAAGCCCTGGTGCAAATACGAGCATGTGAAGTTCCTCTGCCCGGCTCCCGGCTATGACAGACACTTCGCTATCTGCCAGGCGCTCGGTATCGAGATGATCAACGTTGATTACCTTGAGGACGGTCCTGACATGGACGCTGTAGAGAAGCTGGTTTCCGAGGACGAGGAGATCAAGGGTATCTGGTGCGTTCCGATGTACTCCAACCCGACCGGCATTACTTATTCCGACGCAGTTGTAAAGCGTTTTGCAAACCTCAAGCCGAAGGCTAAGGATTTCCGCATTTTCTGGGATAACGCATACTGCGTACACCATCTCTCCGAGAATCACGACCACCTGCTGAACATCATCGAGGAGTGCAAGAAGGCTGGTAATCCGAATATGGTATTCGAGTTCACTTCTACCTCTAAGATCTCCTTCCCGGGCGGCGGTCTTGCTGTAGTTGCAGCAAGCAAGGAGAACATCGACTTCATCAAGAGCCAGATGACCTACCAGACCATCGGCTTTGATAAGCTGAACCAGCTCCGTCACGCTAAGTACTTCAAGAACTTCGAGAGCATAAGTGAGCACATGAAGCACCATGCAGCAATTATCCGTCCGAAGTTCGATGTAGTTCTCTACATGCTTGACAAGGAGATCGAACCCCTCGGGATCGGCAAGTGGAATAAGCCCAACGGCGGCTACTTCATTTCCTTCGACGCGCTCCCCGGCTGTGCAAAGCGCATTGTATCCCTCGCTAAGGAAGCAGGCGTTGTAATGACCGGCGCAGGTGCTACATTCCCATATGGCAAGGATCCCAAGGACAGCAATATCCGTATCGCTCCGACATTCCCGTCTGTTGACGAGCTTCGCCAGGCCATGGAGATATTCTGTGTTTGCGTTAAGCTCGCAAGCGTTGAGGTTCTCCTGAATAAGTAATCATAATTTTGATACAATTACTTCCGCTTCCGTATGGAGGCGGAAGTTTTTTGTTGCATTTAATCTGTATAGTTTGCGGAAAACTCCTGATACGCTGAAGCGGTAAATACGAAAAAAATCCCCCGGTTCCATGAACCGGGGGATTCATTGTGTTTATGATTTAAGAGGTTACTAGGTTACTTGATTACTCGTAGCGCTTCTGATACATGTAGTTGTTTACTTCCTTGACAACGAACACAACGATAATGCTGAAGCATACGAGGAAGGAAAGAATGAAGAATACGCCGCAGGTAATGTAGTTGTAGCCCTTGAACTTCGCGGGAAGCTCGGTCAGACCCTGCTCAACAGCCGCATTGTAAGCTGCGAGGGAGTTTGCAACCTTTGTTCCTCTCTCGCCGAATACGGTGAAGATGGAGGAGAAGTTGCAGGAACCTACCATGATGTACAGTGCGAGGGTTCCGAACTTGGAGAAGCTGTAACCGCACCACATTGCGATCGCGAGGAACAGCGAAATGCCGCCGAGAGTGATGAAATACATATAGTCCATAGCGCCCAGTGTGATAGCGGTGTAGTGCTGCTTATCCCACATGAGAACTGCGATCATTGTAAGAACGAACTCCAGAATAATGGAGCCTGCGCCGATCATAACTGCGATAGCGGGCTTCTTGTCAGCTTCGCTGAACTTGAAGGAGAGCTTGCTCTTGATCTTTGTGAAAGCGATGATAGTAACTACCGCTGCCGCCACGAAGGAGAGTATCAGGAATACAGTAGCCATCCACCACTTTGCGGTCATGCCGTTGGATCCTACCCATGCGAGAGCGTCCTCGTCGCCGGACTTCGCAAGCGCCTTGGTGGGATTGTAGGTCTTGAAGATCCACAGGATTCTGAACAGAATGCCGATGAGGTTTGTAACGGTCATAGCTGCGCCGAAGGAGAAGTAGTAGATCATAGCCCACTCGCCTTCGCGAACATATATGATGGAGCCGATAAGAGCGACAGCTACGAGGAGAATCAGCACAACGCCCTGTGCGAGGCTGGTGTTGTCCAGCCAGCCGATAACGATTGACCAGTTGCCGCCGGAGTTGCCGATGTTGCCGTAAGCGCTCATGCCGAATGCGGCGAAAATTGCAGCGGCAGCCATGATAAGGAACATCACGCCGGCAGTCTTGCCGCGCTTCCACATATTTGCGATTTTGTCGGCGGTCAGAAGCATGTCGTCGGCGTATTCAGAGGAGCTGTCGTATACGCAGTAAATACATGCCGCGAGGCAGATAACAGCGTCAATGGCGCCGAAGGTGCGGATTGAGTTTCTGAAATTTGCAAAGGGAACAAGAATGGGAGTCAGCGCGATAACGGTCTTTGCGCCGAACACAGCTATCAGGTAGGACTTTGCGAACGCGAATCCCTTGAAATAGCAGAATGAAAGCAGAAGCAGTATTCCGGTGATAACTATGTAGATAAGCACGATGTTGAGAATAGTATCCCACAGCGAAAGGATTATCTGATTGTTAGCGATCTCGTCCTGCGACGCAAAGGTCTTGCCGAAGAGCTTTACGATACAAGCCTTGCCTTCTTCGTTATATGCTTTGCACTGGTTGAATACCGGGTTGATGAACAGCGGCTTCATTACCAGGAAAAACGTAACAACAGCCTCTATCACAGCAAAAGCAACCATGCCGATGCCGAGAGTTTTGTTGTTCAGCGGCGCTTTTCCTGCTGCGGTGTTGTTTACTGCGGCAGATGTCATTTGGTTATTCCTCCTAATTCAGAACAGCGTTTGCGCTTCTCCCCTGCGCAATACGCCATGCTATATAATTCTATTAAATTATACCATAATTCAGACGGATTTGCAAGCAAACGTCCGGAAAATAGAGCGTGCGCTTTACACAAATTTTGTTTAAAATATTTGTGCAAATGTACATAATGTAAACGATATCCAGTTGATCAACCGGCGTTTTCTGCATTGTAACTATCGCCAACATCGCCGCCGAGATCGCACGTATAGACGAATTCCACGACATCGCCCTCGTGCAGTGTGAATTCCCCGGCGTAGACCTGCGGAAATTCTCCGTTGACGCGGTACATCCATCCGCTGAGCTCTCCGAAGCCGAATTCCGAGATATATCCGATGCTGCGGACGTAAGTTCCCCAGGAGCTGCCCGTGTAATCCACGCGCACCTGCTGCTGCCGCGCCGCGGTTATCAGTGCGTCGAACGCCGAGGAGCCTTCCGGAAGGGACAGTGTGCACTCTGCGATGACTACGCCGTCCGGCGGGATAACAGACGGCTGATTCACCGACGGGTCGATGGTATCCATTCTGCCGAGCACGGATTTGCAGTCAGCGGAGAAGGTCACTTCCATGCCTCCGGTAACTTCCTGCGCGTAGTACTCTGAAGGGGTGCGTATATCAAGGAGCCACACTCCGCCGCAGACCGCCGCGAGCAGCACCGCTCCGGGAATCAGCAGTTTCTTCCTGCGGATAATCGCCGCGGCGAGCATACCGGCCGCCGCCAGTCCGACCGCAGCCGAAACTATAAGCTTGATGTGGGTTCCGGTGAAGCCATGTGTCTGTTCAGGGGCGGCTGATGACTGCGCCGTGCCGGAAATGATTGGTTCCGCCGTGTTCCCATTCTCCGGATTGCCGGCGGTTTGGCTGTCTGCGGAAACATCTATGTCTGCCGAACCATCCTGGCTGGAGAGCCCCGGACTTACAGCGGGCAGCGCGGAAAACAGCCCCTCGCCGCGCTGTGAAAGCGCGAGGGCGGTGAACGCTTCCAGGGTCTGGGCTGTTGCCATGCGGTTGGTGTCCCCGTCCGGGAGGTGCGCGTAGCCGCCGTCCGGTCTGCGGTATTCAGCGAGCTGACGTGCCGCTTCTTCCGCTTTTTCAGTGCGTCCGGCGGCCGCCAGGGCTATCACCGCCTGGGCGGTGCTTTCGCAGTTGCGGATTCCCATCGAGGTGTAGCCGCCTTCGATCGCGCAGAGCCAGTCAGCGCCGCGCTGTGCCGCTTCCTGAGCTTCGTCGGAATCCGCTGAGGCCAGCGCGTAGACCGCCGCGGAGGTTATATCCACATCGCCGCCGTCGCCGAACAGCGAGAAGCTTCCGTCATCGTGCTGAGAAGCGACGATGTATTCCGTCAGGGACTGCGCGGTGTTCAGGGAGTTATCAGGCGCGGTTTCTCCGGTGACGTTCAGCGCTATGAGCGCCCAGATGTACGCGTTGAAGCCCTGGCGGCCGAGGTTTTCGCTCTGGAACACGCCAAGCTCCACCGCCTGCGACGGCTCATGCCCCATCGCCGCAAGGAATATTCCGGTGCGCTGCAGTTCCGTGGGTTTCACGAATCCGCCTGAGGAGACTGTTTCCGCAAGCTCCGAAATGCGGTTTTCAAGCTGGGCGGCGTAGGCTTCCGACCCTTCGGAGCCGTGAAGCCGCGCGTAGCAGTAAGCCGCCCAGTCCGAGTTGCTGTCGGCGGCGCTGCTCCAGAATTCCCCGCCCGAGCCGGAGAAATACCCGAAGCACTCTTCCGCGAGAGCCGCCCAGTCCCCGGAATCCGCTGCGAATGCAGTTGAAAAAGCGGCCTGCACCGCAATGATAACTGCAATGCAGACCGTCGAAACTGCTGTTTCTATTTTTTTCATGTATTACTGCTTCTTGCTCATCGCAATGCCAGCGCCTGCAAGGATAACTACTGCAACTGCAACAGCTACGCCCTCAACGCCGGTGGAAGGTGAGCCCTTTTCGCCGGAAGCACCGTCGTCTGCTGCGTCTATGGCATCTTCGGACTCTGCGGCTGCGTCAGCTGAGGGGCTTTCCTCGGTCACAAGAGTTTCTGTGCCAAGGATATTTTCCAGCCTGTCAACTGCGTTGTCTACGTCCTCCTGTGTGGATTCGTACTGTGCCAGAGCCTCGCCTGCTGCGGTGAATGCATATGCCTGCTCGTCGCTGCCGTTAAGGAGATCCTTGTTGTCGGCAAAGAGCTTTACGAGCTCAGCGGTCTTTACCTGCTCCTTGAGTGCGGGCGCTCCGCCCCAGGAGGAGTTGTCAACGCCGAGGTCAGCGCCGTAGCCGTAAACGGTGAAGGAGAATACTACAACGTCGCCGTCAGCGGGGGTGTAGTCAGCAATGCCGACCTGAGCGTACTCGTCGTTTACAAAGTATGTCCAGCCGCTTTCCGCTGTGTAGTCGTATGCGCTAAGCCAGCCTTCTTCGGTTCTGCCGGAGGCTATTGTACAAACCTCTGCAATGGTCTCGGGGAGCACGACATCGTTGTTGTCGGTATCAGCGAAGGCGGTGATGAACGCTCCGTAGCCGGTGTCCTCGGTCTTGATCTCAGCGGCTCTCTCAACGATGTCGAGACCTGTCTCGCCCTCGTAGTAGGGTACCTTGACCGGCTCGACCTCGAAGCCCTGACCGAGCGTGGTCTTTTCAGCCATAAAGTAAACGTATCCTGCGGGCTGGTCGTCTGCGAATGCGCAGAGGCTTGCCGCGCTTGCTGCAACAGCCGCAGCCGCAACAGCGGAGATGATATTTCTCAGTTTCATTCTTTTGTTCCTCCAATTCTATGCGGTGAAAATCCGCTCATACCTTCCTATTATATATTATTTCTCCCGATTTGTCAACATTTTGTCATGCCAAACTTTTTTATCGGCGGCAAAATCCAGTTATCTGCTGTAAGAACGGCATTTTTTTCAGATTTTCACCTTTACCCCCTTAACATTTGTCCGAAAATATGCTATAATAATTTCGTATATTGCAAGCAACTGCTGAAAGGACGACCATGAGCGAAAATAAAGATAAAATCACCCGGGAAGAGCAGCTCCCCGAAATAACGGAAGTTACCGCGCAGGAATCCCCCGCAGAGCCGGAAAAAACTGCGAAGCCGGAACATGACGGCGAGTACACCGGAATGTCAAAGGGGAAGGCGGCTTTCCTGAAAATTCTACCCATGCTGATAGTGCTGGTGTGCACCGGGCTTTTCATGTGGGGAATAAAATTCGTGATCGGAATATTCTACGCGCCGCATGACGAGGTGTTCACGAAGCGGGACGGCGACATCACCTATACTATAGTAAAATGCTATCAGAACCCTTCGTCATATTTCTACGTTTACAATAGCGAGGAGTTTACGTTCAACGAAGCGGATTACGACAGCGTGGCTGGCGAGCACAATGACGCCCACCTGCTGAAAGTCCCCGAGGTGTACTTCGTGCTGAACGAATCCGCGCCGGATATGGAGACCACCACGGTGAAGCTCCTTTCAGAGGGCAACGCGCTGAAGGTCTATCAGTTCGGGGAGTTCATACTTTACAGGCTCGAGGGGCAGTACGGCGTATTCGCGCCGCTTCGCGACTACACCGAGAGCGCGACCTCCCGCAAGAACGATCTTTATGTCGTGCGCCAGCTCCTCAAGAACGACGCGTGGAAGGGCTTTGTAATGCCCTATGAGACGGTAGACAACTTCCAGACCATACTCGAGCGCCTGGAGTGGCACCTTGACACGGAATACGTCGAAGATCAGTAAAAAACCATCTGAAAGGAATCAAAATACATGGCTGATACAAGCTATCTTTCCAAGATACGCAATTTCTGCATAATCGCACACATCGACCACGGCAAATCCACCCTTGCTGACCGTATCCTCGAGCAGACCCAGACCGTCGCGCTCCGCGACATGGAGGAGCAGCTCCTTGACAACATGGATATCGAGCGCGAGCGCGGTATCACCATCAAGGCGCGCGCAGTCCGCCTGAAATACCATGCGGACGACGGCGAGGACTACATTTTTAACCTTATCGACACTCCCGGCCACGTGGACTTCAACTACGAGGTTTCGCGCTCGCTGGTTGCGTGCGAGGGCGCTCTGCTCATCGTTGACGCCTCCCAGGGCATCGAGGCGCAGACCCTTGCGAATACCTACCTCGCAGTAGAAAACGACCTGGAGGTGGTCCCGGTCATCAATAAGATAGACCTCCCCTCCGCGCACCCCGAGCAGGTCAAGGAGGAGATAGAGAACGTAATAGGCATTCCCGCCGAGGACGCCCCCGAAATATCCGCGAAAATGGGTATCAATATCCACGCGGTAATGGAGGCGGTGGTGAAGTCCATACCCGCGCCGAAGGGAGACACTGAGGCTCCGCTCCAGGCACTGATATTCGACAGCTACTACGACAGCTACAAGGGCGTTATCACCTACATCAGGGTAAAGGAAGGCTCCGTTAAGCCCGGCGACCGTATCAGAATGATGGCGACCGGCGCGGAATTCACCGTTGTGGAGACCGGCGTTATGGGCGCCACCGAGCTTGTGCCCTGCTCCGGACTCAAGGTGGGCGAGGTTGGATACATCGCGGCTTCCATCAAGTCCATCGGTGAGACCAAGGTCGGCGATACTGTAACTTCCGCTGACAGACCTGCGGAAAAGCCGCTTCCCGGCTACCGCGAGGTAAACCCGATGGTGTTCAGCGGTATCTACCCGGCGGACGGCGCAAAGTACGTAGACCTCCGCGACGCGCTGGAAAAACTCCAGCTCAACGACGCTTCGCTGAGCTTCGAGCCGGAGACCTCCATCGCGCTGGGATTCGGCTTCCGCTGCGGATTCCTAGGGCTTCTCCACATGGAGATAATCCAGGAGCGCATTGAGCGTGAATACAACCTCGACATCATCACGACCGCGCCGTCCGTTGTCTACAAGATAGAAATGACCGACGGCTCCTTCAAGATGATAGACAACCCCACAAACTACCCCGACCCCTCCGAGATAGCGCAGGCGTACGAGCCGATGGTAAACGCTCATGTTTACACCCCATCGGATTACGTCGGGAACATCATGGAGCTGTGCCAGAACAGGCGCGGAGTGTTCCGTGACATGAAATACATCGACCAGACCCGAGTCGACCTGCACTATGAGCTTCCGCTCAACGAGATAGTCTACGACTTCTTCGACGTGCTGAAATCCCGCACCCGCGGCTACGCAAGCTACGATTATGAGATGATGGGATTTGTTCCGTCCAAGCTGGTGAAGCTTGATATACTGCTCAACGGCGACGTTATCGACGCGCTGTCGTTCATCGTCCACGCCGATAAGGCGTACGAGCGCGCCCGCAAGATGGCGGAGAAGCTCAAGGAGCATATCCCGCGGCAGATGTTCGAAATTCCGATACAGGCGGCTGTCGGCGGCAAGATAATCGCCCGCGAGACCATCAAGGCTCTGCGCAAGGACGTCCTCGCAAAGTGCTACGGCGGCGATATCACCCGAAAGAAGAAGCTGCTCGAGAAGCAGAAGGAGGGCAAGAAGCGCATGAGAGCCTTCGGTACCGTCGAGGTTCCGCAGGAGGCGTTCATGGCTGTGCTCAAGCTCGATGATGAGTGATTTCCGCGGGCTTTATATCCACGTTCCGTTCTGCGTGAGGAAGTGTCCCTACTGCGATTTCTACTCCACGGCGGGGCGCGGCGACCTCCTGGAGAACTACGCCGCGGCGGTGGTAAGGAATCTCCGGGAATACCCGGAGCAGTTTGACACGGTGTATTTCGGAGGAGGAACTCCGAACCTCATAGCGGAGTACATGCCGGGGATTTTGCAGGCGGTCAGCACCATTCCAGGAGCGGAGATTTCCGCAGAATGCAACCCCGCGTCCGCTTCGCCGGAGACCCTCCGGATAATGCGGCGGGCAGGCGTGAACCGCATTTCCGTAGGCGTGCAGTCGCTTCAGGATAACGAGCTGAAAAAGCTGGGCAGGCTCCACAACGCAAAGCAGGCGGAGGAACTTATTGTCCAGGCGCGGCAGGCGGGATTCGACAGCATTTCCGCTGATGTAATGCTCGGGGTGCCCGGGCAGACGGCGGATTCCCTGACGGACACGCTGGAGCGGCTCGCGAAGCTCCCGATACAGCACATTTCGGCGTACATGCTGACGCTGGAACCAGCTACGCCGTTCGGAAAATCGCCGCCTGCGGATATGGCGGACGACGATACAATGGCGGACCTTTACGCGCTGTGCCAGCGGCTTTGCGGGGAGCGCGGCTTCCATCAATACGAGATATCGAATTTCGCCCGGGATGGATTCGAGTGCCGCCACAATCTGAAATACTGGCGGGACGAGGAGTATCTCGGGATAGGTCCGGCGGCGCATTCCTTTTACGGAGGGAAGCGGTTCGCAGTCCCCCGTGATATCGGGGCTTTCATAGCCGCACAGCGACAGCCGACCGAGATAACGGACGAACAGCCCGGAGATTACGACGAGCGCGTCATGATGGGTCTGCGGCTCGCAGAGGGCATTCCGGAGGAGCTTTACAAGCCGCTGGAAAAGGCTCTGCGGCTCATTCCGCAGGAGTACTACCGGCAGGAAAAAGGCAGGCTGTCCCTCACCGGAAAGGGATTTCCGGTCTACAACTATATAGTGTCGCTTTTGCTGGCGCACAAGGAGGAATAATATGCGAGAAATGCGCAGAAAAGACCGCGAAGTCACCGACGAAGCCAGGATAGACGAGATAATATCCCGCTGTAATTGCTGCCGAATAGGCTTCAACGACAGCGGCGAGGTGTACATAGTTCCGCTGAATTTTGGCTATGTGAAGCAGGACGGCAGACGTACCTTCTACTTTCACAGTGCGAAAGAGGGCAGGAAGATAGACCTTGTTAAAGAGGGCTACGAGGTCGGCTTTGAAATGGACTGCGGCTACGAACTGCACCCGGGTGAGTCCCCCTGCGACTGCTACGCTGAATTCAGCAGTATTATCGGCAATGGAAACGTTTCGATAGTCGCCGACCCGGATGAGAAGATACTAGGTCTTCAGAGCCTGATGAAGCATACGGCTGGAAAGGAAAACTGCGAATTCCGCCCGGAAATGCTTGACGCAGTGTGCGTTTTCCGCCTGGACGTTGACAGGCTGACCTGCAAAATACATTTATAAGTATTATAAGGAGAGCACAATGGCTTACACGATTGAAAAAGGAAAGGAACTGATCCAGGCTGATAACGGCTGCTTCCAGTATGTCGGAAGAATAGATTTTGACGACCCGAAGCGCCCGGTTATGGCGTGGCCGGGAAGCTATGCGGACGTTAATTTCACCGGAACCTCCGTGGCGGTGGTGCTGAAGAACATCAACCTCCAGGAGGACACGCACTTTGCGGTCATCATCGACGGAGTGATGAAGAAGATAACACTCCCCACCAACCGGGAGGACGAGCTGTTCACAGCCGCAGAGGGACTTGAGGACAAGCAGCACACGCTGCGTATACTCAAGACGATGGCTTCGCACAACTACATCGAGCTTGTCGGGATAGTGGTAGACGAGGGCGCGGAGGTCTTTAACCCCGCGCATAAGTACGACATGAAGCTCGAGGTGTACGGCGACAGCGTTTCCGCCGGCGAGGTCACGGAGGCTCTGTATTACGAGGGTCAGTGCGACCCCGAGGATCACCGCAACAGGCTGGATAATTCCCATTTTGCATACCCGATGGCTCTTGCAAGGAAGCTCAACGCGGAACTGCACGACATCGCACAGGGCGGTATCGCTCTGCTGGACGGCACCGGATATTTCTGCTCCGACCAGCTCACCGGAATGGAGAGCTGCTACGACAAGATACAGTTCAGCCCCTACGCCGAGAAGAAGCAGTGGGATTTCTCCCGCTGGACTCCCGACGCGGTTATCATCGCCATCGGTCAGAACGACGCGAACCCCGAGCCTGAGCGCATCAAGACTCCGGAGTACCGCCGCTACTGGAAGGACAACTACATAAAGCTCCTCCGCACGCTGATGGAGAAATACCCCGCGGCAAAGTTCGTGCTGATACTGACGATACTCGGTCACGACCACACCTGGGACGACGCCCTTGAGGAAATAGCTCAGGAGGTAAATTCCGAGCGCGTAACGCACTTTATGTTCCGCCGCACAGGCTGTGGAACTAACGGCCACCCCCGTGCCACCGAGCAGGAGGAAATGGCAGGAGAGCTTTACAGCTATTTCAAGAACGAGCTCGGGTTCTGAAAATAATTACATGATATGCCGCCGCCGGACTGCTCTATATGGGAAATCCGGCGGCGCTGTTTTGTTTATAATTCACAAAAATGAAGGCAAAACTGAATTTTATTGCAATGAGAAGTTGCACTTTAAGAGAATGTGTGCTATAATTAACGTATGCGCGGGCAGCTTTAATGAGCGAAAGCCTAAAAGCGTCAAAGTCCAAAAGCGCATACCTACATAGAATGGACAAATAAGGAGAAACGTAACATGAAGATCAGAAAGATTTTCGCAGCTATTGCAGCTGCAGCAATGGCTGTTTCCGCAACAGCTTGTGCAAGCTCTACAAATTCCAGCTCCACCGCTGATTCCTCTGCGGCAGATTCTTCCGCTGCAGACAGCAGCACTCCCGCTGCTACAGCAGACGCAGCTTCCACCGCTGACGCTTCCAGCGCAGCAGACGACAGCTCTGCGGCTGAGATCCCCGCTGACAAGGTTTACAACATCGGTATCTGCCAGCTCGTTCAGCACGAGGCTCTTGACGCAGCTACTCAGGGATTCAAGGACGTTCTCACCGAGAAGCTCGGCGCTGACCACGTTAAGTTCGACGAGCAGAACGCTAACGGCGAGTCCACCAACTGCACCACCATCTGTACCGGTTTCGCCGCTTCCGGCGTTGACCTGATCCTGGCTAACGCTACAGGCGCTCTCCAGGCTGCAAGCGCTGCTACCGCTACAATTCCGATCCTTGGCACTTCCGTAACCGATTACGCTACCGCCCTTTCCATCGACGACTGGACAGGTGCTACCGGCACAAACATTTCCGGTACCTCCGACCTCGCTCCTATCGATGAGCAGGCTAAGATGCTGCTCGAGATGTTCCCCGATGTAAAGCAGGTTGGTATCCTTTACTGCTCCGCTGAGGCTAACTCCAAGTACCAGGCGACCCTGTTCGCTAACGCCCTTGCAGACGCAGGCGTAGCTTGCAAGGAGTACAGCGCTGCTGACACCAACGAGATAAGCACCGTATGCACCACAGCTATCGGCGAGTGCGACGTACTCTATCTCCCGACCGACAACACAATGGCTTCTTCCACCGAGACCATCAAGAACATCGTTGTTCCCGCTGGTATCCCGGTAATCGCAGGCGAAGAGGGCATTTGCAGAGGCTGCGGCGTTGCAACTCTGTCCATCAGCTACGAGGACCTCGGCAGAGCTACCGGCGAGATGGCTTACGAGATCCTGGTTGAGGGCGCCGACATTTCCACAATGGACGTTCGCTTCGCTCCCAACGTTACCAAGAAGTACAACGCTTCCATCTGCGCTGAACTTGGTATCACAGCTCCCGAGGGCTACGAGGCTATCGCTGAGTAATTCTCAGAACACAAACTAATGCATAACGGGGTGCGGGCTTTGTCCGTTCCCCGCTTCTGCATAAATAAAGGCAAAAAATAAACAGTATCGGAGAGAGATCATGGACATTTTTCTGGCTAAGCTATCCACCTTCGGAAACGCCCTCCCCGGTGATATCACTCAGGGACTTATCTGGGGTATCATGGCTATCGGCGTTTTCATCACCTACAAAATACTCGACTTCGCGGACCTTACCGTTGACGGAACCCTCGGTCTGGGCGGCGTTGTCGCGGTAGTTCTCATTTCAAACGGCGTGCCTGTTCCCGTGGCTATGCTTATTGCATTCCTGGCGGGCTGCGCTGCGGGTCTGTGCACCGCGCTGCTCAATACCATGCTCGGTATTCCGGGCATACTTGCGGGTATCCTGACTCAGCTCGCACTGTATTCCGTTTACCTCGACATCAACGGAAAGGCTAACGCGCCGGTCAGCGTTGACAAGTTCCCGCTGGTCATCTCGTCAAGATACGTTACCGCCGGCAACGAGGTCGTTGATATTATCCGCACCGTCGGAACCGCACTGCTGTTCGTTGTGCTGATCATCGCAGCGCTGTACTGGTTCTTCGGAACGGAATACGGCATGGCTATCCGCGCCACCGGCTGCAACTCCTCGATGTCAAAGGCGGAGGGTATCAACACCAAGCGCACCACCATCATTGCGCTGGTGCTCTCCAACGGCATGGTAGGTCTTGCGGGCGCGCTGCTGGCTCAGTATCAGGGCTTCGCCGACGTAAACATGGGCAGAGGCGCCATCGTAATCGGTCTTGCGGCTGTAATTATCGGCATGGTTCTGGGCGAGGTTATCCTGAGGAAACACTTCAACTTCATCGGGAAGCTTGCGTTCACCGCTCTCGGCGCTATCATCTACTTCGTAGTTCTGAGAATAGTGCTGCTGCTTGGTCTTTCCACAGACAACACCAAGATGTTCTCCGCGCTTATCGTTGCGATATTCCTGGCGGTTCCTTACCTCCAGAAAACCTCCAAGACTTCGTTCAGGCGTGCTGCAAAGCGCTCCGCAGGCGCAGCTGCGTCCGCTGCGGCGGCTGAATCCGAGCATTTCGGACAGGTAATGCAGAACTCCGTGACCGGCAAGAAGGAGGATAAGTAATGCTTGAACTCATCAACATCAAAAAGGCTTTCAACCGCGGAACCATAAACGAGAAGAAGGCGCTCAACGGCGTAAACATCAAGCTCGATGACGGCGACTTTGTGACTATCATCGGCGGCAACGGCGCAGGAAAATCCACGACGCTGAACGCCATTGCGGGCGTGTGGCCGGTGGACGAAGGCTCCATCATCATCAACGGCAAGAACGTCACCGGACTTTCCGAGCACCAGCGCGCAAAGTACATAGGCAGAGTATTTCAGGACCCCATGACCGGCACCGCAGCCACCATGGAGATACAGGAAAATCTCGCGCTTGCAAAGCGCCGCGGCGAAGGCCGCTTCCTGAAGTGGGGAATCACCCGCAGGGAGCGCGAGGAGTATCACGAGCTGCTTAAGATGCTTGACCTGGGACTTGAGGACAGAATGTCCTCTAAGGTTGGACTGCTCTCCGGCGGACAGCGCCAGGCGCTGACGCTTCTTATGGCTACGCTGAAGAAGCCGCAGATACTGCTTCTTGACGAGCACACCGCAGCCCTCGACCCCAAGACCGCAGCGAAGGTGCTTCAGCTTTCCGATGAGATAATCGCGAAAAACCATCTTACCGCAATGATGGTAACTCACAATATGGCAAACGCTATAGAATACGGCAACCGTCTTATCATGATGAACGACGGCAAGATAATTTACGACGTGAAGGGCGAGGAAAAGAAGAAGCTCACCGTTGACGACCTGCTCCAGAAATTCGAGGAAGCAAGCGGCTCCGCACTCAACAACGATCGTATGCTCCTTTCAGGCAATAAGTAATATATTTATCTCCGATACTACAAATCCCCGCAGGGCGCCTGCGGGGATATTTTTAGAGGTTCCCATAAATAAAAAAATTCCCGGAAATCAACTTTCCGGGAATTGATATTACTGCTGAACCAGATCTTCTGCGGGCTTAACGGGAGCTGCGGGCGCTTCCGGAGCGGCGTTTACATGCGCTTCGGAGTTGATGCCGGACGCTACAGCCTTTCCGGTGATAAAGCTGCCGACCATCGACTTCAGGTCAACGCCAAGGCCGTCGAGCAGTCCTGCGGAAGCCTGGGTAGTGGCTTCGGTGATGTCCTTTACCAGCTTTGCGGTGTTTCCATCGCCGTACATTGTGATCTTGTCGACGTTCTCAAGCGGCTTTGCGATAGCCTGAGCGACCTCCGGCATCTTCTCGAAGTACATCTGGAGCACTGCGGCTTCTTCCATCTTGCGCATTGCTTCCGCCTTCTTGTCGAGACCTTCCGCCTCGGCGATAGCCTTCGCGCGGACTGCCTCCGCCTCTGCGATACCTCTTGCGCGGATACCTTCCGCTTCCTGCTCTGCCGCGTATCTTGCGGCTTCTGCGCGCGCCTTCGCTGCGGCTGCTTCGTTCTGCGCCGTTACAAGGATCGCTGCGGCTTCGTTCTTCTTGATCTCCAGCTCTGCTTCTGCGTTCTGGATATCTTCGTACTTCTTAGCTTCCGCGTTGCGCTGAATGGTGTACAGCTCCGCGTCTGCGTTCTGCTGGGCTGCGTATTTCTGAGCCTCAGCGGTTTTCTTTACCTCTGCTTCGAGGGCGCGTTCCTTGATCTCGGCTTCCTTCGCCTTTATCTCGACTTCCTTCGCCTGCTTTGCCAGGTTTGCGTTTGCGGAGGTTATCTCGATGGTCTTGCGCTGCTCTTCCTGCTGAATGGTGTAGGCTGCGTCGGCTTCCGCACGCTTGATGTCAGCGGCGCGCTTGAGCTCAGCCTGCTTTATCGCAAGCTCGTTCTCGCGCTCTGCGATGGCTGTCTCGGAGTCTACGCGGGCGTCGTTCGCCTTGCGGTTTGCCTCCGCCTGAGCGATTTTGATGTCGCGCTCAGCCTCGGCCTTGGAAATAGCCGCCTTCTTTTTGATCTGCATGGTGTTGTCGATACCCATGTCGTTGATGATACCGTTGTCGTCAACGAAGTTCTGCACGTTGAACGATACTATTTCAAGACCCATCGCACGCAGATCGGGGTCTGCGTTCTGCTTTACCTTGTCGGCGAACGCCTGGCGGTTGGAGACCATCTCCTCCAGCCGCATCTGACCGACTATCTCACGCATGTTGCCTTCCAGTACCTCCCTTGCGACGCCGGTTATGTACTGCACGTTGCGGTTAAGGAAGTTCTGCTGCGCCTTCTGGATTATGTCGGGGTCGGGGGATATCTTGACGTTCACCACCGCGTCAACGGAGATGTTGATGTAATCCGCAGTAGGGACTGCCTGGGCGGTCTTGACGTCAACGGACATCAGGGCAAGCTCCAGCACGTCGCAGCGCTCGAAGAACGGCAGTTTGACAGTCGCCTTGCCTATAACTACCTTAGCCTTGCGCCGCAGACCGCTTATGATGAACGCCTTATCCGGCGGAGCCTTGCGGTAGCCAGCGCTGAAAATGACGATCACCAGTATAACGATGATCACAATTGGGACGAGAAGTCCCGGTTCGATGAAATCCGGCATTTGAATACCTCCTTATGCCTGCTTGTATTTCTTGGCGATCCCCGCCGCTTTGTAGTAATTTTCCTGGAGTTTGCGGAACTCCTCGCCGCACTGGCTGTGGTCGCCGGAGCGTATATCGTCGACAATCTTCTTAGCCGGCAGGAACACTCCGTTCAGCCCGATGTTCCCGGCAAGACCCTTGAGCGCATGTGCCGAGAAAAGCATCTGCTGATAGTCCTCGCGCTCAGCGGCGGAGGTAAGCTCCAGCACCACGCTGTCCGCAGAATCAAAGAACTTATACAGATATTTCAGAAACATGCTTTCGCTGTCCATGAAATGCTCTATCATATCCTTGACGTTAAGACCAACGCCGTCCCACTCGTCGCAGAATTCTTTTGTAATCATAATCTATCACCCCTCTAATCTATTCTACCATTTCGGGAATAATTCGTCAAGAACTCCGATTTTTTTCGTAGGAATAGACAAAAACGCCCCCTGAAAATTTCAAGGGGCGACAAAACTAAATTCTGATTTTACATTACTTGAAGTTGTAGAGCTGTATCTGCTCGAAGCCGTCGAGGAGCTCTCCGGACATCTTGAACGCCGCGTCGACGCCGCGCGCAACGCACTCGATTGGGTTTTCTGCAACGAAGCAGGGAGCGCCCACGTTGTCGCTGATAAGCTCCGGCAGACCGCCGAGCATTGCTCCGCCGCCGGTGAGGAGTATTCCGTTCGAGAGGATATCGCCGACCAGCTCAGGCGGAGTGGATTCCAGCACCAGCTTTACCTGCTCGACTATCTCCATGGCGTTCTCGTGGATAGCGTCGTAGATGTCCTGATCGGATATCTCAATGCTCTCGGGGAGACCCTTCAGGAGGTTTCTGCCGCGTATCGTCATCTTCTTTTCGCCGGTGGGGTCGAATACGTTTGCGATCTCCATTTTGGCTTTTTCTGCGGTCTTTTCGCCGATGAGTATTTTGTATTTCTGGGTGATGTGGCGGATTATTGCCTGGTCGAACTTGTTTCCCGCCATCTTGATGGAGCGGCTCTGGACGATACCGTTGAATGAAACGATAGCCACATCGGCAGTACCGCCGCCGATGTCAACTACCATGGTTCCGTTGGGTTTGGAGATGTCCACGCCAGCACCGATAAGAGCCGCGATAGGCTCCTCAATGAGGAACACCTTGCGCGCGCCTGCGGACATCGCCGCCTCGACTACTGCACGGCGCTCCACGTCGGTAACGGAGGAGGGCACACACAGAACTATGCGTGGCTTCATCATGGCGCCGCCGTTCACCATGTGGATAAACTCGCGGATCATTGCCTCGGTCATGTCGTTATCGGAGATAACGCCGTCCTTCAGAGGGCGCACTGCAACGATGTACTCCGGGGTTCTGCCTATCATCTTGTAGGCCTCCGCGCCGACCGCGACGACTGCTTTTTTCTTCTTATCGTAAGCCACCACGGACGGTTCATTCAGTACAATGCCCTTTCCGGCAATGGTGATGATGATATTCGCGGTGCCAAGGTCTATGCCTATATCAAGTGCCATATTTATTCTCCGTTCTCTGATTTGTCTTTTCGTCTACACGTTTATTATATGGTCACCTCTAAAAACCTCATGTGAGCGAAAATGTGCAGTGCGCGCCATCTTCGTCGTCAAACCTCCTCGTAAGGCATACAGCCTTATTTCGTCGGCTTTCATAGCGTTCATAATGGGTATGGAAGTGCGCAAAGAATGTATGTTAAAAGATGTTATATTCCCGATGGTTTGGGAGTATGGTATAAGGATAAAATATGCACACCCTATGATACAATTTATACTAACGATGATGACCTTGTTCTTTATCTTTCAAAGAAAGTACGTTAAATTTCAGTTTATCGCGCACGTTAACCCAGCAAAGAGCAGCCGCACGGCTGCTCTTTTTTCATATTCCCGAATTATGCGTTAACGGAACTATACGACTTGTGCGAAAACTCTGCTATGCCCTGAACTGCGGCAGCCCTCATCGTTTTCTTCCGCCGCTCCTACGGGCTTCATAGTCCTTCTCAATTTCCTCCTTCCAGTCGGAAGAAAGCGGTGCGCTGCACCGTACAGAGCATATTGCCTTACTCAGCACATCGTAATTGAGCTGTGTTCCCTCGCTGTCGCAGTTGTAGTTTACAGCGCGGTCCTCGCCGATCCCGAAGTTCCTTGCCGTTTCGACTGCGTCAATGTTTGCGCCGAGGAAAAGGAACTCCCAGCCGTACTTTTCTTTCTGCCGCTCGATCATTTTTTTGACCTTTCTGCTATCATACCTATGGCTTGCATTTTCCATTCCATCAGTAGTAATTACGAACAGCGTATGCTCGGGTACATCCTCGGCTCGCGCGTATTTATGGACATTCCCGATGTGGTGAATTGCGCCGCCTATTGCGTCCAGAAGCGCGGTGCAACCGCCGACTGTGTAGTCCTCTCTTGTCAGCGGTGTGATGTTACGGACGTTTACGCGGTCGTGGATCACCTCGCTTGTGTTGTCAAATAGAATTGTGGAAATCAGCGCTTCGCCCTCGGCGTTTTTCTGCTTCTCAATCATGGAATTGAAGCCGCCGATCGTGTCCGCTTCAAGTCCGCTCATAGAGCCGCTCCGGTCAAGGATAAATACGATTTCTGTTAAGTTCTTTTTCATGCCTGAATACCTCCGTATATGAAAATATGACTGCTCGGTCGTCACCTTACATTCATATTATACGGATTTATCGGGTTGACGTGGTCGCATGGCAGGCGACATTTTTATGCTCCGAGCAGGTTCTGGTCAAAGGCGAACAGGGCTTCATTTATTTCAAAGATGTTGTAGTTTCCGTTCCTGATGAAATACTCAATGATGATATCAAATTTATTTGAATGCGGCAGCGCAAATCCCGCTTTCATGAGCATATCCCGTGTTTCCTCCAACGGCAGTTCAAGGGCGACAGCAAACGCAATAACAGTCGGTTTGCTTGGCTTGTACATCTTATCGCTGCGGATCTTTGAGAACAGCTTGCGGTCAATATTTGCTTTCTTGTAGCACTGCGCGTCCGTCATGCCTTTCTCGTCAATTTTGCGCAGGAGCATTTCCGAAAAACTCTCATCGATCTGCTTCAGAGCCTCGTCAAGTGACATTTCCGATGAAGCTGCCATGGGAGCAGCTATCATCATATCATGTTCGGCAGCTTCTTCACATATCGCCCGGGAATTTCTGAACGTGCTCGCTCGGCGCAGTCGCTCAGCGTTAAAATCTGTATGCTCGTCCACATAGTTGTCGTCTATGTACCCGGCAATGTCGGAAAAAAGTTTTCTGCCTATCTGATATGCTTTTTTGTCGAATACGACGATGTAGACCGTCATGTCGTTATCAAACAGAAATTCGCTGATGGTATCGACAGCAATTCGAAGCGCCTGATCCTTCGGATAGCCGTAAATCCCCGATGAGATCAGCGGAAACGCGACCGTTTCACAGCCGTGTTCGCTTGCCAGTTCAAGAGCCGTGCGATAGCAGGAAATAAGCTTTCCGCGCTCGCCGAATTTTCCGCCGAACCAGCGCGGACCCACGGCGTGGATCACATATTTGCAGGGGAGTTTTCCGGCGCCTGTGATTTTGGCACTTCCGGTTTCGCAGCCGCCGAGTTTTCTGCACTCAGCCAGCAATTCCGGACCTGCGGCGCGGTGAATGCAGCCGTCAACACCGCCGCCCCCCGAGAAGCGATGTATTCGCAGCGTTGACTATTGCGTCAACATTCATTTTTGTGATGTCGTTTCTGACGATTTGCAGCGGCATGACAATTTTCCTTTCTGTCTGAACGATTACTGTATATCTCGATTATATCATATTATACATGTAATGTCAATGAAAGCAAAGTACCACATCTGGGATTTCAGACATGGAAAGGCTGATGAACGAGGTGCTGAGCCAGACAGCATGGCTCAGATAACCGACGAATCCTACAAAAAGAGCAGCGGATACATAGATACGATGGAGCGCCGCCGGAGCAGCCGAGCAGATAGACCGAATGAACGAGGGCATGAAGCAGACCCGCGTGGCGGTTTGCGTCAACGAAAAGAATGTTTCCGACGGCATTGAGGAAACAGGCAGGGCAAAGGACGAAGCAACAGAGATTCTTGAACTGCAAAGCCGCTCAAACAGGACTGTTATCGAAACACAGAATAACATAAGGGAAAACGCAGAACATCAATCTAAGGTCGCCGATTCTGCTTCTGCGATGGAGGGCGTGGCTAATTCATCTATCGGGCAGGTACAGTCCATTCAGGGCGCGATAAAGCGCCATAAGGAGCTTGTTTCAATGATGAAAATGACATATAATTAAGCAAACCGTACCTGGAGGATATAGATATGCCTAGCCTTTCTCCCGCTTTCAGATCGGTGAATATCTGCTGCGCCTGCAACGAAAAATACGCCCGTCCGCTTTCAGTGTGTCTGTATTCGCTGCTCTGCAACGCTGATAAAACCCGGCTTTACGACATTGTGATACTTCACAGCGAGCTTTCGCAGGACAGCATTGAAATGTTCGGCAGGCTGGAAGGGCTGTTCCTGAACTGCTCTATCCGAACGGTGGATATGTCGGAGTTCCACGACAGCGTAAAGGACGCGACCAATGCCTACATAACTGCGGAAACCAACTACCGCCTTGCGATACTTGGCGAGATTTTCGCGCAGTACGATCGGGTGCTTTATCTGGACTGCGACACAATAGTCGAGGGCGACGTCAGCGAGCTTTTCGACACCGACCTCTGCGGAAATGCCGTAGGCGGCGCGGAGGGAGTCGAGGTCAGGGTATTCAGGCAGACGAAAAAGGGATTCTTCATTGACAACTATCCGTATAATTTCATGGATTATGCCAGCAAATTTATGGGTATTAACGACCTCAGCCATTACTTCAACGCGGGCGTGACCCTGTTTGACCTGAAAAAATGCCGCGAGCTCACCTCTGCGGACGAGGCAGTGGAGCTTCTCAATGAGCGAAAATGGCTGAACAACGACCAGGACGTTCTGAATATGCTGTTCAAGGACAGCATATATCAGCTCGACCAGAAATGGAATTATACGACAAATATCGAATACGCCTGCACAAGCGGTCTCTATCATCTGAAAGAGCTTATGAAGAGCGCTTTCCGCAGCGAGTACGGTATCATTCACTACACCAGCGGCAAAAAGCCGTGGAACAGTGATGTTCCCTTAGGGGAGCATTACCATAAATATGAAAATGAATTGGAGGACAAATTGTCATGACAGCAGAGAGAAAAGAAAAATGCAGAAAAGCACTGATTGGTTGGCTGTGCGTTGCTGCACTGGTTTCCGGAGGAACTCAGGTAGTTTGCTGACGACCACCGCAATAGCGGCAGAGGCAAGCTCGGACGAAAATTCGTATGTCGGGGTCATCGACCTTTCAGACCTTGCAAACGCTTCCGGAAGCGGCTTCACCGTTACATCCGCTGACAAATACGGCGCTTTCTATAAGATAGAAATTCAGCAGTCGGGTACTTATAAGCTGACGGGAAGCAACTATATCAACGACTCGTATGTCGATGTAGAAATTACGGCTGGCTCTGGCGTAACCGCAAATATCGTCTGCGACAATGCTTATATCAAAAATGACAACCAGGATTCACTTTTAATTTCCGGCAGCGATTACCATGCAGTGATAATGTTTAACACAGAGGACACCGGAAAAATAGAACTCAGCGGCACGCTTCAGGTCGATACTGCCGAAAGCACTTGGGAATTGATCGGGGCAGGCGGAAATGTCAGCGGTCAGTTCTTTGAACTGAATTATAAAAAGGAAAGCGGCGATAACATCGGAACGACCTATTTCCTTTCGGGAGAGGGCAATACATATAAAGACCAGAGCGGCTTCAGCTCGCCGTATCCCTGCGTAAAGTACAAGGGCGGTTCCTCTTTCGACCCCGACAACATAACAGCCGCGGGTGAAGTCATCTGCTATGACACCCACGCAAACGACGGCACAGGAAAATGCAGCCGCTGCGATAAGAAAATCGATTATATAGCGGAGATCGACCTTTCTAAAATTTTTGAATACTGTACAAACAATCCTTTCGGGGGTAATGTTGAGGTCGAAAATTATTACAATGAATATTATATAGTTTGGGTCAAAAAATCGGGTTCATACAAAATAACCGGCAGCAACTGCGTCAACAATGCTTATGTCGATGTTAAATTTAGTACATATGATGTGACCGCAGACCTTTATTTCGATGATGTGTATATTAAAAACGACTATGGATACGCTTATGAGTCCGGCGGTTTGCAGCATGATTATACCAGCTTGTTCGATAGTTTCTTTAACGGAGGCTTAAGCGGCAAGCTGAGAGTCGATACTCGTTTCTTTGATGAAGATAAATACGTAGCTCCCATAGGGGGTCCTGACGAAATAGTAAACAAGTTTCTCATGGTAAACTACAAAACTCCTGACGGCGACCATATCGACACGACCTACTTCCTGAAAGGCGGAACTTACAGCGACGATGTCGAAGCGTTAAAGGACTTCCGCTGCATTGGTGTAAACGGCAAGCCGTTTGACATCAGCAATATTTCCGGCGACTCCGATGTGACTGTAATATGCAGCAAAGATCATACTGAGGGCGACGGTGCCTGCGAAAAATGCGGAAAGAAAATATACACGGTTGCATTCGGCGACAGCGAAGAAAAGGTCTACGATGGCGAACTGCTTGAGAATGCTCCCACTAACCCCAAGGAAGAAATCGGAAAGAAATTTGCCGGCTGGTTCGATGAGAACGGCGAAGAATTTGATCCCACTGTGCCCATAACCGGAAACGTCAGGTATACGGCAAATTATGCCGACAGGGACGTAAAGAAAATCTCGCTTGCCGAAAGGCCTGCCGACAGCTATATTGAGGGCAGCAAGTTTGACCCGACAGGGCTGAAGCTCACGGTCACATATGACGATGACCGTGAAAAAGTGGTCGAATATTCAGCGGACGACAGCAATTTTGAGTTCCTTCCAGCGCTTGATCAAGAGCTGACGACAGCAGATACAAAGGTATCGGTAAGCTATCGCGGAAGCTCTGCCGTTGATATTCCGATAACGGTTGCTGAAAAGAAAATCACTGCTGCACCCGTGATTTCGCCGAATGGAGGAACATTTACCGGTTCGCAGAAGGTATCCATCACCTGCCCGACAGCAGGCGCGGTTATCTATTACACCACTGACGGAACGACTCCGACTGCGGCTTCAACGAAGTATGCAGGCGAATTTACCATTACGGCCACCACTACAGTCAAGGCAATAGCTGTCAGCGAAGGAATGAACGACAGCACTGTAACCTCCGCAGCATTCACCAAAAAGACCTCTGGAAGCAGCGGTGGAAGCTCCAGACCGACCAAGCCTGCTGCGACTGATTCCAAGACTGATACTAATCCGACTATCGACGGAAAATCACAGAGCTGGTCAGATATCTGTATTTATATCAAGAATCTTCCTGCCGGAAGTACATCGGTTATTAATATGAACGGTGAAACAAAACTTCCTGCTGATGTAATCAAGGCTATCAGTGAATCGAAGGCGAAAATTGAACTTGTCGCTGACAGTTCCAAGAGCTGGATAATTGACGGCTCGAAGATAATCACCGTTTCTGCGGCAGACTTCTCAATTCTCCCCGGCAATGCTGATAAGAGCGGGCTTCGCGGAGTTACCGGCGCGGATATCAAGATAAACAATATCGGCATTCCCGCTGACCTGAAGCTTACATTCCGCAAGGAATTCGCAGGTCAATTCGCAAATCTCTATAAGGTTGTTGACGGCAAACTTGTATTTCAGAGCTGCGCACGAGTCGGAGATGACGGCACTTCAGTAGTTTCCGGTACGGATTCAAAGGGCGAGTATGTTGTGATGGTATGCAAGTTCAGCGACATTGTGGGCGACATGAGCAACGATGGCGTTCTTGACGAGCGTGATTCTTCGGCAATACTCAAGAGCATTATCGGTGCAGAATCTGGAGCAAATCCGCTGATGGCTGATTTCAACGGAGATGGAACAGTCAATGCGCTTGACGCTTCGGCAATACTCAAACTTATAGCCGGAATTTGATGCATTGCACGGAGCGGCATATGAAGCTTATTAGTTAAAGTCAAAGGCGCTGTAAAATAACTCAACACCCAAGCCCGAGCAACCATCCTATGGAAGCTCGGGCTTGCTGATGCTGCAAAAAAGAAGCATGAACCGAAAAAAGTGTATAACAAACAAGCCGGCGGGGAAATGCCATGCACAAAATGTAATAAATATTGAATCAGGCAGCAGACCTGAGA
>ERZ835541.1138-NODE-1138-length-28164-cov-3.347469_pt1 | contig 28164 bp, 28 predicted proteins | sample MGYA00519945_ERZ835541 | MGnify/ENA primary metagenome ERZ835541 (study PRJEB31850, sample SAMEA3708780) | human gut metagenome | biome: human gut; feature: human-associated habitat; material: faeces | place: China | collected 2014 ...
TGTTCAAATGAGTATGCCGTATCACAAAGAACTCCTGAGAAGCAGTGTTTCGCTGCGTTTTCGGGAGTTCTTTGTTTTCCGGAACAAAGTGAAAGGAGTAATGACATTGTTATGCCAATTTGAAAAAATGATCTATCCTTCCGGTACCGGTGCGGTGGATGCGGCAAGTTTTATGATTGCACTTTACCGTCCGTGTGAGAAACTGAAGGATAGCAGCGGCAATACCATTACACAAATCAAGGCCGTCGGGTACTGCCTGCCTACCGCCAGCAATATGCGCTATGAAATGCGCGGACACTGGCGAAAGGATCCCAAATACGGCATTCAGTATGATGTCGAGGGGTACGAGGAACAGATCATTCCGACCCGAGAAGGCATCGTTGCCTATCTCTCGTCCGGGCAGATCAAAGGCATCGGTCCGAAAATGGCAGAGCGTATCTATGATGCGTTTGGGAATATGGCACTGGAGGTGCTGGATAAGAAGCCGGAAAAGCTTTTGACCATCTCCGGTATCAGTCAGAATAAACTCAAAAAAATCTGCGATTCCTACCTCGCCAACCGCGGTGCTCGTGATGTGGTAGCCTTTCTGTCGCCGCACGGGATCACGCCGAACCGTGCTGTAAAGCTCTACAAAGAATACGGAGAACAAACGATGGATATCGTAAAAAACCATCCGTATAAGCTCTGCGAAATGGCCGGCGAGGGCTTCAAGACGGCAGATAAAATCGCCATGAGTATGGGCATCGACCGCCTATCTCCTGAACGAGTGGACGAAGGTATCCTCTACACACTGACTGACGCGGAGAGCCGCGGAAATCTGTGTATGGAACGGGATGGCTTCATTGCAGCCTGCCAAAAGACTTTGGAGACGCCGGAGCTTACGGATCAAATGATCGCAGCCCGTGCCAATCGCCTCATTCTTGACGGCAGAATGCGGACCTATGAAAGCTGTGTTTATCGGGAAAAGACAGCAAAAGCTGAAGAAAAGCTCGCCGACTTGATCCGGTATCAGATTCGCCATCAAAATCCCTGCACTTATGGTGATTTGGACCATGAGCTCGACCGTGAGGAAAGCCGTTTGAAGGTGCGTCTGGCACCCGAACAGCGTCAGGCAATTAAAACGGCGCTCACCAGCGGCCTTTGCATTATTACCGGCGGTCCCGGTACCGGCAAGACGATGCTGCAAAAAGCTTTGCTTGGCATTTACAGCCGCAATCATCCGTCAAAGGAGATCGTGTGCTGCGCGCCGACAGGGCGTGCCGCAAGGCGTATGGAGCAGTCAACCGGATTCCCTGCCTCTACGGTCCATAAGGCTTTGGGGCTGATTGCCGGTGAAGACGGAGAATATGGCGACCCGGAAACGCTGGACGCCGATCTGATTTTGGTCGATGAGGTGTCTATGTTGGACATCTACCTGGCCGGAGATCTGTTTGACTCTGTAAAACCGCGCAGTCAGTTGATCCTGATCGGAGACGCTGACCAGTTACCGTCTGTCGGACCCGGTGCGGTGCTGAGCGAGATGATCGCAAGCGGCACCGTCCCTGTCGTGAAGCTGGATAAAATTTTCCGCCAAACGGCAGGCAGCCGAATAGCGACCAATGCAAAACTGATCCGTCACGGGAATATGAGCCTTGAGTATGGCAGCGACTTTCAGTTTTATGACTCGGCGAGTATTCCCAAGTCCGCCGAGAAAATCGTAGAGCTATACCTGCAGGAAACCGCCAAGTATGGCGTGGACAACGTGGCACTGCTTTCACCGTATCGGCAGAAGACCGAAACCGGCGTCAATGCGCTCAACGAGCTGCTGCGGGAGAAAATCAATCCTCCGGCACCGGACAAAGCTGAGGTTGTTCACGGAACCAGAAGGTTTCGCTGCGGCGACAAGGTGATGCAGATCAAAAACTGCGATGAAATCAGCAACGGGGACATCGGGTACATCACAAAAATCTGCAAAGCCGGTGATGAAACGACCGTCACGATTGATTTCGGAGACGGACGGATAGCAGAGTATGACACGAGTCAGCTCGATATGCTCGACCTGGGTTATGCTTCTACCATCCATAAGTCGCAAGGCTCGGAGTACAGGTCTGTGATCATCAACCTGCAATGCGCCCACTATGTCATGCTGACACGGCCTCTGGTGTATACCGCCATTACCCGTGGCAAGGAGAATGTCATCATTGTCGGTGAGCGCCGTGCTTTGTGTATGGCAATCAAAAAAACCGACACAGAAAAACGCGGCACCTGTTTGGCAAAACGCCTGCAGGCCGCTATGCAATGAAAGGAGTACCGAAATGGCAACAATTTTGGAGCAGTACCGAAAAAGGCAGAATGAGATCCGTGAGCAGATTGCGGCAAACAGCTTACCGCTTGACCAGGTGCTGATTATGCAGGAACTGAACTACCGCATTTGTGTGCTGGAGACTTTTGAGAGCCTGTGTAAATCTGCGCCGGTTACGATGGACACCAAATCTATGGGATTCCATTTCCAGCTTGTAGACGCCTATGTGCGTTTTACGCTGAACGAGCGCAAGTTCGGTCCCAAGACGGATGCCGAAGGACAGAAAAAGCGTGAAACTGCCCTGCAGTCCTTTACGCAGGTCGTACAGGACGGACGCAAGCGTTTCTCCAGCTTTAACGCATCTACGCAGGAACAGTACAAAACCTGCATCAACAATTACATTAAGACGATTCTGCCCGTCTGGATGCAGTATCGCAACACCTATATCAATTTCTAAGGAGGCTTTCTAATGAGTCAGAGCAACTCGAATGATAAGGCGGCTATGCTCGCCAAAATCGAAGGAATCAACAAGGTGGACGGATTCGATCCGACACCGTTTGCGGTAGATTATACCGATCTGGAAACCGGTGAGGTGCGTAAGCGTCTCCCGGTTATGATCCAGATGGCGTGGTTTCGCATGAAGTATCCCGAAGGGCGTATTGCCATTACGGTATCACCCGGAAAGGATTGCTTTGTGGCAACAGCTAAGGTATATCCAAGCTACAAGGACGGCGCGGAATGCTATCTTGCCGAGGCAACAGCCTCTCGCGGATACCTGGCAGATAAACCTTCCGTTTCGCCCCGCGAATGGGCACAGACGGCAGCCGTTGGTATTGCACTGCGTAACGCCGGCTTCGGTTTGCAGTTTGCTATGGCAGGTGATGAATTTGAAGATACTGCCACGGATGAACTGAACGGCAACAGCGCTCAGGCAGGCGGTAGCACACCGCCTAAAAAACCCGCTGTTACGCTTGAGCCGGAAGCGGAGGAAGAATACACCGTGGAACCAACGGCGCCGCCGCAAAGAGAACTCACCTTTGAAGAAAAGGTAGAACAGGCCATGCGTGTTCCTTGCCCGATAACCAAGTACGGCGGAAAGACGCTGGGTGATGTATTGCAGATGGATCCGAAAGCGATCCAGTGGTGTGCAACAAAGTTTACAGGCGGCGAGGAAATTCGCAATGCAGCAAAGCTGATCTGCGAATACGCACAACAGAAAGCTTCAGCGTGAAGCAGAATAAATTCGGGGGCGGCAGAAAGCCTGCCGTCCCCGGAAAGGAGGTTGTATGGAAAAGATTCATATGTGGGATATTATCTCACTGCTTGGGATACCGTATCCCTCGTCCGGTCAAAGCTCGTACTATGTACAGTGTCCATGCTGTGACGAGAACCCGCGGAAAAAGCATTTGAATATCAACTTGAAAAAGGAAGTCTTTCGTTGCCCGCGCTGCGGCGCTTCCGGCGGAATATTCGATTTATATGCGTTATATACCGGCATTCCGCGCGACGAAGTCCGCAAAGCGATTCTGGCACGAATGGGAGTACCTGAGAATGCTTCGCGCCCGCGGCAGAAGATTCTAGCGAAAGCGGATACGGAATGCCCATTAACGGATATCGACGCACGCCATGCAACCTATCGTGCATTGCTCTCCAAACTCACGCTGGCCTCTGATCACAAGGAAAACCTACTCGGCCGCGGCCTGACAGATGCAGATATCGAAAGGCTCGGATATAAAACAACGCCGGTCGTCGGTATGACGCAGATTGCAAAGCAATTGCAGTCTGAGGGCCTATATCTCGCCGGTGTGCCCGGATTTTATCGGGATGACAGCGGTGCATGGACCTTTATCCATGAGAAACGCGGCATTCTGATTCCCGTGCGTGACCGCTATGGGAGAATTCAGGGTCTACAGATTCGTCGGGACAATGTTGAAAAGCGTAAATTTCGATGGGTCTCCAGTACAGAGAAAAAAGACGGCTGTAAAGCTGAGGGATGGACGCATTTGTCCGGCCCTGTACGCCCGATGCTTGTTCTGACAGAAGGACCAATGAAAGCGGATGTAATAAACGCTCTTACCGGCCTAACGGTTCTGGCCGTCCCGGGTGTGAATACCCTGACGCAGCTTGAATTGACTCTGACAGAACTGCGCAGCGAGGGATTGGTCGAAATCAAAACGGCTTTCGATATGGATTTTGCTACCAATCATCATGTGCAGAACGGGTATAATAATCTTCTGCAGCTGCTCGGCGATATGGGTTTCCGGTATGGTACCTATCTGTGGGATCCGGCTTACAAAGGGCTTGACGATTATATCTGGGAGTATCTTTTCCGGAAAAAGCAATCATAGTAAAACGGAAGGGCGAGGTTTCGGCTTCGCCCTTTTTCGTGCTTATTTTGCTTGGCAATGCGTATTCCCGTTGTAAATACGCATACTGATTCGTGTAATGATAATGAAAATCCAAAATTGAAATATAGGAGGAACCTTATATGTTGATCGCAATTGACCATGGCAACTATGCCATCAAAACGCCGCACCATTCCTTTGTTTCCGGTCTGTCCGAGCACACCGTCAAGCCGCCTATGGCGGATGAAATCCTGGAATATGACGGACGGTACTGGACGATCAGCGGAAAGCGCCTGAGCTACATGCGAGATAAAACGCAGGACGAGCGCTATTTTATTCTGACGCTGTTCGCCATTGCAAAGGAACTTGAGGATACCGGACGGTACAGCCCCGTTGAACAGATCCAACTGGCCGTAGGATTGCCGCCGGAGCATTACGGCGTACTCAAGGACAAATTCGCCCGGTATTTCAAACGGGACGGCATTATCAAGTTTGTTTATAAGGATAAGCCGTACAGTATTATGATCGATAAGGTCATGGTGTTCCCGCAGGCATATGCGGCTGTTGTTCCGAAAAGCAGTATGGTCGTTAACATGCTTCGGGTGTTTGTTGTTGACATCGGCGGCTACACGACGGATGTGCTGCTTCTGAAAAACGGCAAACCCGATTTGCAGTTCTGTCGTTCCCTTGAAACCGGTATTATCACTATGAACAATGAGATCATTCGCAAAGTGGGTGCACTCCACGATATGCGTATCGAGGACGAGCACATCAGCGCTGTTCTTTCCGGTCAGGACACAATTTTGCCGGATGATGTTAAGCAGACAATCTACGGCGCAACCAAGCTTCATGCTCAGGATATTCTCAACCAGCTGCGCGAGCTACAGGTTGATCTCCGTTCCAATCCTGCTGTGTTCATCGGCGGCGGAAGTCTACTTCTCCGACCGTTTCTGGAGGCTTCTCCGCTGGTCGCGAAGGCGGATTTTGTGGAGTCTCCCAATGCCAATGCGCTTGGGTACGAAATGCTTGGCAGAGTGCAGCTGTCCCATCGTCCTGCATAAAGGACGGTGTGATAGGCGGTGAGAAAAGACGGAAAATATAGATTTACGCTGCAGTTCGGCGCCGACAGCGAAAATCAGATTCGTGTCGGCGAGCTGCTGGAAAACCTGGGCAACAGAAAAAGTACAATCATTGTTTCGGCATTGACTGATTATATCAATGCTCATCCGGAGTTACAGTCCGGTTATAGTAAAATAGAGGTTAAGGTTGCTCCTGCCTTCGACCGCAGTCAAATGGAACGGTTGATACGGAGCATTGTGGAGGAAAAGCTATCTGAACTTCATACAACCGAAACTATAGCGGATACTTCAATGAGTGGAACTTCCGAGGCTTTGGAAGAGGATATAACCAAAATGCTCGATAATTTGGACATATTCAATTAAGCATAAATGAGTCTGCTGGTACTACAAGCAGACTTATTTGCTTTAAGGGTGGGATAAAACAAAGGAAAAATCCGAATATCACACTTATGGTGCGAGTATACAATTTATGCGATCTTCACTTTCGCCGCGGAGTCCACTAAAATATGTTTAAGGAGATATGTGAAGTGGACTACAAGACTTTAGGACAGAATATTCGGCGGCTCCGAGTTACGCAGGGATTCCGGCAAGAGGACCTTGCGGAAAAGTGCGAATGCTCCGCCAGCCACATTGGTCAGATTGAAAATGGACGGGTAAAGCCAAGCCTCGAAATGACGGTTCGTATTGCAAACGCTTTGAATGCAACCACGGATCAACTGTTGGCCCATGAGTTTTCTCGTCCCGAGGAAATTTACCTGAAGAAAATTTCCGAACGAATCGAGAAATACCCGGTATCAAAACGGATACTGGCGTGCGAAGGCTTCAATACCTATTTGGATTCACTTGAAAAGTTCAGTAAATCATAGGGATAAGTGAGAGTGCATATGACGAGGAACAGACCCTAACAGAAGGAAGACGCTTAACTGTTTTAATATCAGTATACATATAGCCGAGCCGTTGGCATCGGTTTTATATTCACGCATGAAGCGACTGTATCACACAGAGGTGTGGTATGGTCGTTTTTTATTATACCCTTTGGAAGGAGGTGAATCCGATGTTCTGATCGCTGTGATAATCATCGTAACGACCAACCACTATTTTATTCACAGCATGCCATCATGGCATGTTGCGTATATCGCTGAAAACCGTGCCGTGAAACGGTACGGCTTCTCCCTGCTGTGGTGGCATGCCCCAAGGAGGCATGGAAATGGACCACAGACAGGAATATCCCGAACGGGATGAGCTACGGGCAAAGTTTACTCGGTGGCTTGAAAAAGTAATTAAACGCGCAAAAATTGATTACCTGCGGAAATATGAGAATCGTCCGGAAATCATATCCTACGAGGATATACCGGAGGCAGAACTTCTTGATCTGGCGCAGTGCGAGTCATGGCCAAAAATCACAAGGATGCAGTCCCCTTATGATTTTGAGGAGGAACGGCTGACAAAGGCTTTTATGGAGTTGCCATTAAAGCGCCGTCAAGTGATGGAGTTGCTATTTTTGGAAGATCTGAGTGAAGCAGAAACAGCCAAAAGGCTCAACTGCTCGTTGCAATATGTCAGAAATCAAAGGTGCATTGCACTGAAAAGGCTGCGCTCCCGTCTGATGGAAGGCGGTGATGATGAATGAACGAATCAGAGTTCAAAAAGGTTCTGCAAGGAGCCGTTATGGGAAATCATCGGGATTTAGAGACCATACTGGAGTTGTATATGCCGATGATCGAGCATCATTCCTATTTGTATGGCCGCATGGATGAGGACCTGAAGCAATACATTCTCATACATATTGCGCTCAATATCTCAAAATTTAAGATTTGAGGTGAATGCCGGTTTCGGGATATCTGAAGCCGGCATTTTTTGAAAAATTTTTGTCGGCGAGTGTATGAGACAAAAAAACTGTCCGTATTTACTTGTGTAAGACACCCCCGTGCTTACCTGTACCTTGAAAATTGAATAGTCCGGAACCGGCACATTCCAGCTTCGTCGAGCGCCTATCCGTCTGATCGGCAGTCAGAACCATGAGTAATAATATGCGGGTGGCTCCTGCATTTCGCCATGAAGCGCAGCTGGGACAATGATACGCCCGTAACTCGCGGCCCGGCCACAATGAAGGCGGGGAGATGAAATTTCTGTGGACCTGTTCGCTGCAGGCGCCGGTGGACATTAAAACTTCATTGTGAATAGACGCAAGTCATTCTGGCAATAATTTCAATATCGGCGAAAGGAGAATTTGATGAATAGCTACGATAGAACTGATTTTGAGATGTTAAAAAGTGTTGACATCAAAAATGTCGACAAAGGCAGTTTGATCGACTTGGACGAGGTTCAAATCGACGATACCCGACCGGTATCAGAGAGAATTCTGAGCTTTTTACAGCAGGTTCAGAATCCTTATTGCTTTCGTATTGGCGATGTTGCCGTAAAAGTGAATTACAAACCAGACGGGCCGTCATTTCAACAGAATTTCGAGGACCTTTTGCGCACAGCAGAACGGTAAGTAATGGAAATGTACGATAGCCATAGACTTATTCAAAAAAATATGCTATACTACATTCGGACTAAATTATCATACCTCGCTCTTCTGAATGCTTATCGGCATGTCTGATTTCCATCGGAAGGAGTGAGCATATGGAAAACACAAAGCAAACCCAATATCATGCTGCTGCGTATGTGAGGCTTTCAAAAGAAGATCTGAACAGCGTATCCGGCTTAAAGGCCGAAAGCAACAGCATTTCCAATCAAAAGCAGCTTATTCTGGACTACCTTAAAGACAAGACTGATATAAAGCTTGTTTCTATAAGAGAAGACGATGGATATACAGGGACAGATTATGACCGTCCTGACTTTCAGCGTATGATGGATGACATCCGCGCCGGAGTTGTGAACTGTGTCATTGTAAAAGATCTGTCCCGCTTCGGGCGTGAATATATCAACGCCGGAAAGTATATCGATCGTCTTTTTCCGTATTATGGGGTCCGATTGATCGCAATTAACGACGGAGTCGATACTATCACGAGAAGCAGTGCGGACGATTTTAACATCATGGTCAAAAACCTGATGAATGATAACTACTGCCGAGATATTTCCATTAAGATCCGCAGCCAGCTGCAGGTAAAGCGAAAGAACGGTGAGTTCATCGGAGCGTTTGCACCATACGGTTACGAAAAATCACCGGAAGATAAGAACAAACTTGTTGTAGATGTTTACGCTGCAGAAGTTGTGCGTGATATTTTCGGGTGGAAATTGAGCGGTATCAATCAGGATGCCATTGCACGCAGGCTTAACGAGCAGAGCATTCTCTCACCACTTGAATATAAAAGAAGCAAAGGGCTGCCATATAAAACATCATTCAAAACGAAAAGCAAAGCACAGTGGACACCGGTTGCAGTTCGTCGAATTCTTACCAACCCGGTTTATGTTGGAACGCTTGTACAAGGAATTCGGACTCGGCCCAATTATAAAATCAAAACAGTTATCGTCAATGAACAGGATAAGTGGGCAATTTACGAAAACGCACATGAAGCGATCATAAACCCTCGTCAGTTTGTACTAGTACAACGACTTCTTGAGCTTGATACCCGGACCTCCCCACGCGAAAACGGACTGTTCCCATTGGCAGGGCTTCTCTGTTGCGGTGATTGTGGCGGCGCTATGGTGCGTAAAACGCAGACCTCCGGCAACAAGCGTTTCTGCTACTATACCTGTAGTAACCACAAGAATACCGGAGAATGTACCTCGCACCGTATCTCCCAAAAGCAATTGGAGGATGCCGTCCTTCGGCTTTTACAAGAGCATATTCGCATGCTCGCAGAGTTGGATGGCTGCCTTCAGACAATCCGTAATGCGCCGGTACACCGTTTGAGCATTCGCAAGGCGGAAGATCGACTCGCTGCGGTTGAAGCTGATATTGACCGTTATCGCAAACTGAAAATATCCGCATATGAGGATATGCGCGACGGTATTCTTTCCAAAGAGGATTACCTCGATATAAAAGAGCAGTATGAAATGCGTATTTCAGAGGCACAGCTCGCCGAAGAACAGATCCGCCATGAGATCGATTTATATATTGAAAATGGAAACGCACCTCAGCGATGGATACAAGAGTTCCTTGATCACCGCAATATTCAAAGTTTAACACGCATCGTTGCGGTTGAATGCATCGACCACATTATGATTTATGAGGGCAAGCGAATTGAAGTGACATTTGCCCATATGCAGGATTATGAGGCTCTGGTATCCCGCGTGAAGGATTACTATATCAACCAAAGGGAGGTGGGATAAAATGGCACGGAAAAGCCGGAAAAACGCTGCCGCAGAGCCAATTCAGATGCCGGTGGCGGATAGAATATATAAGGCCGGATTATATGCACGCATCTCTGTAGAAACAGAAAGAAAACGCGAGGCTGATACGATTGGCAACCAACTACAGCTGCTGAGAGACTATGTGTCAGAGCATTCAGACCTGTCCGTCTTTGATATTTACAGCGACGATGATATATCCGGAACAGATTTTATTCGACCTGAGTTTTCGCGTATGATGAATGATCTGAGAGATGGTAAGATCGACTGTATTATTGTGAAAGATCTTTCACGGCTTGGGCGAAATTATTTGGAGTCCGGAGAGTATATCGAAATGGTATTCCCGTTCTTTCAATGCCGTTTCATTGCAGTAACAGACCGATTTGACACAAAATTTCAACAAGCAGATATATCGATTCAGATAAAAAACCTGGCAAATGAGATGTATGCCAAGGATATTTCAAGAAAGATCTGCTCATCCATGCGCACAATCCAAGAGCAAGGTAAATTTGCCGGAAGCCGTGCACCGTATGGATACCGCCTTGATCCCAAGGACAAGCATCATCTTGTGGTCGATGAAGAAACCGCACCGGTGGTAAAGCGAATGTTTGAGATGGTTGCCGACGGAAACACATTGCACTATGTAGCAACGACCTTGAATTCCGAAGGAATACCGTCCCCCGGGCGGCTGCTTTACGATCGTGGTATCGCATCTACCGACCACTTTAAGAATTCAAAATGGTATATGCAAACGATAAAGCGCATCCTCACCGAAGAAGTATACCTTGGCTGGATGATTTCGGGGAAATTCCGATCAACTTATCATTCCACAGGTCAAAAGGGTTCCCGTCCTGCTCCAAAAGAGGAATGGATTGTTACCAAGGGAACACATGAACCGATTATAACGAAGGAACTATTCGATCAGGTTCAGCTGTATTTCCAGCGCTTGAAGGAGGAACTTGGGCAGGCTGCCGTATATGATTCCAAGAGTAAACGGGCGAGTATTTTTAAGGGCCATCTCCGGTGTGGCGAATGCGGACAAGCTATGTTTTTGAGAAACAAGAAAAATCATGCCGGGGAGCGTGTTCCTTGGTATTACTGTTCTTTGCACGAAAACTATAATTCCTCCTACTGCATCAAAAAGGCAGTAAAAAAACAGGATGTTGAGGATATCGCTCTAAAACTGATTCGCACACAGATCAAGCTGTTTACAGATGCGCGAGAGCTTCTTGCTGCATTGAACAAGAAGGAATCCAGCAAAACAAAGTTTCGCATTTACAGCGATCAGATTCGTGGAGTAAAAAAGCAAATTGATAGATATGTGTCATTAAAGGCATCCTTGTATGAGGAATTTGCAAACGGGACACTCAGCCAAAATGATTATATCAGCATGGGTCAGGAATATGCTGCAAAGGCCGACGAACTGCGTATTTTCCTTGCTGAACTCGAAAAAGAATGCCAGAAGTACAACCCGTCGTTTGCAGCAAGCGGATCGTGGGCCGAGCTGATCGAACAGTACAAGGATGCTGATACATTAACAGCAGAAATGGTAGACGCTTTTATTGATGAAATGATTCTGTACAATAACGGACATGTTGAGGTTAAATTTAATTTCAGAAATGAATTAGATGAAGTCATTCATCTTGCCGCAATCCGCCAAAGGGAGGTTGAACGATATGCAATGTAACAAAACTCTTGCGTTTTATATTCGCTTATCGGCAGAGGACGCAGACCTGAAATCCTCCGGGAAGGCGGAAAGTAATAGCGTAACAAACCAAAGAAAACTGCTTCGTGATTACTATGAGCAGCACACTGAGCTTTGTGAATATGAGGTTGTCGAGTTCTGTGACGATGGTTATACCGGCACAAATTTTGACAGACCACAATTCATGCTTATGATGGAGCAGATACGCCGGAGAGAAATACAAGCGATCATGGTCAAGGATCTTTCACGATTTGGACGAGATTACCTGGAGGTTGGCGCATATCTGGAGCTGATATTGCCATTGTTCGGGACTCGTTTTATCTCTGCAAACGATAACTTTGACAGTGATAATTTTATCGGTACGACAGGCGGATTGGAGCTTGCGCTACGGAATCTGATCAACGGATTATACAGCAGAGATTTATCTGTGAAAGTAAGGAGTGCAAACAAAACCAGGAGCCGACGCGGCGAGTATTGGGGCGGCAGCGCTTTTTATGGATATCGGTTAGATCCTAAAGATAAGCACCATCTGCTTGTGGATCAGGAAACAGCACCGGTGGTAGTACGAATCTTTGAAGAATGTATTGCCGGAAGAACAGCTGCACAAATTGCCCGTGCATTAAATGATGATGGCATTCCATCCCCTGCAAGCTATAAGGAAAAGAATGGTGAGTTTTACAATGGACGCATTCTTGAGGAGAACCCGATATGGGTGGCATGTACTGTGCTCCGTATCATTAAGGATGAGCGCTATACGGGAAAAATGATTTCCAACAAAAGAGAAACGGTGGGAATCAGCACTGGGAAGATGCGAGCGCTCCCGCGGAGCGAATGGATCATCGTGGAAGATGCACATGAGGCAATCATCTCCCAGAGTATATTTAGTGAGGCGGATGCATCACGCAGAAGCCGAATTAAGACCGTTAATCAAAACACAGCTGGCGAAAGAGCAGATAATTTATTTGTGTGCGGGTATTGTGGACGAAAACTCCAAAAATCCAAGGGAAAAGTAACGCATCTGTTTTGTTTAAAAGCTGGCGTTTCTTCTAATGCGGATTGCACACGGCTCCATGAACCAATCGAGACGCTGCAATCAAGTGTTCTTGAGGTTGTAAAGATGCTGGCGAAAACACTGGCGGAAAAAGCTGTGCAGGTAAAAGCGAACGCAAATCGAGAAGAACCATTGCTTGAAAAGAAAGCTGCGATGCTCAAACGTACACTTCAACGAGCGCAAAACAGCAAGCTCGACTTATATGAAGAATACCGAAATGGCAGGATGACGCGAGATAAATTTATCGCAGCCCAGGAAGAGCGCCAGACCGCAATAGATTCCATGCGTGATGAATTGGCAGCAACGGAAGCAATGATTACAAAATTGAGGGCTGGGAAAGAAAAAGCTGCTGTGTTAGAAGCAGATGCCAAGGGTATTCAGCTTTTGAATGAGTACCGCCCAAAAGAACTTCGGAAATTGATAGAGAAGGTCCGTGTCTATGAAAATGGACGAATAGAGATTGATTTCCGGTGTCATGATGATTTCACCGAGAAAATCATAAAAGCAGTTGCTCAACTGGCCGGATGATGAGCCTTTGAGAAGAAATAACTGATTACCGTTGGACTGAATCGTAAAATTCGAGAAAAGCAAAAAAATTATGTGTCCTATCTTGACACAAGCAGAGGGCTTCGTACTGGGAACGGCGGCGAAGATGTTCACCATCGCCGGGCCGGTCATCGTCTATGGCCTGTCGGCAAGCGTGCTCTACGGCGTGATCTATTGGATTTGCTCTGTAATATAAGGAGAAAAGCTTCCTGAATGGGAAGCTTTTCTTATATTCTCAACATATTTCGACGATTTTTTTCGCACGCAAAGTGTAGAATAAAATGGACAAAACAAGTAAAGAGGTGTATATTATGACAGAGCAAAACTATCAATATAGGACAAGCCAAAATTTATTGCGCAATCAGTTTGATGGAGACGGCCCATTCCAAATTCCGATTATCCCAAAAGCATCGTTTTCAGAGAAGGAATTCCAGGAGTTAATGCTAATCGGCTTTGACAAAGCTAGAGCTGACGATGAAAAGAATAGAGATCGCATGGTGCATTTTTTTCTGTATGACTATAAGTTTGAGCGAGTATGGAAAGATGCTGCACGAGATTTAGAAAGGCTGAAAAACTACCGGGCGGTTTTGTCCCCAGATTTCAGTATGTATATTGAAATGAACCCAACCATACAGTTATATAATACATTTCGAAATCGCTGGTGTGGTGCATATTGGTCTAATGAGGGGTTGCGAGTTGTACCGACTATAAGTTGGGGAAACGAGAAAACTTTTGAATTCTGTTTCTTGGGTGTTCCTAAAGGAAGCACGGTCGCAGTTTCAACCTATATGGTATCAGAACATGATAACCACAACGATCAAAAGGATTTTTTTATGGCGGGTTACCGTGAAATGCTAAGACAAATTGAACCAGAACGTATCATATGTTATAATACACCATTTCCTGAAATGGAAGGGAATATTGTATTTGTTGACTACGAACTCTCCTCTTGGAAGTACCAAGGGAAGGAATATAAATTATCACCATATGTTAAGTATATTAGCGGTGAATTGCCGCTGCCTGAAAACACTGGGATTGTTTTAAAACAGGGTTATGTAGTGTCGGAAGAAAAAGGGATGGGTAGTGTCTACGGAGGAACTTGGAGACCAAATCCCAATAAGCCAACGGATCAAAGATTTTTGGGAAAGCCAGGTGAAATCAAAACGACAATTACCACAAAGGGAGATACCTACAGAACTAAAATAGGTAGTGATGGACGTGCTGAACGGGAAAGACATGAGACAGTTCATAATAGAGGCGACAAACATACCAACCCACACGACCATGAGATTAACTGGGATAATCCGGGTGGACATCCAGTTCTAGGCCCCCCGATTAATTATCCTGATGGCGCACCAGAATTTAAAGAATATAGGAGCTTATTAGCAATGGATGATAGTAACATTATCTTTGCGGGGAACGACAATTTTGTGTCGATCGGCGATTTCGAGCGCAGCCTGAGCTGGGGCGCGGAGATCGAATTTGAATGGAAGGGCGTGCTGTATGGTGTGATCCGATATGGAACGGATCACAAGATCACGATCTACCAGTGCGGCCACCCCGAAACGGAAAAAGTGTGCGAAACGGCGGAAGAAGCACTGGAATACATGGTCGGCGAGGACCGTCTGCGCGATGTGATCACGCAGGTGCGCGTTGTGGAGCGCACGATCTGATCCGACAGACTATTTGCAGCATCCTTTGCGGCGGACGGCAGCGTCCGCCGCATTTTTCTGGCGTTTCGCCTGTCCCTTACGCATATAGTGTTCTGAACGCACAGCGAAGGGGGTCAGGCACATGAGGGAGAACATTGAGCAGAGAGCCTGTGAGTTGGCTGTGTACATCATCGAGACCCACGCCACCGTCCGCGCCGCGGCGAGGTATTTCGGCGTCAGCAAATCGACGGTCCACAAGGACCTCTCCGAGCGGCTGCCGCACTGGAACCGCGCGCTCTATCTGCAGGTCAAGGCGGTGATGGAGCAGAACAAGGCGGAGAGCCACATCCGCGGCGGCATGGCCACGCGCCGAAAATATCGCGGGGACTGAGGCGCTTCCTTGCAAAGCGGGCATATTTATGGTATGATGATACAAAAAAGAATAAGCCGCAGCGCGGCTGCGGAGAAGGAGCGGCCCGGTGAAGATCTCTACAAAGGGGCGCTATGCGCTGAGAATGATGGTCGATCTGGCGGAGCACCAGAACGGCGAGTATATTTCGCTCAAGGATATTGCCCTGCGGCAGGAGGTCTCCAAGAAATATCTGGAGCAGATCGTGCCGATCCTGAACAAGTCCGGCTTTCTGAAGACAAATCGCGGCTATCAGGGCGGCTATATGCTGTCAAAGCCGCCCCGGCAGTACACCGTCGGCGACATCCTGCGCCTGACGGAGGGGGACCTTGCGCCCGTTCCGTGCGCGGCGCAGGACCCGGCCGACTGCCCCCGCAGCGAGGACTGTGCCACGCTGCCGGTCTGGCGCGGGCTGAACCGCGTCATCAACGAATACCTCGATGGTATCACGCTGCAGGACCTGCTCGACCAGCAGCGGGCGCACTATGCCAATGATTACATGATCTGAGGGAGCGCCGTGCGGCAGCTGCGCAGAAATTGAATATTTTTACAGGAAATTCCTTGACAAATGGAATCCTGCCTGTTAATATGGAACTATGATCCGACTGCGGAGGAAGAGAGACGGACGCGATGTTTGACGATCAGGAGACCCATTATCCCGTTCCGGGTGAAACGCCGTGGGAGCGGCTGCGCTATCTGGCCACCAACACGGAGACGATCTACCCGGTCCCGCCCTATGTCTGCATGAAGTGCCGCCGCGTCATCGTCCCGCGGAAATGGGCGCTCATTCTGCACGATCTGGCCGAATTTCTCGGCTATTTCTGGCTGTTTGGCATCTGGTTCTGGCCGTCCGTCGGGGTCGCCCCGGCGAAATCGATCGCGTTGCCGTCCATTGCGCTGTTCCTGCTGTGCATGCGCGGGGCAGCGCCGCTGGCCTATGCCGCCATTCCGTGGGTGCTGGATATACCGGACGATCCGGACGTGCAGTTTTATGCCTGGGCGACACAGAAGAGCGTGGCCTATCTGCGCTTTTTCCTGCGTATGCTTCCCGTGATCGCGATCTTTATTCTGCCATAATGCTGCCGCCGTGCCCCTCGCTGGACACGGCGATTTTTGCATAGAAAGATCGAGAGAGGAGCTATCCATGAAGCACCCTGATAAAAAGAACGAGATGCCGCTTCGCGACTACAGCTGGATCATCTTTCTGCCATTTGTGGCGTTGGGATGGATGGCGTTTAAGGCAGCATTGGAGAATGCGGCGGCGCTGATCGTGTGGCTTGTCTACAGTCTGTTTCTCCTGTTTCCCATCCTCCTGATTCTCCGCTATCCTGTTCTGACGGAAACCGGCATCCGCCGCACGTTCGCGGGCATCGGCTACCGCTTTGTCCCGTGGCCGGAGGTCCGGGACGTCATGCGCGTCTATAATCAGGCATTTACGCACGGCATGATGACACTGATGATCACGACAACGCAGGGCCATGTATACCGCCCGGATGAGAAGGGCTACATCCCGCCTGCGCAGCGGCGGGCATTCTTCCGGGAATGGATCGCCGGAAAGAGCTTTATGATCGACTGCTCCGGCAAGAAGTCCGGCCCGAAAATTGTGGCCTATGTCGAAAAATACTACGGCCCGCTGGACTATGACTTTGTGGCCGAGCGAGAAAAACAACACCCCACACCGAAGAAGTGGTGGTAGCGGAGGTGTGCTAATATGGACAACAACGCTTGGTTCCCCGATTTCGACATTCCCATACCGCTTCCACCGAGCATCACCGCGGAGATTTGCCTGTGCTTTGATTCGTATTTATCCGTTGAAGGGCTGGATGAGATGATCGGTCTGCCGGCAAAGTGCGCTGAGCCACGCGGTGCCATGCGGATCAATCCGCTTACCGGGAGGCAGAATCCGGGATACTGGCACTATGTGCTTCCGTCATGTGCGGATTTTGGCAGTGAGTCCCTGACGGAGCAGCTGTGCGGCCTGCTGACGGAACATGCAACCGGGCTGCTATGGAGAAATATGCCCCTGCGGAGCTGATCCTGCGCTTCTTCGTCGAGGCGCAGGAGGCACGGCAGTTCCCAACGGTCTCGCTGTCGACCGAAGTGATGCAGATCGCGGCATCGCTGGGGGCCAGAGTGGATGTGGACGTGGAATGCCATTGCTGCGAAGAAGACGATATGCTCCTGCTTGATCCAATATTAGAAGAAAGGAGAAACGAGACTTGAAACGGATCCTGATCATGCTCGCTGCCGTCGGTATTCTGCTGCTGATGGCATCATGCGGCCGGGACAGTGCGCGTGTGGAAATATGTTCCGATGGCTCATGGCTGGGGGACTATACGATCACCGGGGATCAGGTGGACTTTTTCTGCACCGTAAAGATCAAAAACACCGGCTCGGAGGAGCAGAAGATCAATCTGTACGGCGATTTTTCCGAGGATATGGCGGGTGCCCTGCTGAAGACGGGACGTCTGATAGCCCATCCGGCCGACGATCCCGCCGGGACGGTGCTTTCCGTCCTGCCGGGAGAGCATGCCTATGAAGTTGTCTTTACCGGAGAATATGCCGGAACGCCGGTCAAGCAGGACCGCCTGCTCCCGCCGCTGGAGATCGTTCCCCTTACAGAGGCGGAAACCAATTAGCCCTACCCACATAAAAACAGTTCCCGCAGCAGGGTTTTGCCCCTGCTGCGGGAATTCCTATGTCTGGCTTATTTCACGATATTCTGCACATAGCGGGAGAGGATGGCGGCGACCTGCGCGCGGGTGGCGCTGCCCTGCGGGTCAAGGTAGATTGTGGAGCCTTCCTTCGTGCCCTTGACGAGCTCCGCGGCGACGGCCCAGGAGAGGGCGTCGCGCGCATAGGCGCTGGTCTTCTCTGCGTCCGGGAAGGCCGTGAGATCGGCGCGCGCGGCCGTGTCGACGCCCTTGAACGCCGCATAGCGGAAGAGGATGGCGGCGATCTGCTCGCGGGTCACATTGCCCTCCGGGTCGAATTTGTTGCCGCCGATGCCGTTGACAACGCCAGACTCTGCAGCCCATGCGACTGCGTCGGCATAGTAGGCGTTGGCGTCCACATCGGTGAAGGTGGTCGCGGTCTTCGGGGCCGTCTCGCCGTCAAGACGCCACAGGACCGTGACGAGCATGCCGCGGGTCATGGACTTCTCCGGAGCGAACAGGTCCTTCTCCACACCGTTGAAGAGACCGTTCTGATTTGCAAAGCGGACATCGTCATAGAACCAGTCGGACTCCGTGACATCGCGGAACGGGTTGACCCACGGATCCTCGGCCTTGGCGGCGCGCACGACGGTGATCGTGGCGATATTGGAGGCGAGGCGCTTGCCCTGCGCGGACTGATCTGCATACTGCTGTTCGCTGATACCGTAGCAGAAGCGGAAGCTGCCGGTGTTCTTCGCGGCGGCGGCGACCTCTTCCAGCGTGCCGGAGCCGGAGGCCCACGTCAGCGCGAGGATCGCGGGGACCTCGGTCTTGCCGTCTTCGGTGATGTAGTAGCGATAGGTCCCGCTGCCGGCATAGGTCAGCTCGGAGCTGAAGCCGTCGGCCGCGGCGGCCTTCAGGGTGTCGAGATCGGAGAACGTGACCCCGGCGTCGGTCAGCAGGTCGTTCATGGTGACATATTCCGTCGCGGCAACAAGCTGGGCGTTGGTACCCTTCCAGAACTGATAACCGGCGACGCCTTCCGTGGCCAGCGTGGCCAGCTCGGACGGCTTGTAGGACTTGACTTCCTTCGCTTCGCCGCCCTCGTCCTGCTCATAGACGGTCAGAACGACGCGCTCGGGATGCGTGACGGTCAGCGTAACAACATTGGAGGCAAGGCGCTTGCCCTCGGCGAACTGGTCGGCGTACTGCTGCTCCGTGATGCCGTAGGCAAAGCGAAGGTTGCCGGAGATATAGGCGGTCTTCGCAATGTCCTCGGGCGTGCCGGAGCCGGTGCTCCACGAGAGCAGGATGGCAGCGGGGACCTCGGTCGCACCTTCTTCGTTGACATAATATTTATAGACGCCGCTGTCCTCATAGGTGAGCGTCGAGGTGAAGTCCGTAGGATCGGCCGCCGTGACGGCATCGCCCGCGCCGAACTCGACCCCGGCGTCTGCCAGCAGGCTGCCGACGGTCGCATAGAGGTTCGAGGCGATGACCTTTTCACTGCCGTTCTTCCAGTGCTGGTAGCCGACGACCTCGGTCTGAGCCAGCGCCTTCAGCTCGGAGAGGGTGTAGGTCTTCGCCACAACGGCGGATTCGCCCTCGTAGCGCTCATAGACGGTCAGAACGACAGGCTCGGTGGGCTTTTTGCTGCCGAAGCGGAATTCCGGCGTCGCACCGGCGTAGATCAGGTCGACGACATAGCCGTCCTCGGTCTCACCGGAGCCACCGCCGTAGCCGCCGCTCACGCCGTCATCCGTCAGCCAGACCTTATAGATCGGGTCGTGGTTTTCGTCCTGATTGTCGGTGTAGACCAGGTTGTGGGCAGGCGTTTCCGTCGCGGGGTCAGTGGTCGCTGCAAAGGCCGGGATCAGCATGCCGGTCAGCATGGAGAGGCACAGCAGCAGAACTGCCGCACGCCGCGCGGCCTGTCGGAAGAATCTCATGTTATCTCGCTCCTTTTCCTGAAAACGTTATCTTTTCGTGAGAATAACCGTATTCATTCTAGCACGCGAAGCTCAAAATGTCTAATACTTTGTTTGAAAAACTAAAAAAATTTGTCGATTTGAATAGAGAAGAAAAATCGCGCCCGGGGGAGCGCAATTTGACGAGATATCCTATTGCAGCAGCGGTCGGTGACCGCCTTGTTAGGGTAATTCAACCGCGCAAGAGCACTGATGCACCGCAGCACCACCCTGATGTGTCATTGCGAGGAGCGAAGCGACGTGACAGTCTTGCAGGACCCGGTCCGATAACAGGGCAGCCTCGGCGAATCCGTAGGCTGTTGCGTGAGATTGCCACGTCGGCCTACGGCCTCCTCGCAATGACAAATCTGGGAGCATTGCACGGTCGGCGATGGTGCACGGAAATTTGCGGGTCCGCATGGCGCTCACGCATATCAATGCCTCTGCGGGAGCGGGCGGAAGTCCGGCTTGCGCGGCATGAGGCCGGGTGCGCTGCGGTCGGGGCGCGGCGGCACCGGGAACAGCTCGGGGTATTCCTCGCTGTAGTATTTCCGGTTGTTTTCGACCAGCTCGTCGAGCGGAACAGGGCGGTAAAAGTTGATGTCTACGCCCGCGTTCAGAACGCGCGGCAGGGTCTTCAGAATTTCATAGGCATGGTTGCGCTGATTGTGGATGTGGCCGTGGATCATATAGCCGCCCTTTTCGTGGAGGATCGGGTAATGGCACAGGAGGATGTGCGTGCCGCCGTCGTCGATCTCCAGAAAGTCTGTCACGCTGTCGCAGTAGTCCAGCAGACGCTCGGCGTGGTTCAGGCCGGTGTCGTGGTTGCCGCGGATGAGATGCAGGTGGCCATTCAGGCGGGAGAGATACTGCGTCGGGGCCTCGCCGCCGTTGTAGGAGAAGTCGCCGACGATGTATACGCTGTCGTCTGCGCCGACGCGGGCGTTCCAGTTGGAAATGAGGGCTTCGTCCATCTCCGGCACGCCGGTAAACGGCCGCGCGGTGTCGTGCAGGATGGGGAAATAGCCGAGATGCAGGTCAGCGGTGTAGAAGATCATGGAGATCGCTCCTTTCGGCGGATGCTATTACAACCATAACAGGAGCGTCCGGAAAATGCAAGCGGAAAATTACCGGATTGGATGCGTGGGCCGCACCGGCCAATGTTGGGGAGCGGCATGCCGCTCCCGGCGCAACGCTTGCGATTCGTATCGGGTATCGATAAAATGGTGCGCACCGATTGCGTCTGTAGCGGCGCTCAGTGAGCGCCTTGTACAGAGCGATTCAACCGCGTAAGAGCACTGATGCACCGCCGCACCGCCTTGATGTGTCATTCCGAGGAGCGAAGCGACGTGGGAATCTCGCAGTACCCGGCCGGATAATTGGGTACTTCCGGCAAAAACGTAACTGCCTTCCCGAGATTGCCACGGGCGCAGCGCGCCCTCGCAATGACAAACCTTTGGTTTTCACCGTTTTAACGCCAGCCTGCACCAGTCGGCAGCACCGCGCCGGGAGCGGCATGCCGCTCCCCTACAATGGCGTGTGCGGTCAGCGGGAGTGCCACCAAACCTACAGCCTGCAAGGCGCTCAATGAGCGCCGCTACGGACGCAATTGGTGCATGCCATTCTAACGGCAGCTGGCAGTGGACGAACGCCCGCCTCCCATACAATGCGCGGCCGGAAGCCTTGTGCCCCGGAATCTGCCCGCGTTCGCCTTTGTCGAACCTGCAAAATATCGCTTGCAATTTCCGGGCGCACATTGTATCATAATATCCAAAGAAGTGATTTCCGGAAAGGCACGATCTTCTGCATGGTCAAAAGGAAGTCTGTGATATGGCGTATTCACGGATGACTTGCCTGCAAGTGATCCGCTTTTTTGTCCTTTTGGTAATTCTCGGAAAAGTATCACGGGGAGGTCCCAATGAAAAAGATCCTGACGCTGACGCTGTGCCTCGCCCTGCTGCTGGGCCTGTTCTCCGGCTGCGGCGGGAAGCAGTATGACCCGCTGGCGGGCGTGGAGACGACGGTGTTCACCGACGATGCCGGGCGCGATGTGACGGTCCCGGCCGGCATTACGCGCATCGCAGCCAGCGGCTCGACGGCACAGATGATCCTGATGACGCTCGTGCCGGAGCTGCTCGTCGGCCTTGCCAGCTCGCCCAGCACGGCGCAGCGGCCGTATTTCCCGGCGGAGATGTGGACGCTGCCGACGTTCGGCCAGTTCTACGGCAGCAAGGCCAACCTCAACATGGAGGCACTGATCGACGCCGAGCCGCAGCTCATCGTCGACCTTGGCGATGCCAAGGAGAACGTCCGCAGCGATATGGACGGCATCCAGAAGCAGACCGGTATCCCGACGGTCTTCCTCGAAGCGACGCTCGAAGAAATGCCGCAGGCCTACCGCAAGCTCGGCCGGCTTCTTCACCGGGAGGCCGAGGCTGAGGTGCTGGCGGTCTATCTGGAGCAGACGCTTGCCATGGCGGCGGAGAATTCGGCAAAGCTGCCGCAGGACGCGCGCAAGACCGTGCTGTTCGGCACGGGTGCGACGGGCCTTGCCTGCAATGCCGAGGGCTCGGTGCAGGCGGACGTGCTGTCGCTCGTCGGAGCCAGAAACGCTATCCATTCCGAGGAGATCAGCAACCGAAACGGCGGCACGACCGTGAACCTCGAGGAGGTCTACGCCTGCGATCCGGATGTGATCCTTCTGGCGGCGGGCGGGCCGTATGACACGCTGGCGGAGAGCGAATGGTCCGGCCTGACGGCCGTGAAAAACGGGACATATTATGAAATTCCGAACCTGCCGTATGACTGGATGTCTTCCCCGCCGTCCATCAACCGCGTGCTGGGTATCTACTGGCTGGGGAATCTGCTGTACCCAGAGCTTTATGACTATGACATGGTCGAAAAGGCGCAGGAGTTCTATCGCCTGTTCTGGCACTACGAACTTTCTGCGGAGGAGGCGGAGCGGCTGCTCGCGCGCTCCACGCGCAAGACTAGGAGGGAGGGCCAATGAAGCGAAAGATGTCCTTCCTGGTTGCGGGTCTTTTGTGCCTGTCCCTTTGCCTCGGGGCCGAGGCGGCCGGGACCGTGACGGATACGCTGACGGTCAGGGTCGGCTACTACGGCATGGAGCAGGACCGCTATGTGGAGGTCGCGACCTACCACTGGAGCGAGCTCTATGACGCCCTGCCGCTGCACTACGAGGCCTATTCCTTCTTCCGCAGCACGGACGACGGGACCTACAACACGGTCATCGACTCGGCCTATGGCTTCTACCTTGCGGACCTTCTGGACTACGCCGGAATTTACAGCGGCGATATCTCGGTCGTCGCGTTCTACACCCGCGACCAGAGCGTCGGCTTTTTCACCTCGTTCACCTATGCCGACCTGTTCGGCACGCAGCGATACTATTATAATGATCTCTCCGCACACATCAGCCCGGTCTATGACGAAAACGGTGCGCTGACCGGCTATGACGGCGACGAGGCATGGAACGACTGCTGGACGGTCCAGCCGATGCTGGCGCTGGAGGACAGCTGGGTGAGCTATGAGATCGGCACGGAGCACACCGCGCCAAACTACTCCTCGCTCGGAACGGGCAACCGCTTCCGCCTGCTGTTCGGCCAGTCCTATCCGCTCGAGTGCCGCACGAACCAGAGTGCAAAATATACGCACACGCTGTTCATCACCCTGCAGGGCGCGCCGAAGATCACGGAGGAGCCGCCGGAGCTGGACGGCACGCTCGGCTCTCATACAGCGACGTTTCAAATTTCTGTCGGGCAGCAGGCCCTGCGCGATGCGCTGGCGCAGTATCTGGACATCGCCTCGTCCGACAGCTCCGTTCTGGAGATCACCGGCATCACCGTCACGCCGGACGCGCAGTATTCCGACCTTGCGACCGTGACGGTGCACTACACCGTGCACGCCGAGGGAGAGGTCGAGCTGTCGTTCGGCTTCGGCGGGACGTCCATCGCCGAAAACCGGCAGGTCACGACAAAGCAGCCCGAGGAAAAGCCGACGGAACCGACGAAGCCGGCGGAGACAACGCCGTCCACGGAGCCGTCCGAGGGACCGGGCGGCGGGCCCTCCGCCCCGACCGGCGGAGCCGAACCGCGGGAGACGACGCCGTCCGCGTCCATGCCATCCGAGGCAGCACCGTCCGAACCGGTCGAGCCGACGGCGGCCGTGGACCCGGAGACCATCCGCATGTACGCCCTGCCCGATGCACTGGCCGCGCAGCTGCAGAGCGGCGGGCAGGCGGAAGCGCCGGGCGCGGCCGATCCCATTCCTGTCACCGTCGTCACGGTGCAGCCGGAGGATGACCGGAAGCTCCTGCTGCTGACGGGCGCGGGCGCACTTGCACTTGCCGTACTCGGCGCGCTGTGCGCGCTGCGCTACTATACCAGAGGGAGGAGATCATCATGACTTCTGTATTCCACAAAATTCTGCGCGCCGTCGCCGGTGCGATGGAAATTCCGGACGTTGTGTTTCTTGTGCTGGCGCTCGGCTTTGCCGTGTTTTCCGTTGGCTGGCTGATCTGCGAGTATTTTACGGAGCACCGCCACATGCGCGAGGACCTGCCGCGCCTGCTCGACGCGCTGCGGGAGCAGGGGGCCGACACGGCCGCGCTCATCCGAAAAAGTCAACTCAACCGGCGGCAGAAGGCCGCCCTGCTCGAGCTGACGGAGCACCCTGATTTCAGCGGCGGGCTGCGCGAAAGTCTGGCCGCGAACCTGCTCGAGCGGGAGCAGAGCCATTATGACCATATTTTGAAATGCACGGAGCTTGTCAGCAAGCTGGCCCCGATGCTCGGCCTGCTCGGCACACTCATCCCGCTCGGCCCCGGCATCATCGCGCTGGGGCAGGGCGACACGCAGACGCTGTCCACGTCCCTGCTGACGGCGTTCGACACGACGATCGCGGGCCTGTGCGCTGCGGCTGTGTGCCTCGTTGTGACAACGCTCCGCAAGCGCTGGTACGGCGGCTATATGGCCGATCTTGAGACGCTGATGGACTGCGTGTGCGAAGAGGAAGCGGCATGAAGAGAAGAAGACGCCGCGGGGAACGCTTCTCGGAGGAGAGCGTCGACCCGATGAACTATGTTTCCAACCTGTCCGATGCGATGCTCGTCCTCGCCGTCGGCATGATGCTGGCCCTCATCGTCCATTGGAACGTGGACATTTCCACCGGCGGCAGAAGCTCCGAGAACGTCGGCGAAACCGTCGCGGCCGAGGGGCAGGGCGGCCAGAGCGCCATTGACCGCGACGACGCCCTGTCGTTCACGCCGGAGGAGCTGGAGCAAATGGACTCCACCGAGGGCGAGACCGACGAGGGCATGGAAAAGCTCGGCGAGGTCTACTACGACGCCGAGACAGGAAAATACTACATTATAGAAAACGGAAATTAAGCCCATGAAACTGCAGAACCACGCCTATCCCCGCCGCTTTGCCGTGCTGGGGGCCGTCTTTGCGGCGGCACTGTTCGGCTCCGTGCTGCTCGGGCGCTTTTCCGTCACGCCGAAGGAGCTGTTCCGCCTGCTGCTCTCCCGCTTGACCGAGACGGAGCCGGGCTGGCGGGACGGTGCGGAGAACGTTGTGTTCCAGATCCGCCTTCCGCGCGTTGCGGCTGCGGCCCTCATCGGGGCCGCGCTGGCGGCTGCGGGCGTGTCCTATCAGGGCATGTTCCGGAACCCCATGGTCTCGCCGGACATTCTCGGCGCGTCGACCGGGGCGGGCTTCGGCGCGGCGCTGGCTATCCTGCTCGGCGCTGGCTATTTCGGCATTTCGGCGTCGGCCTTCGTGTTCGGCCTGCTGGCGGTCGCGGCGGCCTATGCCGTCAGCTGCATGAGCCGCACGAACCAGACCATTGCCCTCATTCTGGCCGGCATGATGGTCTCGTCGCTCTTTTCGGCGGGCACGTCCTATCTCAAGCTCGTCGCCGACACGCAGCAGCAGCTCCCGGCCATTACCTACTGGCTGATGGGCAGCCTTTCCTCCATCAAGCCGCGGGATGTGCTGTTTCTTGTGATCCCGGTCACGTTCGGGCTCGTGCCGCTGCTGATCCTGAGCTGGCGCATGAACCTGCTGACGCTCGGCGAGGAGGAGGCGCGCTCTATGGGCGTGAATACCCGCCTGCTGCGATTCACCGTCATCCTCTGCGCGACGCTGCTGACGGCAGCATCCGTCGCGGTCTCCGGCATGATCGGCTGGGTCGGCCTTGTCATCCCGCATTTCTGCCGGATGCTGTTCGGCTATGACTACCGGCGGCTGATCCCGGCTGCGGCCCTGTTCGGTGCCTCGTTCCTGATCGTCGTGGACGACATTGCGCGGCTCGCCACGGCCGGAGAAATTCCGCTCGGCATCCTGACGGCCTTCGTCGGTGCGCCGATCTTCCTCTATCTGATCCTGACGGGAGGTGCGCGGCGTGGAGATTGAGGTCCAGAACCTGACGTTTTCCTACGGAAAGCAGCCCGTCCTGCAGGATGTGAGCTTTTCCGTGCAGAAGGGCACGCTCACGGCGGTGCTCGGCGCGAACGGCGCTGGGAAAAGCACGCTGTTTCGCTGCCTGCTGGGCTTTCTGACACCGCAGGCGGGGGAGATCCGACTCTCCGGCAGACCGCTTTCCGCCTATTCCCGGCGGGAGACTGCGGAGAAGATCGCCTATATCCCGCAGTCGTCGGAGCCGATCTTCAACTATACCGTGCTCGACACCGTGCTCATGGGCACGACCGGCACGATGAATGTCCTGCAGCGCCCCGGCCGGCGGCAGCAGGAGGCAGCCATGCAGGCCCTGCAGCGGCTTGGCATTGAGGCGCTTGCGCAGCGGGGCATCGGCACCATTTCCGGCGGCGAGCGGCAGCTGGCGCTCATTGCCCGTGCACTCGTACAGAATGCGGAAATTCTCATCATGGACGAGCCGACGGCCAATCTGGACTTTGGCAATCAGCAACGCGTGCTGGCGCAGATCCGGGCGTTGACCGCGTGCGGCTACACCGTCCTGCTCTCCACGCACAATCCGGAGCATGCCCTGCACTATGCTCACCGGGTCCTTGCGCTGCAGGACGGTCATATTGCGGCGGACGGCCCGACGGAAACGGCGCTGACGCCGCAGCTTCTTCAGACGCTTTACGGAATTCAAGCCATTCTTGCGGAGGTGCCGACGGATCGCGGCACGGTCCGCAGCCTGATCGTAACGGAGGACATGGAATGAAACGACTTCTCTGCTGGATCCTTTCCCTTTGCCTGCTGCTGTGCCTCGTGCCCGGCGCAGCTGCCGCGGAGCGGGTGACCGGAACGCTGGAGCGCCGCGCGGGCTATGACCTTGCGTCGGTGCGCTGTGAGTTGGCCGACGGGAGCTACTTCTTTGCTTCGGTCGAGGAGACCCCGACCGACTATGCCTATGCCTTTGACTGTCCCGCCGGGACCTACACCGTAAAGCCGGAATACTTTTCTACCACGGTCTGGGACGGCGCGGTCGATATCTCATGGTATGACGCATCGCAGACGGTGTTTTCCATCGACACGCCTGCAAAGCTCGCGGGCCTTGCGGCCCTCGTCAACGGGCAGGTCGACGCGGGCACGCCGGACTACCGCATCAAGGGTGACCGCAGCGAGCTTGTCTCCACGCGGGTCGACGACTACCTGCTCGTCGGCGCGGGCGGCGACAATCAGTATGGCACGGTCTATGTCGGCGATGCCGCACATGATTTCTCGGACAAGACTGTCTATCTGACGGCCGACCTCGACATGGGCGGCTCGAGCAACTGGACGCCGATCGGCGGCCTGTATCCGATGGACCGTGGCAACACGGAGCGTGTGATCGTGGCATATTTCAACGGCACGCTCGACGGGCAGGGCCACCGCATCACGAACCTGTTCTGCGACCGCTATGCCGAAAAGGGCTATGCCTATTCGCAGGGCGTTGGCCTCATCGGCCACATGGGCGACCTCTATGACGGCGAGGCCGCACCGGAAACGGCCCCGGCCGTGCGGAACCTCTCCGTCAGCGGCAGCATCTACGGCCGCCGCATGGTCGGCGGCATCGTCGGCCGCACAGGCAGCATCCCCACGGGCATCTATCTGGAGAACTGCGCGAATCACGCCTCCGTCAAAAACACGGACTCCAAGGGCGTCGGCGGCATCGTCGGCGCGGGCTGGAGCGAGGGCGCGATCGTCAACTG
>ERZ835541.1180-NODE-1180-length-27497-cov-10.003134_pt1 | contig 27497 bp, 27 predicted proteins | sample MGYA00519945_ERZ835541 | MGnify/ENA primary metagenome ERZ835541 (study PRJEB31850, sample SAMEA3708780) | human gut metagenome | biome: human gut; feature: human-associated habitat; material: faeces | place: China | collected 2014 ...
ACCCGCATGACATTGGCCGCACTTACGATGCCGACGTCATCCGCATCAACAGCCAAAGCGGCAAGGGCGGCATCGGCTTCCTGCTGCAGCAGAATTACGGCTACAATCCCCCGCCGCGCATGCGGGAAGACCTTGGCTACCGCGTAAAGGATGTATCCGACCACGAGCACAAAGAGCTGAGCGTCCAGGAAGTGCTGTATGTGTTCGAGCGCGCTTACCTGAACAACAAGACCCCGCTGAATGTTCCGGAAGCACACTTTACCCAGAACCCGGATTCCACCATTACCGCCCATATTACCGTGGCTAACGGCAGCAACGCCCCCGTCACCTGCGATGCTGTCGGCAACGGCCGTCTGGATGCTGTGGCCAACGCCATCGAGCAGACCACCGGCATGCACTTCACCCTGGTGCATTACAGCGAGCACGCACTGGACAACGATACCGACTCCCGCGCTTGCTGCTATGTGGGCCTGAAATGGGCATCCGGCAAGGAGACCTGGGGCTGCGGCACCCACACCGATATCATCGTTGCCGGTATCCGCGCGCTGGTCAGTGCAATCAATAACCAGTGAACCGATATACGTCAGAGCAAAAGGAGCAGAAATCTATGGGAATGACCATGACACAGAAGATCCTCGCTGCGCATTGCGGCGAAGCTTCGGTAACGGCCGGGCAGCTCATCAATGCCAAGTTGGACATTGTGCTTGGCAACGATATTACCACCCCGGTTGCCATCAATGAGTTCGAGAAAGCCGGGTTCAACTCGGTGTTTGATAAAACCCGCGTGAACATTGTGCTGGACCACTTTGTGCCCAACAAGGATATCAAGAGTGCCCAGCAGTCCAAGCAGTGCCGTGAGTTTGCCAACAAATACGATATCCTCAACTTTTATGATGTCGGCCAGATGGGTGTTGAACATGCCCTGCTGCCCGAAAAGGGCATTGTGACCGCCGGTGACTGCATCATTGGTGCCGACAGCCACACCTGCACGTACGGTGCGGTGGGCGCGTTTTCCACCGGCGTTGGCTCCACCGATATGGCCGCCGGTATGGCAACCGGCATGGCATGGTTCAAGGTGCCTGCCGCCATCAAGGTTGAGCTGAAAGGTGCCATCCACGCCCCTGTGTGCGGCAAGGACGTGATCCTGCACCTGATCGGCGAGATCGGCGTTTCCGGCGCGCTGTACAAGAGCCTGGAATTTGTGGGCGAGGGCGTTAAGAGCCTGACCATGGAGGACCGCCTGTGCATCTGCAACATGGCCATTGAAGCTGGTGCCAAAAACGGCATCTTCCCGGTGGACGAAGCCTGCGAAGCATACCTGAAGGGCCGCAGCCAGCGTCCCTGGACCAAATACGAAGCCGACCCCGATGCCGAATATGAGCGCACCGTGGTGATCGATTTGGATACCCTGGAGCCTACCGTCAGCTACCCCCACCTGCCGGAGAACACCCACCTTGCCAAGGAGGGTGCTGACATCAAGATTGACCAGGTAGTGATCGGTTCCTGCACCAACGGCCGCATTGAGGATATGGAAGCCGCTTACAACGTGCTGAAAGGCAAGCACATTGCCAAGGGTGTGCGCGGCATCATCATTCCCGCCACGATGGCTGTTTACAAAGAGTGTATCCTGCGCGGCTACACCGAAGCGTTTATTGATGCAGGCTGCATTGTTTCCACCCCCACCTGCGGCCCCTGCCTGGGCGGCTACATGGGTATTCTGGCCGAGTACGAGCGCTGCGTTTCCACCACCAACCGCAACTTTGTCGGCCGCATGGGGCACGTTACCTCTGAAATTTATCTGGCAAGCCCCGCCACCGCCGCCGCCAGCGCACTGACCGGCCACATCACTGACCCCAGGGAGGTAGAAGCATGAACGCAAAAGGACCTGTTTTTAAGTACGGTGACAACATTGACACCGATGTGATCATTCCCGCCCGTTACCTGAACACGCAGAGCCCCGCCGAGCTGGCCGCCCACTGCATGGAGGACATTGACAAGACCTTTGTGACCCGCGTAAAGGCCGGTGACATTATGGTTGGCGGCGAAAACTTCGGCTGCGGTTCTTCCCGCGAGCATGCCCCCGTTGCCATCAAGGCCGCCGGCATTGACTGCGTGATTGCCAAGAGCTTTGCCCGTATCTTCTACCGCAACGCCATCAACATCGGCCTGCCCATTCTGGAATGCCCTGCCGCCAGCGAGGCCATCAACGAGGGCGATGTGGTTGCCATCAACTTTGACACCGGCGTGATCACTGATGAAACCACCGGCCAGACCTTCCAGGCTGCGCCGTTCCCGCCGTTTATCCAGAAGATCATCAAGGCCGGCGGCCTGATGAAGAGCATCCAGGAGGGAAAGTAAGATGCAGAAAAACATTGCCCTGATTTATGGCGACTGCTCCAGCCCGGAGATCGTGACCCAGGCAGTGCGCGTGCTGGACAAAGTTGCTGAAAAGTTTGGCCACACCTTTACCTACACCCGCGCTTACATGGGCGGCGAAGCCATTGATAAGTTTGGCGATCCGCTACCCCAGAGCGAGCTGGACAAGTGCCTGGCTTCGGATTCCGTACTGCTTGGCGCCGTCGGCGGCCCCAAGTGGGAGGGCATGGCCGGTGACAAGCGCCCGGAAAAAGGCCTGCTGCGCCTGCGCGCCGGTATGGGCCTGTACGCCAACAACCGCCCGGCCAGGATCTGGCCCCAGCTGGCGGATGCTTCCCCGCTGAAGAAAGAGATCGTGGACAAAGGCATCGACTTTATTGTGGTGCGTGAGCTGATTGGCGGCGTGTATTTTGGCGAGCACAAAACCATTGAGCAGAACGGCGAAAAAGTTGCGATTGACAGCATGCCCTACTCGGAGCACGAGATCGAGCGCATTGGCCGCATAGGCTTTGAAACTGCCATGAAGCGCCGCAAAAAGCTGACCTGTGTGGATAAAGCCAACGTGCTGGATACCAGCCGCCTGTGGCGTGCCGTGATGCATCGCCTGCAGGCCGAGTACCCCGAAGTGGAGTACAGCGAGATGTTTGTGGACAACTGCGCCATGCAGATCTGCAAGAACCCCAGCCAGTTTGACGTGATTGTGACCGAGAACATGTTTGGCGATATTCTGAGCGACGAAGCCAGCGAGATCACCGGCAGCATTGGCATGGTGCCGTCCTCTTCCCTGGGTGCCACCACCTGCGGTCTGTACGAGCCCATCCATGGTTCTGCCCCGGACATTGCCGGGCAGGATGTGGTCAACCCGATTGCCTGCATCCTTTCCGCCGCCATGATGCTGCGCTACAGCTTTGGCATGGCCGCTGAGGCTGACGCCATTGAAAGCGCCGTGAACGCCGTGCTGGATGCCGGCCTGCGTACCGCCGACATGATGGCCGACGGCTGCACCAAGGTTGGCTGCACCGCCATGGGCGACGCCATTTTGGAGCGCATCTGATTGGTTTTACGGGGGTTGTTTTATTCCTTCTTTGAAAAGAAGGAACTTTAATCATATTGACCTCATTTTAGACAGTATAACAAAGAAAGTCCGGTACAAGTTTTTTGGCTTGTACCGGACTTTTGGTTTTGGGGAGATATTAGTGTGAAGGCAAGCTGTAGGGCGGCCAGCCTCCTGGCCGCCGGGGGATGGGCTTGGGATTTTGGTATTCACCTTAGTCTCCCCCATTCTGTAGGGCGTGGTCACCCGACCACGCCGGACCTGCACCTTACCACACTCTACAAATTCATAATGCTCTTTCCATAACTTGTAGGGGACGGCGTCTTCGACGTCCCGGCTCTTAGACCGGAGATAGACCGTTTCCTACCGAATACTTTACAGCGGGGAATCATTATTTAACGCATATCCCACCCGTAGGGGCACACATTGTGCGCCCACACTCCTAACTCTTCTTCGCCTTCATCGTTTCCTTCATATGCCGGACGGCCAGCACGGGGTGGACGAACAGCATGCGGGGGCCGCTCCAGCGCATAACGGTGCGGATCTGCTCACGCATTTCGGGCTTGTAGCAGTGTACTTTGCAGGCGGAGCAAAAGGTTTTGGTTTCCATAAAGGGGCAGCGTTCAATGCGCTGCAAGGCGTAATCATGCAGGGCCTGGCACTGCGGGCACAGGCTGCCTTTCGCCGTATGGTGGTTTTTGCGGCAGTACAGGGCGATCATCTCGCTGACCAGCAGCTTTTCGCCGTCCCGCTTTTCTGCAACCGTCTGTTTTGCCATCAGCTCACCCTCCCGCTCTCAACAGAATATACGGTATTGGCCACCGCCATGGTGGAAGCACGGTGGCTGACCAGCAGCACGGTTTTATCCCTGCATTCTTCTTTTACGGCCTTCAGGATCACACCCTCGTTCAGGCTGTCCAGGTTGGAGGTCGGTTCGTCCATCAGCACAAAGGGAGCATCGTGCAAAAAGGCACGGGCCACGCCAATGCGCTGGCGCTCGCCGCCGGAAAGCGCACCGCCCAGTTCCCCCACCTGGGTACCATACCCCTGGGGCAGGTTGGTAATAAAATCATGCAGCGATGCCTTTTGGCAGGCTTCCACCACCTGCTCATGGGTGGCATTACGGTTGGCAATGCGCACGTTGTTTTCAATCGTATCAGCAAACAGCTCGGTATCCTGGGTAACAAAACTCTCCTGGCTGCGCAGGGCTGCTGTGTTCACGCTGCGGATGTCTGCTCCGCCAAAGGTGATTTTGCCGCTGCCTGCATCCCAAAAGCGCATGAAAAGCCGCAGCAGGGTGGATTTTCCGCTGCCGCTTTTGCCGGTAATGCCCACGATCTGCCCCTTGGGCACCGTGAGGGAAAGGTCGTTCAGGATGGTTTCCTGCCCATAGGCAAAGTTCACATGGTCAGCAGCGGCGCCGGTAAAGGCGGTGTTGCCGCCGTTGGTCACTTCGGGGGTAATGGGGGTTTCTTCCAGCAGGTCCAGCACGCGGTCCGCGCTGGCAAACACCTGCACCAGGTTGGCGGCCAGGTTGGCCAGCGCCACCACCGGGCCAAAGGACCCCAGCGCCGACAGCGTGCAGATCAGCACGGCTTCCCCGCCGACTGCACCGTTCCGGCACAGCACAAGCGTGGTGCCCAGCACAGTCAGGGCGGTAAGCAGGATGACGGTGTTGGTCACGGCCGTGGTCAGGCCCTCGCGGCACTTCATGGCTGTCTGCTTTTCGCCCAGGGTTTCGCTGTGGGCGGCAATCCCGGCGGCGCGGGCGGCGGTATCGTTATACTGGATGGTCTCCCGCAGGCCGCGCAGGCTTTCCAGCACATAGCTGTTGGTATCGGCCAGGGCGGCGCGGTATTCGCGGCCCGCGGCTTCGCCCTTGCGCTGCGCCCAAACGGGGATGCCAACACCCACAGCCAGGTAGCCCGCCAGCAGCACAAGGGCCGGCAGCGGATGGTACCACGCCACAAAGCCCACCATACCGGCGCTGCACAGCACCGCAATACACACGGGGGAAATGGTGTGGGCATAAAATACTTCCAGCTGTTCAATGTCTGCCGTAATCAGCGAGATCAGATCACCACGGTCGCGGCCTTCCAGCTTGGCGGGGGTCAGGCGGCGCAGAGCACCAAACACCTTATCCCGGATCAGGGCCAGCAGCTTGAAGGCGATAAAATGGTTGGATGCCTGCTCTGCATAGCGCAGCACACCGCGCAGCAGGGCAAACACCAACATGCAGGCAAACGCGGTGCCTGCCGTGGCAACGGGGGTAGGCAGCCCTGCCGCGCCCAAAATGGCAAACCCTCCAAAGATGGTGATAAAGGTGGCGCAGAAATACCCCGCCACGCCCATTAAAATAGCGCAGAACATGATGGGCAGCATGGGCCGCACCAGGGTAATCAGGCTGGCCACAATGGCCGCCTTGCTGCGTTTGGTTGTTTTATTCATTGTGGTCACTCCCCTTTCTGGCCGTACTGTTCCAATGCGCGCTGGGCGTTGTACAGGCGGCTGTACTCGCCGCCCGCGGCCAGCAGCTGGGCATGGCTGCCCTGCTCCACCACATGCCCGGCGGCAAAAGTATAAATGGTATCACAGTCCATCACATTGGCCAGGCGGTGCGAAATCAGAATCACGGTGCGCTTGCCGCGCATGGCACGGATGGCGGACATGATATCGTCCTCGCTCTCGGCATCAATGTTGGAGGTTGCTTCGTCAAACAGGTACACCGGCGAATTGTGCAGCAGCGCGCGGGCCAGGCCCAGGCGCTGGCGCTGCCCGCCGGAAAGGTTGGCCCCGTTTTCCGTCACCGGGGTTTGCAGGCCCTGCTGCTCACGGCAGAAGGCCGCCAGGTTCACCTCTTCCAGCACAGCCCACAGTTCGGACTCGCTGGCGTTGGGGGCGGCCATGCGCATGTTGGTTTCCACGGTGCCCTTAAACAGCTTGGCATCGTGGGGCACCAGCGTCATGGCCTGCATGCGGGCAGCACGGGTCAGCTGCGCTACCGGCATACCGTTGGCCGTCACGCGGCCGCTGCCCGGCGTAAGGCTGCCAGCCAAAATGCCCGCCACAGTGCTTTTGCCGCAGCCGCTCTCCCCCACCAAGGCAGTAAAGCTGCCCGCGGGGAAGTTCAGGTTCACATCCTGCAAAATCGGGCGCTCCGGCTGGTAGGCAAAGTTCAGGTGCTCCACCTGCAGGGCAACGCTCTCAGCCTGGGGCTGGTTCCGGGTGCCGTCCGGCTGTTCAGGGGCGGCCAGCAGCTTAAAGATTTTTTCTGCCGATGCCGCGCCGTTCATGGCAATATGGAAGTAGGAGCCCAGCAGCCGCAGCGGCAAAAAGAAATCTGCCGCCAGCAGCACAATGGCCAGGCACCCGGCCAGCCCCAGCTGCCCGGCAGCAAAGGCCGCCACCGCGCTGATGATGCCCAGCGCCGCACCGCCGTATGCCAGCAGATCCATCAGGGTAACAGAGTTCAGCTGCATGGTCAGCACGCGCATGGTAATTTTGCGGAACCGCTCGGCGTGCTCATTCATCTGTTCGTGCTTCCAGCCGTCCGCACCGTAAATTTTCAGGGTGGTCAAGCCCTGGATGTTCTCCAAAAAGTCATCGCCCAGGCTGGTGTACTCGCCCCAATATTTATCCAGCAGCTTTTTGGCAAACTTCTGTACGGCCACAATGGACATGGGGATCAGCGGCACGCAGACCAGCAGCACCAGCGCCGAGCGCAGATGTACGGGGGCCAGCAGCACAAACAGGGTCAGCGGGGCCAGCAGGCTGTAAAACAGCTGCGGCAGATACCGCGCAAAATAGGTATCGATCTGTTCCACCCCCTCGGACGCCAGCATAACGGCTTCGGAGGTTGCCACCGTCTCGCTGTAGTTGGTGCCAAGGGCCAGCATTTTCTGGTAGATTTTAGCCCGCAGTGTGCGCTTGACACCCGCGGAAGCTTTATCGCTCATCGCGGAAGCCCGCGTGGTGCAGACGATGCGCAGCGGAATGCTGATCATGCAGACGGCAAACGCCGCGGGCCATGCGCCAGCAGCCAGCCCGGCCCCCAGCGCGCCGCCCACAATCCCGGCCAGCGCCCACACAAAGGCCACATTGCACAGCAGGCTGAGCCATTGGCAGAGCACGCACCGCCACACATACCGCATGGCGGCGGGGTCAAATGAAAGCAGTTTTTTGTTGATCATGGTATTATCCTTTAAGGCAACACCGCACAATTCCCGCCTAGCGGCTTAAGCACCGCTTCGGCGGCTGCGGCACGGCATCTGCGTTGCCAAAATGCTCGATAAGACATCCAGTATTATCTGCGCTTTTGGCTTAGCAGCTGCCGCACCTCGCTCGCCGTATCGGCACTTAGAACTATGCGGTATTGCCTTAATTATATCGTTCTGTTCTGGGGTGGATTGCTTCAGCGCTGTGTCACGCGCGTTTTGTCCGGCACAGCGCGGGCATAGCACAGCGGGGCCAGGGTATCCCCCAGCAGGGCATGTTCCTGCACGGCAAAGCCGCCTGTCTGCAAAAATGCCAGGTATTGCGGCACCATCCAGCTGTTATAGATTTGCAGCCCCGCGCACCGCATGGCAAGCATGCGCAGCCGGGTGCGGGGTACCTTGCCATGCACAAAGGTTGGGGCAAACAGCTGGCCGCCGGGCTTGAGCACCCGGTAAATTTCTGCCAGAGCTTTTTCCGGCCGGGGCATAATGTGCAGGGCGTTGGCGATCAGCACCGCATCAAAGGTTTCGTCCGCATAGGGCAGGCTGGTGGCATCCTGCACCGAAAAGTGCAGCCCCGCCCCGCGGGGTTTCAGCTTTGCCTGGGCGATCATTTTGGGCGAAAAATCCGTAGCCTCCCAGTCCCGCACCAGGCGGGAAAGCCGGAAGCTGAGCTGGCCGGACCCGCAGGCCAGTTCCAGCACGTTCATTTCCGGCGTCAGGTGCGGCTGCATCTGCTGCGCAATGGCAGCATACAGCGGCTCGCTGCTTTGCATCAGCGGGCCATAGCAGCTGGCCCACCGCTGCCAGAATTGCTTGTTATCAGTTTGTTTTGACATTGAGCTTTTTTGCACTTCCTTGGTCAGCAAATGTTAGATTTGACTAACATTTGATTCATAAAAACGGCGGTGCGTTGCCGAACCGTCGCCATTTTTTTCTGGGGAACACCTTGTTTGTTTTGATCAGGCTCCATTAGTTTATCATGGCTAACCCAAAAAGTCAAATGCTCTGCCGGGGTCCCGGTGCTGCGGCACCGTTACTGCTCCGGCAGAGCGTTCCGATTGTTCAAACCAGGCCGCTGTTCCCTGCCAGCCACACCCCAGCGGCCAGCTGTGCGGCCAGAATCAGCGGCATACCCACCACAAAATACCAGTGCTTGGTTTTGTGGTGGAACAGATACATGCCCGCCCATGCCCCGGCGCTGCCGCCCAGCAGGGCTGCGCCAAACAGTGCGGCTTCCGGCACGCGCCACTGGTGCCGCTTGGCTCGGCGTTTATCCTCCGCCATCATCAGCAGCGCCGCCGCGTTGATAATAACCAGATACCCCGCCAACATTGTAATGGCCATGGTCTTTCCTCTCTCTTTCTCATGGTTCAAGCCTTGAGCGGCTCTTACCGGTGTGCCCGCTCCCAGGTTTGCATGGCATCTAGCTGAGCCGGGGTGTGGAACCAATGCTCGCCCGGTTCGTATACCGTCAGTTCCGCATGGTGCTTTTGGGCGAACGCCGTCACCGTGCCCCGGCTTGTCATGGTGTCCTGCCCGGCGTACAGGATTGCTGTGGGGATCTGCCAGCCATCCAGCGGGTGTTGGCGCACCCAACACAGGTACCGCCACGAAAGGGTCTGCCCAAATTCTGTGGTGATCTCACCTTTTTCGCAAAGCTGCTCCGGCGTTACTTTTGCCCACTGCATCATATCACAGATCAGCCGCTCCATATCCACAATCGGCGAAACAAACAGCGCTTTTTCAATCGTTGCCCCGGCAAAAGCCAGCATGGAAAAATAGGCCCCGATGCTGTTGGCCCGCAGCCGAATCCCCTGCCAGTGCTGCTGCAGATAGGCCAGCACCGTTTGCAGCTCCGGCACCACCTGCCAGGGAGTAAAGTCAGTTTTCCCCGTGCGGTCTCCATGTTCCGGCAGGTCAATGCCCAGCACCTGCCAGCCGGTTGGGGCGGCAAGCGCCGCAAATGCTGCGGCTTCCGTTTTATTACCGCCCTGGCCATGCACGAACAGCCAGATGTTGGGGGCCGGTTTGCCGTACAGTACAGCCGGAATTGTGCCAATTTTTAATTCTTGAGTGCACATTTGTGGTTTTCCTCTTTATGTGTTGGACAACACTGTAAAAACGTTTGAAAAAAGGGGCTGATGAGCTCGTCATTTTTTAGCGATACAACAAAAAAGCTGTGACACATTTTTGCCACAGCTTTTTGGTGGGAGCTGGTGGATTCGAACCACCGAAGCATTAAGCAGCAGATTTACAGTCTGTCCCCATTGGCCACTCGGGAAAGCTCCCATATTCATTTATGCCTCTGCCTTAACAGCGCTTGATTATTATAGCAGGATAAGATGGAAAAAGCAAGCCCTATTTCAAAAATATTTTTGTAAACGGCGGAACGGGAAGCGGACGGCTGCGGTGGCAAGTGCCTTGCAATCCGAGAAAAACAATGCTACACTGAAAGAAAACAATCAGGACTACAAGGAGATCACCATCCAGAGCATTCAGCGCATCCAGCCGTTTGCCTGTAAGACGCTGGACGCCGCGGGCAGCCGTGCCTTTGCCAACGCCCACAAGAAGCTGCTGCTGGAAGCCCGAAAGGCTCCGCTTGGGATAGAAAAGGCCCGCTGTTACGGGCTGGATATGCAGCCCGTGAGCGGATATTTTACCGGCGAGCAGGAAGGAGGCGTTCACATCCCGAATTTCAGCACGCCTCACATTGCAATACACAACCATCCAAGTGGGATGACCTTTTCGCCCGAGGATATTCTTGGCTTTGCGTGCCGAAATTCGATGCGGATGCTGACGATTGTCGGCAATGACGGCAGTGTATATGCACTGGAAAAGACCGCCGCAACCGATTTGATCTCTCTAAAAATGGCTGCTCGCACGCTGAATCACACAGCAAACGACCCCACGATGCCCAAGACGGCTGTCTATAATCTTGTCACAGATTTTTTAATGGAGATTTCACAATATGGGGTACAATATTACACCAGAGGAAATTGAAAAAATGAAGGCATTCCTCAAAGAGCATCCAGTTGACCCGCAATATGAAGGTTTGCTGGATGGTAATATCCCGCTGGATCAGGTAGATGCACAAATCTACACATCACTACTGAGGCAACTGGGCGAACTTCCCGAATAGCCCTTAACGATTCAACCACGATGCACCCGCACCGTGGTTTTTTCATGCCTGTTTTTGACCGCATATTGCAGCTGGCCCGCATGGAAGAGATGGATTGCGAGTTTGTGGAGGTGACCGCCCACGAGGGTGCCCGCCCCACCCATGCGGTATGGCAGGGCCGGGTCTACCACCGCGGGGGCGCTGTGGTGCATGACGGCGAGCGGTACGAGGATTTTGAAACCGCCACCGGTTACGGCACCGGGCCGGGCCTGTGCGGCTGGAACTGCCGCCACAACTTTTACCCATTCTACCCCGGCGTATCTGTCCGCAATTACACGGACGAACGCCTAGCCGAACTGGACGCCCGCAATATCCCCTACGGCGGCGGGCTGTACACCCGGTACGAGATCACCCAGATGCAGCGGGCGCTGGAACGCAGGGTGCGCAAGTATAAGCGCCGTTACCTGGCCGAGACCGCCGCCGGGGTGGATGCCAGCCAAAGCGCCGCCAAGCTGAAAGCCGCCCGGCAGCAGCTGAGTGCCTTCCTGGAGGAAACCGGGGAGAGGCTGGACGGCGCAAGGGCGGAGGTGCCGGGAAAGAACTTCAGCGCCAAGAAGCAGACGGCGTATGCGGCGAGAAAAGAACAATCCGCCCTTCAGAAGCTCAATTTCGCAGACAATGTTTCGCAAACAGAAAGAGAAAGCATTGAAAAAGAGCTTTCAGTTATTCCGAAATGGCAGAAGAACCGGGTGGAAAGCATCATTGATAAAGTTGTGATGGTTGATAGAAATGCTTCTGGCAGCGGTTATAGCTACAAAAGCCGAACATTATACGTACATCCCGACCGAACAGCAGGCGACATGATTCACGAATACGGCCATGCTCTTGAAATTTCTCTGAAATTGATTCATAATGAAAAATATATTGCGGTAAGACGTTTTGGACTGGAACTTTCGGATTTATCTAAAATTATGATAGATGACGAAACTTTTACAATGCCCATCACTTATCTTACCAACGATAAGTTTGTTTCTATATATCAAGGTCGTCTTTATGAAACAGAAGACTACGGTATTTTCAAACCAGATTCTTTTGAAGTTGACGAATCCATGCTGAAAGAATATTTCAGCGAGGGTTATCGTGCGTTTTATCAAGAACCAAACCTTCTGAAAGAAAAAGACCCATTGCTGTATCAATTTATTGAGGAATTAAGTGATGACAAAGAGTGAGATTTTAAAACTTCAAAATCCTTCTGAGATTTGGAATGAAATGCAGAAAAATCCGGAGCTGAGAACGGACGGCGAAGTATGGCTTTATATGACCCGGTTGAGAGCAAAAATCAACAAAGAGAAATCCACTCAGAAGAACAGAGACCCCGAAGCATACTTATATATTGACCCAATCAAGAAAAAGCACTGATTTTTAATTCAACCACGATGCAATTTTGCACCGTGGTATTTTTATGCCTGCCTGCCCTGTATGAGGGGCAGGCGGGCTGTTCGCAGGGCATTCAAACACCGGGCAAACCACTGGTATTGAGAGTGATTCCACCGAGGATGACGAACGCACGGCATCCGCGTTCCGCATCGGCCATCGGGCTGGTACTGCGGTACTGCCACCCTGTTCGACTCCTCAGCAGCTCACGGAGCACCAAAACAAAAGCACCCGCCGGGGTACGGCGGGTGCTTTTATTTTGGTGGAGCGTCCGCAACCAACGATGAACACCCTTCGCAGTTGGTCAGGTCGCCCTCAAGCCCCTCCTCGATCTCGTCCAGCAGAATGTCATCAATTGTGATCGGGGTGTCGCTACCGTTCAAAACCAAGGTAAACCGGTCATCATACAAATATATCGCCCGGAGGAAGATATTGATGATCCCACGCTTGATGTTCTCGTCGTTCTTGTCTCCTTGCCTGAGCGAGTAGAGATAAGCTCTAACCTGGGGTGCTGTCAAAGTCACCTGCTTCGCCATCTCGACAGCCAACTGTGCTTGCAGTTCCTCTTTTTCGTGCTGGCGCTTTTCAATCCGCTCAGTGATCATGTCAGACGCCTGTCCCCGCTCCAACGCCTTCCAGAGATTTTCAATGGCGGTGTCTGCTTCCTGGATGGCAGCTTTAATGCGTTTAATGGATGCGGTGTCCCGGTTGGATTCACAGACCTCGGATACCGAAGCTGCGATCCGCTCAATGTTGCTGTCCGTCAGCAACTTGCGGCACTCCAGCACAACACGATCCTCGATTTTCTCTTTACTGATGACCTTCTTTTTGCATTTACGCCGCTTGAAATTATTGCAGGCATAGTAGTGATAGGTCTTGCCGGATTTTCCTGTACCACCGTAACCGGTCATCATCTCCCGGCAGTAGCCACAGAACAGCTTTGTGGTGAGCAGATACTCTTCTCGCCCTCTGGCTCGGGCAGGTGCTTTTTTGTTGCGATCAAGGATATAGTGTACACGCTCAAACAGCTCATCTTCGATGATACGTGGCATACCGCCCGGCGTTTCCTGGCCTTTGTAGAGGTAATACCCGATGTAACGCCGGTTGTTCAAAATGCGGTGGACGCTATTTTTATTAAAGGGTTTGCCAAGAGAAGTAGTGAGCTTTCTGCGGTTCAAATCACGGATAATATCTGCAACTGTTTCTCCACTGGCATACCGTTCAAAAATCTCCCGGACAATCTTTGCTTCTTCCTCATCCACATAGTACCGACGTTCGGAATCCACCTTATAGCCCAAACCAGGATTGCTGCCATTGGCCAAACACTTTTGCGCATTGATCTCCATGCCCCGGCGAATCTTTTGGGAAAGCTCCGCCGAGTAGTATTCAGCCATACTTTCCAGAACACCTTCCACCAGAATGCCGCTGGCATCATCACTGATATTTTCCCGTGCGGAGATCACTCGCACACCGTTCTTTTTCAGTTTTGCTTTGTTGATGGCGCTGTCGTAGCGGTTGCGAGCAAAGCGGTCAAGCTGATATACAAGAACGCCCTCAAAGGTATGTTTGTCGCTGTCGGCAATCATTCTCTGGAACTCGGCACGGCTGTCGGTGGTTCCACTCTGAGCGCGGTCGATGTACTCCCCAACAACAAGATAGCCGTTGTTTTTTGCATACTCATAGCAGGTATGGAGCTGTCCCTCGATAGATTGCTCAGTCTGGCTGTGGCTGGAGTAGCGAGCATAGATGACAACATTCATTGTTTCGCCTCCCCAAGCATTTGCAGTAGTGTTTCCTTGAGCCGCGCATTCATAGGAGATGTGGGGTCAAAGCACATTTCTACAAACTTCTGCATCTGGGGATTGTTCTGCTGAATTTTAGGCTTGTACTCATACAGCTTACCCTGAGGATTGTCCGTGCGTCCAAAGATATAGTCCATAGATACATCAAAGTAATCCGCATACCGGGTAAGCGTCTCAAATGTGGGCGAAGCCTGGTTGAGCTCATAGCGGTTCAGACTGGATTGTTTGACGCCGACGATCTCGGCCATTTTAACCTGGGACAGCTTAACACTTTCCCGCAGAGACCGCAATCTTTCTGCTACTTCTTTCAAGCGATGCACCCCCTGTCTGTATAACTTAATTTTATCAGATAATAGGATAACATTCAACCCTATATTAACATAACATCATGGAATCAAATCAGAAAGAAACGCAGATCTATGCGATACCGTCCCGGAAGTCAAACATATAGGCGCAAGCAATGCTTGTGGCTATCCACGGCCACAAACTTGCTTGTTGAGGGCATTGCCCCCAAGCCCCTTTGATCGCAGAATTTCATTCTGCGGCTACGCGTTCTGCGAACGCTTTTCACCCTCATCTTTTGTGTTAGAACGCGGAAACCTTATTGCAACTTTACTTCTCGATTTTTGTAAAAATAGTCTCTATGCCATAAAAGCGTGAAATTTGAGAACGAAGTACTCATTTTAACTTCGATATCACAAATATCAAATGTTTGATACACCATGCAAAGAATACAATTCCAACAATGAGTGAGGTGATTTCTATATCTATGAGAATATTTACCATTTGTTTTTCAACATTAAGAAAAACCAACAAGAAAGCAACTATGATTGTGGTAACATTTGCAATCATCCCAACAAATGCAGAACGATATAAATTGTCTAGATAACTATTATCCCAAAGTCGCTTGATGCGCTCCTTATCAATAACAGAAATCAGAATGCTAATTCCAGTAAATAGAAATCCTCCAATTGTCGCAGACATCGATATCGCATTATAATGGACATCTGGTGCCAAACCATCAAATTTGGCTATATCAAAAAGGGGACTTCGGATGAGCACCACAGCTCCTCCAATAGACAAGAGTAATACGATGCCTAACCGTATCCAATTTTTTAGCTTCGTCATTCCTCTCACCACCACTCATTATCATACTCTACTGTATTTGAGGAGTTCCTCCTTGTATGTATCATAAGTTTTCACTAGTGCCTCGCCAAAATCAGCAAGAGTTAACAACGTAGAATCTGCATTGCCTAGAATCACTGTTTTGGTGAAATTATATTGCAACAAATCATACGCTTGTGATTTTTCATTTTCATCTCTTGCGTTCGCACTCAACCCTTTTAGATCGTCACCATATTTCATTTTTATTGAAGCGATTAATTCAGCAAGCTTTCCGCTTGAAGAAAAAATATTTTTGTTCCTTCGTCCAACTATTTTGTATGTGGCAGTTCTAGTCTTTATATTTCTGATATCATCAAAACTTTTCTCATCCAATCCTATATCAGAAAGTATTTGATCTTCCGGAACAGCAACAGTAACAGAGACCTTACTAATAATATGCTTTCTGACTAAAACATCCAATATATCCTTTGTCATAATTGTGGCAAGATGTGTAGTAATGTTTTCTTCTGGTTGACCCACTTGATCAAATAGGGCTCGAATGGCCGAAATTTTGGGAGCACCGTTAATCCCAATATAACTAACAATTCCAGTGACAAAGTCAATAAGGCAGAAGGTGTATAATTCCAAAAGCTGGTTTTCAGTCATAGGAACATTTTCAGTTTCCAATGTTGTTCGATCTCTGAGTGCAACAGTATTTGACGGATTTTGCTGTCCAATTTTAATAAATGCACGATGACTTTTATAAGAGATTATTTCGATAACATATTCACTATTGGATACGGATAAATTTATTGCTCTGTGTCCATCATGGAGCTTTTGCATTTTCGCCCTATATAGCTTCTTGAAAAATTCTTCAATATCCGTATTGCTTAATTGCTTCACTTTCCCTGCCTTTAGGCCAGGGACTGCTACTCGCTTCTCTAATGACAAGCGATAGAAAGACACTTTTCTTGTTTTACTAGCCATGATATTCCCTCTCTTTTATCAGATGTCAAATCCGCCCTCAAGGATAAATTTTCTCAAGACCTGATCAACCTTCATATTAATCTGAAAAGGCTTGATGGCAGCTCCCTCAAGGGTTTCCAAGAACACTTTTGCGCTGTCTCTGTTGACCGTTGCTTTCAGCTTATCAAATCGGCCAAACTCGTTAATGTTTGCTTCTGTAACCCTCAACTGCATGAAATCCCGCAGCATTGTCTCGTCTGCTCCAAGAGCCGCGGCAAAACGGTGAATCTGGTCATTCTTCGCACTGGTCATATACTCTGTGATGTAATCGCGCAACGTTTTCCCTTCATCAACTACAACATCGCCGTTCTGCACATCGTGCAGGAAGATATTTGCATACTTCTGCTCGTCTTGTGTAAGCGTAGCAAAGGACTTGTGCAGTTCATCCAGAACCGCTGCTGTTTCAGTTCCATCCTGCAGCGCCTTGAGGTATTTGCTGAATCTGGAGTTCATGTAATTGGCATCAATAACGCCGGTGTTGATCTCGGTCAGGTAAGAATCAATCTCATAGGGAATATCATCACCACCCAAGCCTGTTCCCTCGCCGGAAAACAGCTCCTTATAGCGAAGTGCAAGAATCAGGTAAGTAGTCTCATTCAGATGAAGCTCAACAGTGGTTTTACCCGTTTCCGTTTTTATTTCATAGGACAGCTTATTCCAAGTGAAGCCCTGAATTTTGGCTGCTTCCAGGTAGTTATTAAAACGCTTGAAAAGCTTGGCAAACTGTCCGCGCTCTGTGTGATCTTCTGGCAATTTTTCAAAATTTCCAACTCCTGCCGATCGGAAAATCGCTTCGATTTCATCATACAGCTCATTCAGCTTGCCCAGGTTATACTCCAGCTTGTCCGCAAATAGGCCAAGAGGTTTGTCCCCAGAGTACAGTTTGAACGCTTCGTCGATATTCCGACGCATCGTATAAGGCTTCCGGTAATAACGAATCGTGCCAAAGGGTTTCTCTGGTCCAAAAAGGCGGTTGGTACGGGAGAATGCCTGAATCAGTTTTTCATAGACCAAAACCTTATCCAGATAGAGGGTGTTGATCCATTTGGAGTCAAACCCGGTCAGCATCTGGTCCACAACAATCAGCAAATCAAGCTGCTGGTCCGGGGTCCTCTCCACAGATTTATATTGCTCCTTGTGTGCCAAGCGGTAGGAAACATCTTTTTTGAAAGTTGCATAGGTAGCCAGCTTAAACTTCATGTCGTAACGAGCATTGTAATCTTCCAGAATCTCGATCAACGATTCTTCCTTGAAGATTGCCCCACCATTGTCATCAATGCTTGGGTCAAACAGTGCCGTCACTTTCAAACCGCCCATTTCCTTGAACAGCTTGTAATATTGGATCGCCTCCGGGATACTGCTGGTCGCAAAAATCGCGTGGAACTTACTTCCGTGGCTGAGCGTAACCCAGTTGTCCAGAATATCGGTTACTACCGCACGCTGATGTTCTTCCCGCTCATATTGGGAGCTGGGCAAATAATCTTCAATGCCCTTCAGGTAGGTTCCGTCTGCTTGAACGACACCAGCCATAGGCACGCTTGTATGGTCCATATAGTGCAGATAGGCTTTTTTCTTTTTTAGGTCGCTCATGGCTGCGGCTTCAGTAGGCGCTTTGGCTTTTTCCAAAGCAACAGCCTTGCGTAAATCACGGTCCTTATAGGTAGGCACCATATAGGGGTCAAAACCCAGAACATTTTTGTCCCGGATTCCGTCTGCAATGCTGTACCGGTGAAGTTCGTTTCCGAACACATCGGAGGTTGTGCTCATTTTCTTCTGGTTTTCTTCATGAATTGGTGTTCCCGTAAACCCGAAGAACATGGCATTGGGGAAGGTTTCTTTGATTGTACGCAGCATTTCCCCGAATACGTCCCGGTGTGCTTCATCAATGATGAAAACAATCCGCTTATCCCGAATCAGTTCAATATCGTGGGCATTATAGCTGCTGTTTTCCTCAATGCGGCTCATCTTCTGAATGGAAGTGACGATCAGCGTATTGGCCGGATCGTCACTTTTCAGTTTTGCCACCAAAACATTTGTATCTTCTGTGTCTTGTACAGAACCTGCATCGTCGGCAAAGCCACGGTAGTCCATCAGTGACTGGGTCCCCAGTTCCACACGGTCCATCAGGAACACTACCTTATCGGCGTCCCTTGATCCGGCAATCAGCTGAGCCGATTTAAAGCTGGTCAAGGTTTTACCAGAACCAGTAGTGTGCCAGATATAGCCGCCATGCTGATCTTTATCTGCCCAGCGCCGCATGGCGACACGTCCAGTAATGCGGGAAGCCGCATAGTACTGGTAGCTGCGCATGACTTTCAGAACACCATCGGTATCGTCAGCAACTGTGTAAAATCCAATCAGCTGGTGTGCCATAGGGATGGAGAGCAGATACTGAGCAATGTCCTTCCAGTTGTTCAACGGCTCATTGTTGGCATCAGCCCAATGAAAATAGAAATCTTTGTTAAACACTCCGTCTGGGCCAGGATTGGCAAAATAAACAGTCTCATCCGGCTGCATGGCAATGAAGATCTGCACCAGGGAGAACAGACCGGAGAACACTCCCTCATGGGCATATTTTTCGATCTGATTATATGCCTGGCTCACATCCACGCCGCTGCGCTTTAACTCACAGTGGATCAAAGGCATACCGTTAATCAGCAGCATAAAATCGCCCCGGCGATTTGGCAAAACTGTACTTCTCGCTTTGAAAACGGGTTGCTGGGCAATCTGGTAGCGACTTTGCCCGGCGGCAATCTCTCGCTGGTCATAAATTTTCAGGCTGACCTCTTTGCCAAAATGCAGTGTGTCGGCAGGGTTATCCCGCTTAATGGCCACGGTTTTACCATTGATAAAGCCATTTAGCTTCAGTGGCGTGCGTAGCCGAGTGATTTGGTCCAGAATCTGCTGCATTTCACCATCGGTCAGCGGAACATCATTCAAACGGTCAATATCCCGGTTATTCTCAAAGAGAATCTGCTTCCAGTTCTGAATCAGCTCTTCTTCGGTTTTGTACCGCAGGATTTCCGGCTCCCAGCCATATTTTTCTGTGAGTAAATTGATAAGCGCCGCTTCAAAGTCGGCTTCTTTTTCAAATGCCATGGCGGCCTCCTGTATCAGACAAACATTTTTTCCAGCAGGGCTTTTTTGATGGATTGGAGTTTGTCGAGTTCTTGCAGATTTAATTTTATATTCTCATTTAAAGTCTGCAATGCTTGACCAATTTTATGTTGTTCTTCCATACTCGGAATTGGAATAGGCATCTTGAAAAACAAATCACTTTTAATAGAAAACCTATCAGATCTTGCTCCAGAATCTCCATTAAATCTCATATAGGCATACCAATGAGAACTTTTAAAGTACCATTCCAAAAATAATGTGTCTATATCGTGAGTTCTGAAAACCGTATAGAGAGGGGACATTACACCCGTTCTACCAAGTCTATTACAGTTTATAGGACCGCAAGGCGCTGTGACAGAAACACGCGGATTGTATACAAAATCATTATCTTCCACGATATAATATCCGTTAATTTTTTCAGCTTTAGAGATATCATGATCAAAAAAATCTCTTTGACTAATGATACCGTGCTCAGCCGAATTGGTAAATGTCTCTGTGATATAATTTTGCACATTCTTCTCATTTACCTTATCGGCAATTTGAGCGAGCTCAATCGTTGACCACTTTTCATCAAATCCCTTAAAACGAATCTCCGGCACAGCTGCGCCATCTTTCGGAAACATTTTTTCCAGCATCGAAGTTTTGAGCGTCTGAAGTTTTTTCAGTCTGGATTCACATTGTAAGACGATATTCTTAATATGCGTAAAAGAATCCGAAATAGCTTTTTGTTCAGCATAGCCTGGAAAGACAACCATTCCTAAAAGCGCATTATCAGACGATACCTTCATGTCATTTTTCGCCCCCTTGTTTACCAGAGGGTTTAGATAGTGATTCAGCCTATCGTTATTTTCAAAATACCATTGTACAAACTCGGGATAGGTGACTTCTCTTGGATGATATACTGCATATAATGTTGAAACAACACCAGCTTTCCCGGTGTTTGTTTTTATAATTCCATAAGGATTTTCCTTCAACGGAGATTTGGTATATACTACATCACCGGTGTGTACAACACCATAATTTAAAACAGAAGCACCTGCAAAACTCCGGCCTTGAAATTCTATTTGATTAATAATTCCATAATCACCAGAAACGGACAAAACGTCTTCCCTTTGATATAGTCCATCAAAATTTTTTTCTTTGGAAGTTTCAAGATAATAATTAAGCAAGTGCTCAGTCCATTCTTGTGTGAAACCTTTGACTCGGATTTGAGGGATTTTGGGCAGTTTCTTCATCTCATTCACCCTTTAGCAGCGATTGGAACTCGCTAAGCCCTTTCATATCAAATTCGCTGCCGGTGAGCTCATCAAGCATATCGGCAAGCGTCGTTTCCGATGCCTTGATCTGTTCGTCTAGCTCCACATAGGTCACGGCATACTTATCCGCCAGTACCTGCACGGCTTTTTCCAGCTCGTCAATGATAGCCTCCGGCATAGCCCGCAGAGAAGCGCATAGGGGCGCAATCCATTTCAGACGCAGCAAATCCAGGACTTGCTCATCACTCAGTCCTTCAATGGTCTCTTTGGTTTTCAGGTGCAGGGCTTCCTCGTCTTTCTTTACCTCGCTCTTAACCGTTTTTTCCTCTACCATTAGCTTGTCGGCCTGTACCATTTTTGCCTCAAAGGAATCCTCCGGGAAGATATACGCCGCCCGCAGTGCCTTGACATACGCCGAAACTTTCCCCTTGGTGTAGGGAGAATTTCCCTCCACATTGGCCCAGCTGACTTCCGGATGGGTATTGATATAGTGAAGCTTTTCCGCTTTTCCAGCCTTCGCGTCCAGCAGCTCCAGATATCCCTGCAATCCGTCCAACTCCGGGGACGAAACATCCCCATAAATCTCTGCCAGCTTTGCCGCAAACTCTTTGGAAACAAAGGCGGTGTTGTCATCGTTGAGGAAGTTGCCGCGGTCACCCTCGTCAATGGAGTCGATAATCTCAGTCAGCTCTGCCGCGATTTCATCCAGTCGAGCCTCCTTGGCTTTGAGTGCGTCATAATCTGCTTTCAACAATGTGGTCTGCACCAGTTCAAAGGGGATCACATGACCCACCCAGCCACTCTGGACCTCTTCCTCCTTGTCACCCTTCTTCTTGATGACCATATTGGGGTCAACTTGCTTTGTGGCGTCAAAATCTTCAGTCTGGATAATTTCGAGATCAGTGGCGATACCTGCCCATTGATTGTCCAGCAGCTGATACGCCTGGTATTTGTCTAACAGCGGCAGGGATGCAATGCGGCCAAAGATATTTTGTGTGATGGCGTCCTCTGTCTGGGAGATATTCAACTTCTTCATTTTTCCAATCAGTTCGTCTTCCAGATATGCGTCAAAATCAGCGAACGCAGTCTGGTGAGCGGCAATAAACCCCTGCACATCGCTGTTATCCTCAATGGCCTCTTTGACATTTTGGACAGCAAGCTGAGAATAGGGCGTTTCATCCGACGCGAACAAGCTTCCCCGCAGCTGCGGAAACGCGGACCAATAGGAAGCCAGAAGGTCAATCTCGTGGTTAGGGATACCCCCAAACATGGTGGCGTAAATATCCCATGTTTCCGGGGCATCGGAGGAATCAATGTAGCGGGGGATATTCAGGTTATAGCCATTGCTCCGAATCTCCTCTTTGGAAACCAGCCGGGCAAACTTTTCAATCTTCTCGGGACGGGCAGCAATCGCATCCACAATTCGCTTGATATCAGAGGCCATCAACTTATTGGTCTTACCAACCTTGGTAAAACCCTTGGAAGCGTCAATAAACAGCACATCGGTTTCTTTGCGTTTCTGGCGCAGCACCATAATGATAGTGGGAATGCCTGTTCCAAAGAAAATGTTGGCGGGCAAGCCAATAATCGCCTCAATGTTGTTGTTCTCAATCAGGTTGCGGCGAATCTTACCTTCGCCTTCGCCCTGACCATCCGGCCCTCCCAGCGCGTCGCCGCGGAACAGAACGCCATGAGGCAGAACAATGGTCATAATCCCATCCGGCTTCAGGTGGTACAAGTCATGGAGCAGAAACGCATAGTCCGCCTTGCCTTTAGGCGCGATACCATAGCGGTAACGAGGATCGGTGTCTTTATGTTTTGGGTCCCAGCGCTGGGAGTAGGGCGGATTGGAGACGACCGCATCCAGGTACAGAGGGTTATATTCCTGGGTCACATCGTCATACATGGGCCAGTCCTGTTCCAGGGTATCGCCGCAGCGGGTAAAGATGTTATCTGGCTTAATGCCCCGCATGACAAGGTTCATTCGTGTCAGGTTATAGGTGTTTTCTTTCAATTCCTGCGCATAGTACATGATGTCGTCTTTGCTTTTAGTGTACTTTGCAACGCTTTTACCGATGGTAATAAGCAGGGAACCGGAACCGCTGGTAGGATCGTAGATTTCAATTTTCTCCCGGTCTCTCAGATGGTGAGCAACGATTTCAGACATAAGCTGAGATACTTCGTGAGGGGTATAAAACTCACCGGCCTTTTTGCCAGCATTGGCCGCAAAGTTACTGATCAGGTATTCATAAATAAATCCCAGGACATCATAGTCCTGTTTGCCATCGGTAGGGATATCTTTGATCAGCTGAATCAGTTCGCTGATTGACTTGGTCTGGCTGCTGGTGCTGTCGCCCAGTTTGCTCAGGCCGGTTTCCAGCGTGTTAAAGATTTTGCTGAATACTTTCTTTTGTGTTTCGCTGATCAGGCGATTAAAGGCAGAAAGCGCGGTTCTCACATTGTCCACGGTGAAACTACTGCCCTTTGCCAGCCAGGTAGAAAAGAGGTTATCGTAGGCGATAAAATACCCGAGATGCTGCTGACAATAGTCCACAAGAGGCTCATTATTTTCATGGGCATTCTCTTTGATATCATCATCTTCATAACCGTCTTTTTTCAGAAATTCAACTTCTTTGTCGGACAGGAATTTATAAAAGATAAATCCTAAAATATAGTCCTTATATTCATTTGCTTCAATCTTGGAACGCATTCTGTTGGCGGATTCCCAGATTTTATTTGCCAGCTGTTGTTTATTCATAAAGGTGTTCTCCGATCTATTGTTATTAGTGCGCTATCCGGTGTTTCAGTATATCATTACTGCCTATCTTTTGCTTTCTGTACATGTGTTTGATAGAGCTGTTTCGGCAATTCACGCAGATAGGTATTCAAGATGCCGATAGCGTTTTCCATGTGGACCTGTGAAATCAGATCATACTCCACTGAACAATAACCGCACGCATCCAAAACCTTCTGAGCTTCTTCCATCTTTTGAATGCTTTCTTTACGTATTTGTGCAGAGATGCCGTCCTGGGACAACTGGTACATGTAATATGCAAAAAGGCTTTGCTTAATTTTTTCCATCACACGCCTAAATTCTGCGCTAATTAGAAAATCATTAAGAATGGCCGTATCTTGAGAAACATATAGTTGTTGCCCTTCCTCACTGCTGGAGTTTTCTTTACACTGAATAAGCTCGTCAATCGCCTTATCGCACAGACCTAACTGTTCAGAAATATTGTGGTATTCCTTTTTGCGGGAGTTAGACAGCCCCAGTAGATACTCCACCGACACATCGTAAAAATCCGCAAAAGCAGTCAGATACTCGATGCTCATACTACGGGTGCGGCCATACAGAGGATGGACTGGATCGTTGATTTCATAATTTTTGAGATTTGTATGGCTGATGTTGACACCACGCTCCGCAAGCTGCTTGGAAAGCTGTTCAAAGGACAGCTTTTTTTCTTTGCGTAGATCTTCCAGCCGCTCTTTGGTCAACGCCATCCTTGCTTCGTCATACAGCATGAGTTGATCCTCCTGTCCGTTTATAAACTATAATTTATAAGTAAATCGTTTTTGAAACTGAAATAATTTATGGTTGATATACCGATTAAAGCACTTTCCTACGGTATAATTCAATTAGAGTTTACGGTTTACGTTTATTATAAACCATAAATCTCACAAAATCAATTCTCTATATGAAATGGAGGAAAGCGCATGGAAAAATATCTGCACAAGCTGCAACCACAAAGCTGGGAGAAAAAACAATTTGTCGATTCAAATGACACCCAAGCAAAAGAGAAAAGCCAATGCGCTGATTCGAAAATCTTGCTGCAATTATGACGGCGGCAATTGTATTGCGCTGGATGATGGCGAGCCTTGTGTCTGTGTACAGAGCATCTCTTATTCTCTGTGCTGCACCTGGTTCCGGGATTGGGTTCTGCCGGGTGCTCCGGCTTTACAAGCTGAAATCACCAGTCCAAAAGGATTGAAGCGATGCGCAGAATGTGGTGCGCCGTTTCTGGCAAAATCCAACCGTGCGAAGTATTGTTCCAATTGTGCCCGCAAGGTACACCGCCGTCAGAAAACAGCAAGTGACAGGAAACGGAGGTCGAATACGGACAAATAGAGCTTCTAAAAGCCGGATATATGCTCGGTTTCGAGCCTGGCAATCATGGAGGTGAATAGCAATACCCCTTATCGCTCAGAAATCACGTTCTAATTGTCCGCATGGAGGTACCTGTCATGGCTACAAAACCTTTTTACATTCATCAGAAACCACCGGCCCAAAGTTTTATACGACTGCCCAATTTTCTGTTTGTGGCACCAAGTTTTTGTTCCTTGTCAAGCGAAGCCAAACTGTTGTATGCGATGATCCTGCGTCGAACGGATTTGTCCCGCAAAAACGGATGGGCCGACGATTATGGCAAAATTTATCTGTATTACCCCATCAATGAGGTGTGCGAGCTGCTGCACTGTGGCCGTCAAAAAGCGGTGGACACACTGCGGGAGCTGCAATATGCAGATCTTGTATCCATCAAAAAGCAGGGTTGTGGAAAACCCAACCGTATCTACCCAAAACACTATGAAGCGGTTTCGAACACCGACTTCAAGAAATCCGGTTACGGAACGCCGGAAGTCTGAATAATGAATTCGACAAGTACAGTAATCCGCTTTCTTGAAGTGCGAAAACCGGACGGTAGATAAAAAGAAAAAGATAAATATACCCAGTTTAATTCGATTCATTCCCTTCCTATCCGAGCTATTTTGTGCGGGCTTTTCCGGCGAAAACCCCGGAAGGGAAGGGATGGGAAAGGAGCTCTATGAGAAATTTCTCAGGTTTTAAAATGATCTGTTCTCCTTCTGTACACAGAAACAATCTTTGGCAGCTGTGTATCGCCGGGAAGGAGTGTGAGATGGACTAAGTTGAGCCGGAAAGGTTTTGCTGTTGGGGCAATACACTATGGCTAGCCAGGAAAAACGTCAAAATCCATACGAGATTGAATTGCCACAGTCCATCATTGATTCCTTTGCCCGATTCCTTGTGCCTGAAATTCAGAAATTCTATGCCAGTGACCAGGGGCAAAAAGAGCTTGAGGCATGGGAAAAGAAGTATTCTGATCAAAGCAAGGAGTGACGTAAAATTTAAAGATAATATGCAAAGGGATGCCCTGTTTCGGGGCATCCCTTTTTGCCGAAGTATGGGGGAGGAACATTTCGTTCCGCCCGTCTGTTGGAATAGGAAAGCGCTGCACACCTGCTCATACTTGGCATGTCGTGTTTTGCAATATAATATCCTGCGCTCCAAAAGGGTGTCACTTTTCGTTACACCCCCATGTTGCCAGAAATGTAGACGTGCTTTAGTTCCCCCATCAATAGAACCACACATATGCATAGTCATAAAATGTGCTTATATGATTCATAAAGTTTAGTGTACAACCCTCAATAACCAGCCATAGCACATATACATAAAGTATCGCTTTTTTGATAGCAAAATACTAGTGAGCAGTTTAGGCCATATTCTTTTTAGTCATCGCTGTAATCTATATTTTTATGCTTGCAATGTGGGCAGATGACATATCCATAAAGATTGTCATCGTCTTCCCAAGGGGCGACATATTCGCCATTATCGAGAGACCAACCACAATTTTCGCATTCTGTAGGCATATAGCATCCTCCTTAATAATTTGTTTTCCTCACAAGAAGATTATGCAACATTTTTCATATACGGTTTCACCAAAGTCTGATTACTATTTAGCTCAATGCCAAGTTCTGTAGCAATTCGTACTTTTTCAATAGAAGGCTTCTGTCCGGCGGGCAAATTTCTAATGTGTCCTGCTATGTTAAAAGGTTTTCCACCGTTTAATTTGCTGCTATGGGTCTTTACAGCAGACTCAGAAAGCTCTTTAATAACAGGAGGGGAAGCGAACCGGGATGTCGCGTCATGAATTATAGTTGAATCTTTTTTCGTGTTTTTCGAAATAATCTCGCTTTCTATAAGTATATCTCCCCTATATTTATAATGAAGAACTCCACCGGCAACACATATGAGAATCCCTCCCAAAATTAGAATTCTTTTTTTATTCCGGGTCAACCATAAATTATTTTCGCAGTTCTTAGGTGTATAAAATCCACTTTGCCGCATGTTATGTCCCCCCTTGCACAGTTGCATATTATGGAGTTCTATGATAAAATCCGAAGTGCGGACAACTTTGTCCTCATGCGATAATTGTAGCTCTTTTTGTTTATGGCGTCAATAATCCGCAGCTATTTTTGCAATGGACAAAATCTCTCACAATGTCCGCACAGGGAGAAAAATGAATCATCAAAAGAAATCTAAAGTTCCATTTAGAAGGTCGTGCTTTGAAGAAGCATTGCATCTTCGCCATACAAGCATTAGGAAGTTAGGCGATGTTTCTACTGGAATAGGATGGTCTGAAAAAACCATCCGTCGTGCTCTTGAAGCCGCAGAGATTTCCCCAGAGCTTCTTGATGTAATTGCTAAGCGCCTTGACGTTGACCCAGACTATCTGTCCGGAAAATACCATCATCAAGCCGAGCAATATAGTGATCCTCATATTCGAAACTTCGCGTTATGCAATCTAAAAGTGGAACGATTCCCGTATTTACTTCAACAAAAGCGCAACAAAGTGGATGGGCAATTTCTATATGATAGATATCTTGAGTGTTTATTGATAATCCACGATATTTCACTTAAGCAATTTAATGACCTTACCTTCGAGGTCAGGAAAAAACTACAGATTGAAATCGAAGCAGCTATTTGCCCTGTATTGATGAAATTTTTTGAAAAGGATGCATTAGGGCGAGACACATGGCCTGAAATCTACCGGCTCCAAAATGAAATTGAAGAATATGATCCTGACTTTGTAGAACCTCCTGAGTCTTGTCAAGACTTTGAATCGGATGAGAATGTATAACTAAATAAAGGCCACGGGCCAAGACATATCATATGTCTTGGCCCGTGGCCTCTGTTTT
>ERZ835541.1193-NODE-1193-length-27352-cov-3.834780_pt1 | contig 27352 bp, 22 predicted proteins | sample MGYA00519945_ERZ835541 | MGnify/ENA primary metagenome ERZ835541 (study PRJEB31850, sample SAMEA3708780) | human gut metagenome | biome: human gut; feature: human-associated habitat; material: faeces | place: China | collected 2014 ...
ATATTTCACAATAGTTTTGCATAAATGTCTCCTTTTATCGAATTGTCTCTTGTGCAAAAGAAAAGTTCTCAATAATATCTCCATTCTCATCCACAAGATTTATAAACATTGCTTCATCAATTATATTATAACATTCAATAATATAATTCATTATTCCAAAGAATCCATAATAAAAACTTTGAAATGAATAAATAATTCCAATCATTATTGTCATCATGATTGGTAAAATAATTGTTTTTATTTTTTTATACGATAACAAAGATAAAGCTAGTAATAAAACAATACTCACAATTATTTCTAATAACCAAGAACTTATTACTACATTATGATAAAAACATAGAAAACTGATACCACTCATTAAAGAATAAAAGAAGGTCACAATGAAAGAAATAATTCTATTTTTTTTATTTTTTTCCATATTTGACCTCCTTATATTTCAAAATGATACATATTTTGATCAATTGAATCTAATGGTAATTCATATAACTGATTTTGAAAATGTTTGATTGTTTGTACATTTTGAATATCATTTTTAATCGTAATTGCACTAATACTCAAAAAATCATTTAATCTAGATAACTCTTCATTAAAATCTCCAGCAGTTACATAAATCATCTTTGTAAAATATAAATCTAAATGCTCACTCGCAAACAAATGAAGTGCATCTCCACCTTGACTTGTAATACCTTTAGAAATCCAATTTTCCATACCTTGATAATAATCTTGAAGACTATTCATTTCTAACCAATAAAAACTTCCTTGATCATATAAAGCAACATAATGCCCTATATTTTTCAATAATAACTTTTCAGACATACTCATCGCAAAAGCTAACGATTTAGATAAAACATGTTTATCAATTTCACTCATTTGATCTTTTAAACCAATATCTACAAGTAAAACAGTTTCAAAACTACTATTATGAGAACCTTCCTTTAATAAAACTTGTCCTGTTTTAGCAGAAAGTTTCCAATGAACATGACGAATATCATCTCCAGGATAATATGTCTTTAAATCATAAATTTCAGACATATCAGGACCTTTTTTATATTGGTACTGTAAAACACCATTTTCATAAGGTTTAGAAAGTTCATTATATAATAATTCTATATTTACTTTCCCTGGATAAACCACAAGATGATGTTTTTGAGTTTGTGAAATAGGAACTCTACAAAACCCAAAAACATCATATAAATAAACTTTTTCATATGAAATCATGACATTCCCACAATAAGTCGCAGTATATTCTTGATTCTTTCGGGCTGTTTTTATTCCTAATGGAATAAAAATATTTCTTTTAAGTTCATTTTTTAAAGTCATGTTTTTATAAACAAAAACATAATCTATTCTTCCAGAAACAAGTAGTCTATAACGACTCTTTACTTCTGTTGTAAATGATAGAGACTGACCTACTTTTCCTTGCTTTGGACCTTGGATATCCATTTGAATATATCTTAATTCCAGTTTCAATAAAGTAATTAAAATAAATGGAAAAACAATACCAATGATCCAAATAATTAAGAAGTAGAAATATGTAGAATAAATATAGGCAACAAGTACCAAGAAATTAATTATTCCATACGACAAATATTTATTCTTCATCTTAATCAGCCAAAGGAGGTTTAACTTCTTTTAAAATTTCATTTAAAATATCTCTAGCATCTAAACCTTCTACCCTTGCTTGTGGACGTAATATCATACGATGTGCACATACATCTAAAAAGACATATTGAACATCTTCTGGAATAACATAAATACGATCTTCTAAAACAGCATGTGCTTTAGCCATTTGTACAAGTGCTAATACTCCTCGAGGAGAAACACCTAACTCTACTAAAGGTATTTCTCTTGTTTTTTCACATAATAAGACAATATATTTTAAAACATCATCACTGATACGTACAGAAGATAAATAGTTTTGTACTTCAATCACATTTTCTTTTGAAGCAACTTCTTCAATTCTTTCAATTGGATTATCGTAGCGACGTGATTTAATAATTTCTATTTGTTTTTCTAAATTAGGATAACCAATAGATAAACAAATCATAAATCTGTCCAATTGTGATTCTGGTAAAGGTTGAGTACCAGCAGAACCCATTGGGTTTTGTGTTGCTATCGTAATAAAAGGATGTGGTAAATCATAAGTAACACCATCAACTGTTACATTATGTTCTTCCATTGCTTCTAGTAAAGCAGCTTGTGTTTTAGGCGATGTACGGTTAATTTCATCAGCTAAAAGTAAGTTACTAAATACAGCCCCTGGTCTAAATTCAAATTTTTGTGTTTCATTATTTAACATTGTAAAACCAACAATATCTGATGGTAATGTATCTGTTGTAAACTGAATTCTTTTATAATCTAATCCTAAAGCTTTAGAAAAAGCTAACGCTAATGTTGTTTTACCTGTTCCAGGCGCATCATTTAACAAAATATGTCCTCCTGCATAAATTGTCATTAAAACCTTTTTAATTATTTCATCTTTACCAATAAAGACTTTTGAGACTTCATCAATAATATGTTGTGATTGTTCAATTATCATTTTCATCTACCTCATTTTCTAAAGCTTCTTGTTTATTTTCATCTTGTTGATCATTTTGATCTTCTTCATCATTGACTTCTTGTTGGTTATCTTCTGGTGCTTTTTCAACATCAGGAACAATTTCTTGGTTGTTATCTGGTTGAGTACTTGTTTCTGGTAAAGTATATCCTAATAAACCAGCAATTTTCTTTACTGATTGATTAAGCTTTTCTTCGTTAACACTTGGAGCATTATCTTCACAAGCTATGAAACGATACTTCCAAGCATCTATGTATTTTTGTTCTAAACCTTTAGCTGCACCACTTAAAGTAATATGGAAATCTTCACTAGCCATGTCACCAAAAGTATATTCAGTAAATTCATTATAGAATAATTCAATTGGTGTTGCATTTTGGAAAACAATTTCACTTAAACTTTCATCCCCACCAAAAGTATTTGTCCATAAACGTGCTGGATAATCTTTATCATTTCCATAAGTTTTTGGAAAAATAACTTTTGAAATATTTGATCCATAAAATGCAACTTGCCCAATTGGTCCTAAACCATCAGGTAAAACAAGTTCACCTGTTAAATTCGTTCCATAGAAGGCATAATCATCAATCCAATACATATCATCTGTCATATTAAATTGAACGGAAGTAATTGGCACATCTTCAAAAGCACTTGTACAAATTTCAAATGTACCTTCTTTAGTAGCCACATCCCCTTGAACATCTGTTGTGGCATTGATTAAATAAAATTCATCTTCTACTGTAACAGTGTTTCCATTTTGATCTGTTCCTCGAGCATATCCATAAAGAATTTCTCCACCATAAGATTCATCTATAAAATAAGCACCACTATATGTATTACCACCATTATAGCCTTCTCCATCAAACGGGATATATATTTGTTTTGTTACTGAAGGCAAATAATCATTTTCAAAAATAGCTTTTTTAGCATTAAATGCCATATAACGTAAATCAAATAACCAACTATCTGTAATTTCTAAAGCATTTTCTTGAATAGTGATGCTATCTGTATTTTCAGAGAAAATACTTTCTAACGCCTCACAGCCATAAAAAGCATAGCTATCAATTTGATTAATATGTTTAGATAACTTGACATGTTTTAAATTTTTACATTCAGAAAAAGCATGTTGTCCTATTTCTGTAATTGTAACCCCTGGAATACTATTTTCGTCAAATTGTATTAAATTAGTAGGTGCATTTAATAAAATCGTCGCATGTGATCTATCACGATAATACATTTCTAGATATTCAAAACCATTCTTTGTTTGAAAACTTGAATCTGTTTCACTAAGTAGTGCAAATGAAGCTTGATCTATTTCATTCTTCCATTTATCATCATATAATTCATAATAATTTATTGACACATTAATTGCTTTTAATGAATCCGCTTGGCTAAATGTATCACTATTTGTACCTGGAATATCTTTCGTTAAAAAATTAACTTCTTCAACATGGCTATCTTTAAAAATTTGATGTCCTAATTCAACATCACCATGAGTAAAGATAATACATATAATTTTATCATTACCACTAAAAGCATAATCATCTATTTTTTCTACTGTTTCAGGAATAACAATTGTTCCTGCGGCACTATCCATTGTACTCACTAATTCTCTTTCATCATTTAAGAAAACCAAATTATTATTCACCGTATAATCATACGATTCTCCATTTTCATTAATTAAATTTGTTACAAATCTTCTATAACTTTTCTTAAAATAATCCAAATAATATTCATCAGGGACATGAATAATTGTATCTGTTTGAATATTCTTAAATGAACTTTGATCAACCATACATGGACCATCAAAATAAACATCTGATACAAACCAGGAAACAATACCTTTAATTGCTGTAACTCCTTTAGGAATATAAATTGCATCCGCTATCGGTGTTTGATAAACAATTGTTTGATCTTTATTCATTAACAAGCCATCTTCATTAGAACTATATTTTGTATTATTTTCATCAACAATATACTTACCATAAAGTTGTAAACCACTCCATCCAAAATGGGCACTTTCAATAGAAGCAGGTATATAAAAATCGCCATAGAAATTTTGCCAACCTGCATAATTCATTTCTATACTGTTTACTTCTTCAGGTACATGAATATCCGCAAATTCATCACCACTATAACCTGTAAATGCATAATTATAAATTGTATATAAATCTTCCGCAAATACATATTCACTTTGTAATTGAACTTCATACCCTTCAGGTAAATCCTTCATTTCTAACGGAATAAGTGAAATTCTTCCTTTTTTATGAGCTATATATGCTGTTTGTGAATCAATATCGCTACCATCTTCATTTTTCCAACCCATAAATATTTGTGTTTGTGTTTGATAAGTTGGTACGATCAAATTATAGTATTTTCGTAAATCTTCTGTTTCCTCTTTTTTTAAGTAGAAATAACCTGTTTCTTGTTGATTGTAATCTTGTAATGAAATACGTGTTTGATATTCGACCTTAAATGTCACTTCATATTCTTGCCAAGGACTTGAAGCATTCATTCTAAAATAAAACTTTACTGTAAAATCTTCCGTTGCATATTGAGGATAAGATCCTATTTTAAAATTATCATTGTAATCTTCTATTCGATAAAGTTTAGGCAACTTACCTTCTTCATTTTCAGCAATTATTACTACCATATTACATAATAATTTCCAAGGAGTAATGACACAACCTTCATATAATTGATCAACACTTTCTTTAGATAAAAATTCTGTACTTAAAAATTGAATTGTATAACTAGCACCTTCTTTTTGAAGAATACCATCATTTGTAAATGTTGATGCGTCTCCATAAATTAAATCATTAGACATATCTGGTAATCTAGCTATCGGATCAGGATCAACTATTGGTGTTTTATTATCATGATTGGTATTTTTATCTACTACTTCATTTGAAATACCTTTTCCTGTATTATTTATTGGTATCTTTTGTCCAGGAATAACAACTGTAACATTACCGTCACCTGTTCCATTTGGATTAACACCTATAGTATTATTTCCATTAACACCTAATCCTATTTGTCCATATATCTTTGTTGGATCTACTCTTCCTTGATTTTTAAAGAGATAGGGTGAATTGTTTAAATTTGTTTGTGATATTTTATCTAATGATTGTTGATTTTCTTTTAAATACTGACTTTCATCTGGTTCTTGATGAGTATGAGTTTGTTGGTCTTGATTTGAAAAAATGACTTGATTATTTTTGAGTTCTAATGCTTTTGATCGCGGTGAAAAGATAGAACTGTTTTGAGAAAGTTGATAAGCAGAAATCGCACATGAAAATGATACTACTGTGACTACTGCTACTTTTCCTAAATAAGGAATTGATAATTTATATGTTTTTTTCATCTATGTCTCTCCTTGAAAAGAATTGACCCAATTCTTTTTCCATTTCATCAAAATCAATCGGTTTAGAAAAATGTCCATTCATTCCCGTTTTCTTTGAATATCTTTTATTTTCAACATAAGCATCCGCTGACAAAGCAAAGATAGGAATTGATTGACTATCTTCTCTATTTAAACTTCTAATTGCTTGTGTTGCTTCATAACCATTCATTTCAGGCATTTGAATATCCATTAAAATCAAATCATAATAATGTTCAGCATGCTTTTTAAAAGTCTCTACTGCAACTTGTCCATTTTCTACACGTTCAACAAAAGCCCCTTTAGCATTTAAAACACTTAAACAAATTTCAGCATTAATATCATTATCTTCCGCAAGTAAAATACGTTTTTGATCAAAACTAAATTCTTCTACAACAACTTCTTTTTCATCTTCATATTGTTGATTAGTAGAAATTGGTAAATTTAAAAAGACAGTAAAATCACTCCCCTTTCCTTCTAAACTATCAACAACAATTTCACCACCCATCAACTTAACAAGTTGATCTGTAATAGCCATGCCTAATCCACTACCACCATATTTTTTAGAAATCTCTACACCTTCTTGTTCAAAAGGTCTAAAAATATGACTTAAGAATTCTCTAGACATTCCTTTACCAGTATCATGTACACGCATCATAATATTAGCCACTTGATCTTCTTTATACATTTGTCTAAATGTCACTTTAATTTCACCTTTTTCAGTAAACTTACTAGCATTAGACAATAAATTAACAAGAATTTGCATAATACGTAATTCATCACCAACAAAATATTTAACATCAAAATCAAAATATTCTATTTTAAACATTACATCTTTTTTCTCAATTGTTTCTTTGAAAATATTATTTAATTGAGGTTCTAAATGATAAATATTAAATGGTTTATTTTCTAATTCTAATTTTCCAGCTTCCATTCTAGACATATCTAATACTTCATTAATTAAGGAAAGAAGGTATTGAGAAATATCTTGAGCTTGTTGTAAATAATAATCTTCTTGTTTAGTATCTTGTGTATTTCTAGCTAATGTCAACATTCCAATAATACCATTCATTGGTGTTCTTATCTCATGAGACATTCTTGATAAAAAAGATGCTTTATATTCACTTTCATTTTTTGTAGTTTCTATTTGTTTTAAATAATCTTTTTCTTTTAAAACATCTTCACTATGATCATAGAAAGCAAATAAATGATATTTACCATTTTCTATCGCACTTACTGTAAGTACAAACCATTGATCTACATCTTTCATTTTAAAAGAGTATTTAAAAGAATTTTCTTGATTCCATGATTGATATTGTTTCATAAAATCACGATAAACTCTTTCCTCCACCATTTCTTTTAAAACCATAAAATCTACAACTATACGTTCTTTAGCTATATGAAATACTTCTTGAAAACGTGAAGAAATAAATAAAACTTTAAAATCTTTAGTTCTAACTAAAACATAAAGTTGACTTTGATCTTCATCAAATATTTGATTAGTTAAATCATTTTTATTAAAATGAGAGTTTTTATATTTTTTATAAAAGAATGAAATCATATTTAATACAATAATGATACAAATAATCACTAAAATACCTAATAAAATTGTTTGACTATTCTCTCCTGCAGCCATAATAATCTTTTTCATACAAAACCCTCCCATTTGTCTAATTACCCATTTTTTATTATAGAACCAAACTAACATTTATGCAAATTTTCATTTTCTGTTCATAAATTATAGTTATAATAAATAAGAGGTGATTTTATGAATGTAAATCAAAAAGAGATTAAAAAATATATGTATTTAATAAGTTTTGCTGGTGTTGTACTAGCAATTATTTTAAATTTATCACAAGTATTTCATTTTATTCAAACTATATGGAAACTTATTGTTCCTTTTTTTGTAGGATTTTGTATTGCTTTTGTATTAAATATTATTACTAAACAATTAGAAAATACACTTTTAAAGAATAGTAAGAATAAAAGAATGTTTTCTTTTATTATTACATTAATACTATTATTTGCTTTTATTATTCTTATTTGTTTTATTGTTGGTCCTGAACTTGTTCATTCTATTAAAGAAATTATTAGATTAGCACCTAATGCTTATGATCAATTTATCCAAACATTAAAAGATAATAGAAATATAATGAATGGTAGTTTTAAAAATATGATTGATTCTATTATTTCTTTAGATATAGATTTATCTTCTTTATATAAAACTATTGTAAATAATTGGCAAACACTTTTTCATTCAGGATTTTCTATTTTATCTAATACATTAAGTAGTTTATATACCTTTTTTATTGGTCTTGTTTTTTCAATCTACCTTCTTTTTTCAAAAGAAACATTATCTAAACAAATAAAAACAACATCCCAAGTATTAATTGGTCAAGAAAAAACACAAAAAATATGTAATATCATACAATTATCTAGTCATACTTTTTCTAATTTTATTACTTGTCAATGTTTAGAAGCTTGTATACTTGGTAGTATGTTTGTTATTTCAATGTCAATTTTACAAATGCCTTATGCCTTGTTAATGGGAGTTGTCATTGCTGTTACTGCATTAATTCCTGTTTTTGGTGCTTTTATTGGTTGTTTTGTAGGAATTATTATGATTGGTATAGTTAATCCTCTGCAAGCTTTAGAATTTATTGTTTTATTTCTTGTTTTACAACAAATAGAAGGAAATTTAATTTATCCTCATGTAGTTGGTAATTCAGTTGGTCTTCCTTCTATATGGGTATTTGTCGCTGTTATTATTGGTGGTAATCTTATGGGTATATTAGGAATGTTCTTATTTATTCCACTTACATCTATTCTTTATACTTTATTTAAAGAATATATTAAAGCAAAAGGAGATAATCGTTCTTGATTATCTCCTTATTTTATATCTTCTACAATTTTATTAACAATATCATCTAATGTCCCATCGTTATCAACATGATAATGACAACTATCTAAATAAAGATCATGTCTTTCATCATAGAGTTGATAAAGTTTTTGAGGGCCATCTTTTAATAAAGGACGATGTGCTGTTTCTACATCACTCACAATATTATCTAAAGGTCGATCAATATAGAAAACAGTCCCCGCTTGTTTTAAAATATCTCGATTTTCTTTTCTTTTAATAACTCCCCCACCAGTAGAGATAATATAGCCATCAAGCTTTGCCATATCTAAACATGCTTCACTTTCTCTGTCCCTAAAATATTCCTCAGAGATAGCAAACATATCAGGTATTGTACATTGATATTTCTTTTCAATATATTCATCCATATCAATAACTGGCATCTTTAATTTTTCTGATAATAATTTGGAGATGGTTGTTTTACCACACCCCATGATTCCCACTAATATAATATTTTTCATTCTTACGCCCTTTTATAATTTCCCAATACTTTTAACGTTGTACTATTTGCTTTCATTTTATTAATAGCACGTTGAATTCTTTCTTCATGCATATTTCCTTCAAAATCAATATAGAAGTAATATTGCCAATATTGTGTTTCAATTGGTCTTGATTCAATACGATCCATATTAATTTGACTTTGTTTAATTGTTTGTAACATGTTATCTAAAGCTCCAACTTGATGTGGTAATGTAAAGATAACAGAAACTTTATCACTTTCTTTTGGACAAATAAGTTCTTTTGAAATCACCATAAAACGTGTTCTATTGTTTTTCTTATTTTGTACATTTTCTTTTAACATTTCTAAACCATATAATTTACAAGCAAGGGGTGAAGCAATTGCTGCTTTTGTTGGATTATTTGAATCTTTAACATATTTAGCAGCCATGGCTGTATCTTGAAATGGTCTTTGTTCAATATAGCGATGTTGATATAAGAACTCACTAGATTGTGCTAATCCTTGAGGATGTGAGTAAACTTGTCTTATATCTTCAATCTTTGTTCCTGGAAGTGCCATTAAACATTGACTAACATTTACAGCAGTTTCTCCTACAATATAAAAACCATATTTTCTAATTAAATCATAGTTATCATTAATAGATCCTGTTAAGCTATTTTCAATAGGTAAAACCCCATAATCAATTTCACCATCTTCTAATGCTACATAAACATCTTCAAAGTCTTTATAACCAATATTTCTTGTCCCTTCACCAAAGAAGTTTTCTACAGCACTTTGAGAAAATGCTCCAGCAATTCCTTGATATCCAACAAGGGGATCTTTTTTGAATTCAGTTTTAATATTTTTATCTAATTCAAGAGGTAATAAATCTGATTGATAAGATTTAGAAACAGTCATCATTTCTTGAATAAAACATCTTGCATATTCTTTAAGATTTTCATTTTCTAAACGATTTAAATTCTTTTCAATAACTTCTCTTTCTCTTTCAGGTTGAAAGATTTCTAAATGATTCGCTATTTTATATTCAACAACACTTTTTGAAAGAGACATTCTTTTTTCAAAAAGTTCCATTAATTGTTGATCTATTTCATCTATTTCAATTCTGCATTGTTTTAAATCTTTCATACTTATTCCCCCATCATATCAAGTATTCCTAAAGCCATCATCGCTTCAACAACAACAACTGCTCTTTGAACAATACAAGGATCATGTCTTCCTTTTATTTCTAATTCAACATTTTCTTTAGTTTCAACATTAATTGTTTTTTGTTTTTTAGCAATCGAAGGTGTAGGTTTAAAAGTAACCGTACAACTTACAGGCATACCATTTGTAATACCACCAGTAATGCCACCATTATGATTTGTAGAAGTTCTTACATTTCCTTCTTCATCATAATAATAACAGTCATTGGCTTCACTCCCAAACATTTCATCAATACTTTCTCCATCGCCAAAAGAAACACTTTTAACGGCTGGAATTGAAAACATCAATGAAGATAAATGACTTTCTAAAGAATCAAAGAAAGGTTCACCTACTCCAGCAGGAACATGTAAAGCAACACATTCAACTTTTCCACCAACACTATCTAAATTTTCTTTAGCTTTTAAAATCGTTTCTTCCATTTTTTCAAAAACACCCTCTTTAATTGTTGGATATTGTTTTTCACTTAATTTTAAAAGCATTTCATCATCTACATTTACAGGGAACTTTTCATCTTTGATTTTTCCAATTGATAAAATATGTGCTCCTATAATAATTCCTTTTTGTTTTAAAATCTGTTTAGCAATATTTCCCGCAAAAACGATTGGGGCTGTAATTCTTCCGGAAAAATGCCCACCCCCACGGACATCATTAAATCCTTTATATTTAATATAAGCTGGATAATCACTATGTCCTGGTCGCATATTTGTTTTAAGTAAAGAATAATCTTTAGAATGTTGATCACTATTATAGATGACTCCTGTAAGAGGTGCTCCTGTGGTAATACCATCTTGTAACCCTGATAAAATTTCTACTTGATCTGCTTCTTTTCTAGCTGTCGACATTTTATTTTGTCCTGGTGCTCTTCTTTTCATATCACGCGAAACTTCATCTAAATCAATTTGAATACCGCTAGGAAGATTGCCAATGGTAATACCAATAGCTTTTCCATGGGATTCACCAAAAATTGTCAGTTCTATATTATTTTTATAAGTTGCCCCCATCGATTTTTCCTCCTAACATCTCGAAATCTTCCCAAAAACTTGGATAAGATTTTTTAACACATTCTTTATTATCAATAATGACTGGTTCCTTACACACTGTTGAAGCAATCGCTAGCATCATCGCCATACGATGATCATCATGACTTGATACATTTCCACCAGTTAAAGTTTCTACGCCATCTAATTCCATAGAAGATTCATGTTCAACTGCATGTGCTTTTAGTTTATTCAATTCTTCAACTGTTGCTTGAAGACGATCACATTCTTTAATACGTAAACGTCCGGCATTGATGACTTCACTATGTCCACTTGCCACCGCTAAGGCAAGAGAGACAACTGGAATAACATCAGGGCATTGACTCGCATCCACAATTGTTGCTTTTAAACCATGACTCACCACTTTAATTCCTTCATCATTTTCTACGATTTCACAATTCATTTGTTTTAAAAAATCAATTGTTGCTTTATCACCTTGTAAAGAATCTAAGTTTAAATCTAATAATGTAACATCATTTCCTAAAGCACCCGCTACTAAATAGAAAGCAGCTTGAGAAAAATCAGATTCCACACGATAATCTCTTGCCTTATATTCTTGTCTACCTCTTACAATAAATTGTTTATATTCATGATTCACAATTTCAATACCATAAAGTTTTAATACTTGTAATGTTAAATCAATATATCCTTTACTTTCAAGTGGTGTCGTAATTTCAATGATTGAATCAAATGATAATAAAGGTAAAGCAAATAATAAACCGGTAATAAATTGTGATGAAATATTACCTGGAATACGATATAAATCAGGTTTTAATTCACCCACAACATTTAAATCTAAAACATTTTCACGATATAAATAACCAATATTTTGTCTTTCAAAGATTTCATAATAGGTATCTAATGGTCTTTTCCCTAATTGTCCTCTTCCTATAAAACGTACTTTATTTTCTTTAGCAAGAGAAATAGGAACCATGAAGCGAAGCGTTGATCCTGATTCTTCACAATCAATTTGGACTCCTGGCATCGTATTATTTTTAGTAAATGTGTAATTACCATTAATAATAAGATAATCTTCATGTTGTTCAATAATTGTTCCAAGTGCTTCCATCGCACCAATTGTTGCTTTGATATCTTGAGAATATTCTATATGATCAATTCTTGAAATACCTTTAGCAAGACTAGCTGCAATAATCGCACGATGTGCTAATGATTTTGAAGGTGGAACAGATACTTTTCCTTTTAGTTTTGTAGGAATTAACTTAATTTGACTCATTTTATACCCTTTCTTTTTTTAATAAAAATTCTTGATTTGTTTGATAAACATAACTATCTCCTATTTCTTTTAATAAAACAACAGATAACGAATTATTAATATTCTTTTTATCTAAAGAAATAGCTTGAATAAGATTTTTTGTTTCAACTTGACATTCATATGGTAGATTGTATTTTTGTAAGATTTCTTTAATTTGCATGGAAGATTCTGTTTTTGTCAAATCTAAACTTTCAGCAAGTTTTGTAATTTGATACATTCCAATACCTACGGCTTCCCCATGTGAATATTTTTCATAGTGATAATATTGTTCAATGGCATGCGCATAGGTATGACCAAAGTTAAGTAATAAACGATCACCAAAATCAAATTGATCTTTTTCAACAACTTCTCTTTTGATGTTGACACAATTATATATGATTTCATCAATAAATTCATAGAGTTCTTCAAAATTTTGATAAGAATTTAATTGATCAAATAATTTTTTATCTTTAATACATCCATATTTAATGACTTCTCCCATGCCATCACTGATAAAATGTGGATCTAATGTCTTTAATGTACATGGATCAATCAAAACCATGGATGGATGATAGAAAGCTCCTACCAGGTTTTTCCCTTCAGGTAAATCAACCGCTACCTTTCCACCAACAGAACTATCCACTTGTGCAAGTAAAGAAGTAGGAATTTGGACAAGTTTTACCCCTCTTAAATAACTACTTGCGACAAATCCTGCCATATCACCAATCACACCACCACCTAAAGCAATGATTAAATCCGTTCTTGTAAGTTTAAAATCTAAACATGCTTTATAAAGTGCTGGTAACATATCAAAACGTTTTGATTTTTCTCCATGAGGAACAACGACATGATTGACTTTAAAATCTTTTTCAAGATTTAAAGTCAAATCATCGCCATATAAAGGATAAACTTGATCATCGGAAATGATCATAATTTTCTTTCCTTTAAAGATTTCTTTTATTTTTTTATTTGCATGTTTTAAAATATTTTTTTCTATATAAATAGGATAACTATGTTCCTTTAAATTAACGATCATTTCCATTTCAGTCACCTTAAATTTCTTTACCAACAGCATCAGCAATTGGTTTTAATTCTTTCATTAATTGTTCAAATTTGGCTGGTTTTAATGATTGTGGTCCATCACATAATGCTTTTTCTGGATTATTATGCACTTCGATCATTAATCCATCACATCCTGCTGCGACTGCTGCTTTTGCCATTGGATTTACTAACCACCATTTTCCTCCGGCATGACTTGGATCGATAATGATTGGTAAGTGTGTCAATTCTTTGATTACTGGGACTGCTTGTAAGTCTAATGTATTTCTTGTGTATGATTCAAATGTTCTCACTCCTCTTTCACATAGGATGACATTTGGATTCCCACTTGCCATGATATATTCTGCTGACATGATCCATTCTTGGAATGTTGCACTCAACCCTCTTTTTAACAAGATTGGTTTCTTTGTTGCTTTCCCGACTTTCTTTAACAAGTCGAAGTTTTGCATGTTTCTTGCTCCAATTTGAATCAAGTCTACTTTTTCAATGAATTCATCTAAGTATTCTGCATCCATCAATTCTGATACGATTGGTAATCCTGTTGCTTCTTTAGCTGCTACTAGAATATCTAATCCCGCTGATCCCATTCCTTGGAAAGCATATGGTGATGTTCTTGGTTTGAATGCTCCACCTCTTAATAGATTAGCTCCTGCTGCTTTGGCTGCTTTAGCGATTTCAATCACTTGTTCCTTGCTTTCTACTGAACATGGTCCTGCGATCACTGCTAGATGTCCTCCACCAATTTTAACGCCACCGACATCGATAACTGAGTCTTCTGGATGGAAAGCTCTATTAGCTAATTTATATGGTTCTGATACATGCATGACCTTTTCTACAGCTGGATCAACTTCAATCGATTCTGGATCTACTTTTGTTGTATCTCCAATGAGTCCCATTATTGTTTGATTTTCTCCTTTTGAAACATGAACTTGTAGTCCTTTTTCTTCAATAGTTTTTTCAATTCTTGTCACATCTTCAGTTTTAGCTTCTTGTTTTAATACAATAATCATTTTCTTTTTCCTCCTTTATAAACAAAAAAACTCATCCTATAAAGGACGAGCTCTATTCCCGTGGTACCACCTTTTTTCACCTAAAGGTCACCCTTTAAGCCTCATCAAGTACAATCATACTCTCATCATGTAACGGTGATCACCGGAGATGCCTACTCAATTCAACATTCTACTCATAGCTGTATTCACAAATGACGCCAAATCTTTTTCCACCAACCAAAGACTCTCTATATTTTAATCATTTGTTACTATGTCTACTCACTGTATTTATGCTTATTCTACTTGACATTGTTTCCTGTGTCAATCATTATTTAACTTCTTAACCACCTCTAATAATTCTTCATCACTATAAACAACAAAATCAATAAAAGAAGTATCCTTTTCTTGTTTTTGATGATTATACCAAATCGTCTTTACTCCTGCTTGATAAGCTCCCATCATATCTATTTCATAACCATCTCCTACATAGTAACTATCATTTCCTTGAATTAATTCAAAGATTTCTTTTTGTGGTTTTTGATAACCTACTTTTTCTGAAATTATAATAGGAAAATCAATGATTGGAAATAATGAATTAATTTTATTCATTTGTGTTTTTTCTTTTCCATTAGTAATAATACCATAAGAAATATTCTTTTCTTTTAGGTAGTTAAAAAGTTCTTTCATTGTAGAAGATAATGTTAAATGTGCTTGTTGATCTTCATAGACTTTTTGAAAATCAAGTGCTTGTTGATTTGTAATGAATTGATGAAAATCTTTAAAAGCATTCTTTAAACGATAAATAGATAATTCGTCTTTTGTGATTAATTTATTTAAATATTTTGGGTAAATTTCATTACTATAGATTCTACTTTGTTTCCATAAAGCATATATATCAAGATCTTCATGAAATACTTTTTGATAAGCTTTATAAAAAGGATCATATAAACGATAAAGTGTATCGTCTAAATCAAAATAAATAACCATAACTCCTCCTAAAAGAAAAAACAGGTCACCCTGTTTCTTCTTGGTTGGTTCTCTTTTTATATTATGACAAGTGGAAAGTAAGTTTATATGAAGTAGCCAACCTCTACTATTTTCCTCACATTTATTTTACCTCTTTTGATTTAAAAAGTCTACTTTTTATCAATATTTTTTATTATGGTCGAATAATTTCAACAAACTTAAAAGTATCATTTTCAAATGTAAAATGTAATATACAACAATTAGTAAAGCCTCCACTTTTTAATATTTCTTCAGGATCAATAACAGTGGATAGAAAACACATACAAGCACCAGCATGTGAAAGAGCAAGAACTGTTTGATGATCTTCTTTATCCATCACATCTGTAAGTGTTTCTTTTAATCTTTTTTGTACATCTTCTTTTCTTTCTCCACCATAATGTGGAAATAAATCATCATAACCAAAATCATCAAAATTAGGGTTTAAATCTTCACTTTCTCCTTCAAACATTCCAAAGTTTCTTTCTTTTAAACCTTTTAATCTTTTATAATATTGATCACCAATAATAAGTTCAATCGTATCACAACATCTTTCAGAAGTACTACTATAATAATGATCGAAAGAAATACCCTTCAAATTTTCTTTAGCCTTTAAAGCTTGTTGCTTACCAAGTTCTGTAAGTGGTGAATCACACCATCCTTGTATTTTTCTTCTTACATTAAATAAGGTTTGTCCATGTCTCATTAAATATAAATCTTTTTTCATATTCATACTCCTTATCCAAAAATTTCTTTAATAACTTCTAACAAGTCCTTTTGTTCCTCATTCATTGGTATACAAGTATTAATTTCTTGATAATATTTTTTCAACAAATCATTATTTCCTATTTGTTGTAAAGTAGTCATCACTTTATAATAAAGCATAAATCTAAATTGCGGATACTCTTTACAAATATTTTTCATTTCTTGATCTAAACAATCTGGATCATCTTTAATAAGTGTACTTAATAAATCCATACGTATTTCCGTATATCTTAAAGAAAGTCCATATTCTTTTTGTAATTCTTTAATTAGATCATAGATTTCTTTTAATAACTTAGAATCAACTTCAACATAAGCAAGATCTTGAAATACACGTGTAAAGAATTGTTCTAAATCTATTCCATAAGGATTAAAAGTATTTTGTAAATCTTGATTTTTTTCATGATTCATTTTAATAAGTCTTTTTATAATATTTTTTGTTTTATTTAACAAATCTAAATAATCATGATCTTTTTGAATAAGTTCTAATAAATCATTCGCTATATAGTTTTTATCAGCTACTTGATGAATATCTTCAAAATGTTCAATTACTTTAACAATATAATAAACAAGGGCATCATCATCAAATACTTCATTTTTTTCGCCTAATTGATCTAATTGTTGATCATATTTTTCATCAAAATGTGCAATTGTTTCATCTGTATTAAAACATTGATGATAAAAATCAAGAACTTCTTTATATCGAATATCAATATTGTTATTATTTAGTTCTTTTTCTATCATATGATAAGTTAAATTTTGAAAAAGTTTTTGTTTTTCATTTAAATAAGTTTGATTATCTTTATATTCATTTTTTAATGTATGTATTGTTGTCTTCATAAAAAACCTCCACCGTTATTTTATCATATAAAGCAAAAATAAAAAGAAGATATTTCTATCTTCTTCATCATTATTATTCAGCTGGTGAAATAGCTTCTACTGGACAAGTTCCAACACATGCTTGACAACCAATGCATGTATCTTTGTCACATTCCATTTTACCATCATCATCAAAAGCTAAAGCTTCTACTGGACAAACACCAGCACATGCTCCACATCCGATGCAAGTATCTTTATCTACGTTCATATTTAACTCTCCTTTTCCTTTTTTCCTATAATTAGTATAACACTTTCCACTTTTCAGTCAATACAAAGTCACTATTTTTCATAGCTTTGAATACAACAATTTTCGGGTAACCATGTCATTAATTCTTCATTTGTCATATCATGAAAATAACTATGAATGACACGCACGATACCTCCATGACAAACAACTAAAATGTTTTTATCAGGATATTTATTTTCAAGTTCTTCTAAAAAACTATACACACGATGGACTACTTGAAATAAAGATTCTCCGCCTGGATAATGGAGTCCATGATTTTGTTTATAATATTGAAATTCTTCATTATTAACAATTCCTTCAAATTTGCCAAAATTGATTTCTTGAATTCTAGAATCTATTTTAATTTCTAATTGATGATTTTCATTTATGATTTTTGCAGTTTCATGTGCTCTTTGAAGTGGTGAAGCAAAAATCATATCTAATGAAATATCTTTTAATTGTTCACTGGCCATTTTAGCTTGTTGCTTTCCTAAAGATGTTAATTCAACATCCGAAATGCCACAAACTTTATTATCAATGTTATAATCTGTTTGACCATGTCTTACTATATATAATTTCATTTTTTTATGTCCTTTATCTTCATTTTGTTTTATGTTATCATATTTTTGGTATTTTGAGAACAAATGAAAAAGGAGAAAATTACATATGGGTGGTATGTTTGGCGTTGTCAGTCGTAAAGACTGTGTCACTGATTTGTTTTTTGGTATTGATTATCATTCTCATTTAGGAACAAAAAAAGGTGGGATTGTAGTTTATGGAGAAAACGGTTTTAACCGTGCAATTCATAATATTTCAAATTCACCATTTAGAACTAAGTTTGAAAATGATATTAAAGAAATGTCTGGAAAAATGGGGATTGGTTGTATTTCAGACAATGAACCTCAACCTCTTTTAATAAATTGTCGTTTAGGTAGTTATGCAATTGTTTCTGTAGGTAGAGTTGCAAATATGGAAGAATTAATTCAAGATGCTTTTGATAATGGGCATACTCATTTTTTAGAGATGTCTGGGGGCGAAGTCAATCAAACTGAATTAATTGCTGCAATGATTAATCAAAAGGATACTTATGTTGATGGAATTATCAATGTTTTAAGAAAAGTAAAAGGTTCTATTTCTTTTATGTTGATGACAAAAGATGGTTTGTATTTAGTACGTGATAAATTAGGAAGAACTCCATTAAATATTGGTAAGGGTGAAAATGGATTCTGTGCTTCGTTTGAAAGTCATGCTTATATCAATTTAGGCTATTCTTTATATAAAGAATTAGGACCTGGTGAAGTTTGTTTTATGACCAGTGAAGAAGTGAAAACACTTGTAGAAGCCAATGATAAAATGAAAATTTGTTCATTTTTATGGGTATACTATGGTTATCCAACAAGTTGTTATGAGGGACGTAATGTTGAAGAAATGCGTTATGAATGTGGTCGTTTAATGGCTCAAAGAGATGATATTAAAGATATTGATCTTGTAGCAGGTGTTCCTGATAGTGGAATTGCCCATGCGATTGGTTATTCAAATGAATCACATATTCAATATGGAAGACCTTTTATTAAATACACACCTACGTGGCCACGTTCATTTATGCCACAAATTCAAGCAGATCGTAATTTAATTGCAAAAATGAAATTAATTCCAATTGCGAGCTTGATTAAAGGAAAATCATTATTATTAATTGATGATTCAATTGTTCGTGGAACACAACTAAGAGATACAACTGAATATTTATATAATTCTGGAGCAAGAGCAGTCCATATCAGACCTGCTTGTCCTCCAATTATGTATGGATGTCCTTACTTAAACTTTTCAAGAAGTACAAGTGATATGGATTTAATTACACGTCGTGTTATTAAAAAACGTGAAGGAGAAAATGATATCAATATGTTAGAAACATATAGTGATCCAGATACTCCTGAATATAATGCAATGGTAGAAGAAATCCGTAAAGAACTTAATTTTACTTCTTTACGTTTTAATCGTTTGGATGATATGCTTCAAGCTATTGGACTTGATAGTGATAAGATCTGTACTTATTGTTTTAATGGTAAAAAATAATACGGAAAGAAAATTTCCGTATTTTTTTAAAATATATTTAATAGCTTTCTAAGGAGTGCTATAATATTGAAGGAAAAAAAGGAGACTATTATGAAATATTTAATTGACCCAATGGATTTAAGTGTAGAAGAAATTGATGAACTAATTGATATTGCGAATGATATTATTAAAGATCGTACACGCTATCAAGATGTTTGTCGTCACAAAATTCTAGCTACACTCTTTTTTGAACCAAGTACACGTACAAGACTTTCTTTTGAATCAGCTATGTTATCACTTGGTGGAAGTGTTTTAGGTTTTTCAAGTGCAAGCAATACAAGCGCTTCTAAAGGTGAAAGTGTTAGTGATACTATTAGTGTTGTTTCAAGCTATTGTGATATTATTGCAATGCGTCATCCAAAAGAAGGAGCACCTCTTGTTGCTACAAGAAAAAGTACAGTACCTTTAATCAATGCTGGAGATGGTGGTCATAACCATCCAACGCAAACTTTAACTGATTTACTTACTATTTATAGAGAAAAAGGTAGATTAGATAATCTAACAATTGGATTTTGTGGGGATTTAAAATTCGGACGTACAGTTCATTCTCTTACAAAAGCAATGTCACGTTATAAAAATATTAAATTCGTGTTTATTGCACCACCTGAACTTAAAATTCCTGAATATTTAAAACATGATTTATTAGATGCTAAGAATTTAGATTATAAAGAAGTTGAAACGATTGAAGAAGTTGTTGAAGAGTTAGATATTCTTTATATGACACGTGTGCAAAAAGAAAGATTCTTCAATGAACAAGACTATATTCGTTTAAAAGATACATATATTTTAGATTTAAAGAAATTAGAAAAATCAAAATCTGATTTAATCGTTATGCACCCATTACCTCGTGTTAATGAAATTGCTATTGAGGTTGATGATGATCCAAGAGCTAAGTATTTTGATCAAGTTCAAAACGGACGTTTTATGCGTATGGCACTTATTTTAAAAATGTTAGGATTGGAAAATGAGGTAGAAAGATAATGAAGATAGATAGTATTAAAAACGGGATTGTTTTAGACCATATTACCGCTGGTAAATCTTTAGAAGTTTATAAAGCACTAGGATTAGATAAATTAGATTGTAGCGTTGCTATTATTAAAAACGTTAAATCTAATAAAATGGGTAAGAAAGATATTTTAAAAATAGATGAAGAATTTGCATTAGATTTTGATGTTTTAGGATATTTAGATCCTAATATTACTGTTTGTATTATTAAAGATGGTAAACTTGTTGAAAAGAAAAAATTGCAACTTCCTCAAAAAATCATTAATGTAGAAAAATGTAAAAATCCTCGTTGTATTACATCTGTAGAACAAGGATTAGATCATGTTTTCTATTTAGCAAATAAAGATAAACGTATTTATCGTTGTCTTTATTGTGAAACAAAAGTTGAAAAAAAATAGAAGCTTTGCTTCTATTTCTATGCTGGAGTAGCTCCAACGGTAGAGCAACTGACTCGTAACCAGTAGGCTGTGGGTTCAAATCCCATCTCCAGCACCATTATCAAAATCAACAGTCGTTGATTTTTTTATTATAATAACAAACATCAAATATAAACCTTTTCTTCCCATTTCATCATGACATCTTTACCATGATGGGCTAAGCCTATATAAATCACTTTTCCTTTTAAATCATAATCATATCTTCTATCTTTGATTTGTTGGATGGCTTCATTTGATAATTTATCCAATGCTTTTTCAAAATCTTTTTTATCTTCTTTGAAATACTTAAATTCAATAATAAACGATGTTTTCTTTTCATCATGAACCTGGATAATGAGATCACATCTTCCTTTACCTTCTTCTCGATTATAAATAACTTTATAGTTATCTGATAGACATAAACACATTCCTAACATCATCATATGATAACTGTTTTCATTATTTAAATCATGATAGCTTGGAATCATTAATACATTTTGATAATTTTTGAAAAAATCATTTTTGTTTTCAGCAATCAAATTGTCAACAATGCGATCATATTATCCATTGTTCATTCCTAGTTGATGTTCCGTTAATCTTATAAATTATCTTCTTACCTCATAATTTGGTATCGCAATTCTAAACTTTTCTTTTTTTGAATCAATTGCTTTTACTACTGTTAAATATCCAGCACTTACAAACATCCCCCATAAGTTAGGTGTATTTGCCACTTCATAAAAGCTTGTTTGAAGGACAACTCTTGTTTCTAGATAGTTATTCTTTATAAGTTTTTCATATTGTTTTTTAAAGTCCTAGTCTACTTTTTATATAGCTTGTTTAAGCATTGTATTAGCACTCGTATTGACCCAATAAGGAACAAGTACTTTTCTTCTTGCATAATTTAAAATAGACCATGGATTATAGATTTCTTTATCTCCCATTTTATAGCCATCATACATTTCTTTGACTTCATCATTTAATTCTAAATCATAATATTCAAGTAATTCTTTGGTTTCTTCTATACTGAATCCAAAATATTCACTATAATCATTATCAATTACTGTATACACATCTAAATTATTTAAATCACTGAAAATATTTTCTTTAGCCACTCTTTGAATTCCTGTAAGCATCGCATATTTTAAGCTGGTTGATGTTTTAAGAGAATTATGAAGCAATCCTGCAAGTCCTCCTCTTACTTCATCATAGAACCCTCCTGTATGTGCTTCTACAAATGGTGTATCATATTCATCTATGAATACCATAACTTCTTTTCCATAATAATCTTCCATTATTTCCATCAAGAATGAAATTGCATCATCTATTCCCTTAAGATTATTCTTGTTATTATCAGCTAATACTTCATAAGTCTTTCATAATTTGTTTTCTTAAATCCCTTAAGATTTTCAAATACAAAATCATATTTATCCCATTGATTTTGTATTTGTGTTCTTATCGTTGGAACAACTGTTTCTTTATCTCTTTTGGCATTCGCAAAAGAGATAAAGATTGTTGGATATTGATTGATTTCAGCTACATAAGGTGTTTCCATGATTTTTGTACCTTTAAAGATTTCTTTAGAGTATTTGGTAATATCAAAGAATTCTGCCATCATTGACATATTGATGGTTTTTCCAAATCTTCTAGGACGAGTAATCAATGTTACATCTGTTCCTCTATCTAAGAACTCTTTGATCATCAAGGTCTTATCTACAAAATAATAATTTCCTTCTACAAGTCTTGAAAAACTTTTCGTTCCTATTGGTATTTTCTTCATTTCTATCACCCTTTCTTTACATATTATAAACTATTTTAGAGATGTTTACTAATGAATATAAATTCACTTTTTAATTTGATCTATATTGAATATTTCATAGTTATGATTTTTAGCTTATCTAAATCTAATGGAAAGTGGTAGTTGATCAAGTATATAGGAAAACTAGAGTAGAAAAATCACGATAACAATAAAAATAAAGGAGGAAAATCAAGACTAATCATCAGCCTAATTTCCCTCCTAAAAAACATTAGATATTTTAGAGGGGATATTGATTTCACATCAATATCCCCTTAATAATTTAAAGTGATTTTTCTAAAACACGCGATTATTTAGAGCGCTATATAATCAATGTTATCTATTATTACTCAACGATCACTTTTAGCAACTAGAATAACTATTTCCCATTTAAGACATCTTTAATTGCTTGTAGATTTTCTTTAACACTATCATCATTTGGAATCATATAATAAAGTTTGCTATCAGGCATGTAAGCTCCACCTGTTTGCATAACTCCTGTTCCAGTAAATTGTTTTTGTTTAAATGTCCATGAAGCATTATCATTTATTTGCATTTTTATTAAATCTGTAATATCACTAGATGCCATATTTGTTTCAAAACATCCTGATATAGCTTTTAAAACACTACTATAATTAGTAATAACTGCAGGTGACATCATTTTATTAAGCATAGTCATTAAAACATCTTGTTGATGTTTTACACGTACATTATCTCCATCAGCAAATGAATATCTTTCCCTTGAATAAGCTAATGCTTCTTCACCATTCATTTGTTGAAGACCTAATTTATAGGTATAACCACCCGCACTAAAATCTCGATCAACATTAACAGTAATACCACCCAATGCATCAACCATTGTAACCAATGATGTAAAGTTAACTCTTGCATAGTAGTTGATATCTGTTCCTAAAAACTTAGCCATTGTTTTAACCGTATTTTCAGGACCAGCAATACCTGAATGGGTTAACTTATCCTTTTTTTGCATATTCGCAAGAGTTACGTAGTAATCTCTTGGAATAGATGTTAATAAGATCTTCTTTGTATTTGGATTAACAGTAACGATCATATTAACATCTGATCTAGATACTGTTGTAATACTTCCATATGTATCAATACCACTGATATAAATAATAAATGGTGTATTTGTTACAGAAACTCTTGTTGAAAAGTCTTTGACTTTTGTTTCTATATCACTTGTCCATATTTCTTTAACTTCATTTTGAAAATCTGGATGATTTTCTTCAAACATACCATTATATGCTGTATTAATTAATATAGCATTAACGGTATTATTATAAAGATCATCCCCTAGTTTTGAATATGTCATAGCAACATCAAAATTCAAGCTTGATTCTTTCTTTTTAGCTTCAGCAATAACTTGATTCATATCTTTTTCTTTATCATATTGTAAACAATATTCAATCGATTCATTTTGTAATTCAGATAAACTATTTATTTTACTACTTTTTAATACAACAATTGCATAATGTGCAGATTTCGTATTAGAATTCGTAATATCATCTAATGTTGAATAACCTTTATTGATCATTACTGATCCAAAGATCATTAAAACACTTAATAATAAACTTATTACTTTACCAACAATCTCTCTTGGTTTTGTTTTATGATGATGTTCTTTTTTATTAGGTCTCATTAATGCATAATTAATAAAACCTAATAAAACAAATATCATCCCAACCATAACAGCATATGTTGTTGGTAAAATATTAAGCTTAAAAATAAAAAATAATAATACTACTGTTGTAATGACCTGTATTCCTAATATTACAGGCCAAGATATAATTTTCTTTATATTTTCCATAATTCATTTCCCTTTTATTTCTATGATAGTATCATTATACACATAAATAATTAAAAATTAAACCTTTTTTCTACTCATATATTTTAATTCAGCTAAACAAATAGGCTATTCGAAGTACCTGCTGACCATTGAAATTTTAATCAATAATCAATTACTATTTTTTTATTTGAGGGTACGTAATATTTTCCAACAATATTGCCTCTTGCTTCAATAATATTATTATATTTCCATAATCTTTCATCTTCTATTAATTGGAATTCAAATTGCTGTTTTTTTTTCATTAAGAATTATTTCATTTACAATAAAATGACACTCATATATTTTTCTTTTATTTATAAAATAATAACCTTGACAATAGTTGTGATTTATTCTCACTCTTGAAATTTCTAATAAGAATTCTTTTTCTTTTACTTCTTCTTTGTCATCACTAATTGTTCCACAAATTTTTATTTTTGAAGGAAATTGATTTTTTTGTAAAAACTCGGCTATAAATTCTTTATTTGATATTATATGTTTTGAACATTTATCTTCTTTAAATTTTATTAAAAGCTCTTCATTTTTTAAATTATTAATAATTACTTTTTCATCGTCATTTAAATTATTAGAAATAAGTTTTTGTTGTAATTCAATGTAACCTATACAATCATCAATATTGATTCTTTTCGTAAAATCATCATAGGTTGCTTCATGAATTAATTTATTTATTGGGATAAATGTTTCAACAGAATATTTTTTTCATCAAGTAACAACTGTTTTGAATCTTCTCCATATTTATAAGGTCCATAAAAGCCAAACGGTTCTTCTTTCAAAATCATCCAAATTACCTTAGCAAATAAGTAAACATCCGAAGCTTTAAAATCAATATAACTAAACGCTCCCAAATTACTAAATTCTGGTGGCGCGATTTTACCCGGACCTATTCTTTCATTTAAATCTGTCAAATTATCAATATCGTTATCACAAAATATTAATCCAAAATCTGTTAAATATACTCTGTTATTTAAAATAAGAATATTATCTGGTTTAATATCTCTATGTTCCATATCTCGGGAATGCAATTGTTTTATAACTAAAGCAATTTTCATTATATCATCTAACTTCTCATTGAGTTTTTTTCTAGTATTAACCTTATACTCCCTGGCCTTTTTCATTAAATACCAAGAATTATCCATTGAAGATAAATTACAATCCTCAATTAACATAATCCCCTCAATGTCAGTAAGCTTATTTGCATATTCTATTTCCTTTTTAAAACGTTCAAATCTCTTATTACACTTTTTTAGATTTCTTTTATCTGCAGAAAAAAACTTTGCAACAAAATCCAATTTTGGATGTCCTATTATATCTACATCATATACTTTTCCATTGCCACCCGAACCTATTTCTTTCTTTATAACAAATTTGTATCTTGCTCCCTCATAAATTTTATTTTTTTTATTCATTTTCGGCAGCCATCCTTTGTTGTAAAGATTCTTCATCATAAGATTTACCTAATTCATAGAATATATCTGCTGTTATTGGATAATCAATTTCTAATGCTTTAGAAAATTTATAATATTTATTTGCTATTTCTTTTTCAGATTTTCCAGCATCAGGTGAATATACTCCTCTTTTATTAGACTCTGCAATAATAAATGACTTATTTAAATCATTACTATTATATTTTTCAATAATTTTTCTTACACTTTCATGTGGTGGATATCCATCGTTGCCTACTGGAGCATTTGCAAATAATGAACCAACTAGTCTCTCATAAAGATATTCCTGATTTTGATCTTTTAATAAATGTTTAAAATCCTCTAACCACTTACAAAGCTCTTCATAATCAACATTTCCATTTTTTTCTGAAGGGCAAAATTTCATTTTATAAAAGCAACTAGTTAAACTACTTCGTACATTTTCATCAATACCCATTTTTTTATTTCCATCTTTATCTTTGAAAATACAACAAATTAAATCAGCATAAAAAATAGGATTTCTTTTTATTTCTTTTTGAATACATTTCATTGCATCCCAGTCTAAAATACCACTGAATATCCATTCTATTTTTGCAATTTCACTACATTTTTCATCATCATTAATAAATTCTTTTTGTAATAGTTCTAACAATTCTTGCAACGGATAATCCATAACAGAGTAATGACCTTCATATTTCAAATTGGAAATTTTGATGAAATAATCATATAGTTCTTGTAAAGAAAAGTAATCTTTCATATCATCTAAAAATAAAATATAGTTTTCCTTATTTGAATACTTTAAACATTCGGCTAATGCTTTTTCAATTACCTCTTTACTAGCATTTTCAAATATAAAGAAACATCTTTCTCTTTTCCAAAAAATACTCTTTACCTGTTCATCTTCCGTGAAAATGTAAGCATCCTCATTTCCATTTACTCTTTGTAATGAAAATATATCGGATATTAATTCTGTATTATCTGTCATTTCTTTTAAATCATTAATAACACTTCTTAAGTCAATTGCTTTGT
>ERZ835541.1210-NODE-1210-length-27049-cov-4.213010_pt1 | contig 27049 bp, 20 predicted proteins | sample MGYA00519945_ERZ835541 | MGnify/ENA primary metagenome ERZ835541 (study PRJEB31850, sample SAMEA3708780) | human gut metagenome | biome: human gut; feature: human-associated habitat; material: faeces | place: China | collected 2014 ...
TCACTCGTTGTCTGCAAAAAAAATGACATGCCCGCCGTCCTTTTTCAGAACGACACAGACATGCCATTTTCCAACTTTTCTTCCTTAGAACCGAACCCGGATCATACCGATAATGTTATCGAACTGTGCCGCTTTCGCTCTGTATTCTTCCTCTTTCATCTTAGAGGTAATAAATCCAAACTCTTTGCCAACCTCTGCGACAACCTTCGCATCGATGGTTCCGAACACTTCTTCCACTTTTGCAAGACTCTCGGTGTAGCTGCCTTTCATACGGACGAAGAATCTGCTCTCTACCTGGCTGATATCGATCATTTCCAGTTTCTCGCTGCTCCATCCCGTCATAATAGAACGGTTCAGGTGTTTGGCTGCATCTACCACGTCAGCTACAACCGCACTGGCTGTCGGCAGTTTTCCTGCACCACTTCCGTAGAACATCGCATCCCCCAGCATATTGCCGTGGATCACGATCGCATTAAATACATCGTTGACACTGAACAGCGGGCTGTCACCGTTGATCATCACCGGGCATACCATCGCATAGTATTTGTCGCCGATCCGCTTGCTGGTTGCCAGCAGTTTGATGGTCGCGCCAAATGCTTTCGCATACCGGATATCCGCAGAAGTGATCTTTGTGATTCCCTCGGTATAGATTTCCTCAAAATCCACATGATGACCGAATGCCAGAGAAGAAAGAATCGCGATCTTTCTGCAGGCATCCCAGCCCTCGACATCTGCTGCCGGGTTTCGCTCCGCATAGCCGAGTTCCTGCGCATTCTTCAGCACATCCTCAAACTCGGAACCGTCACTTGTCATCTTGCTTAAAATATAGTTGGTTGTTCCGTTTAAGATACCACTGATCTCGTCGATCTCATCTGCTGTCAGAGAAGAATTCAGCGGACGGATGATCGGAATACCGCCGCCGCAGCTTGCCTCAAACAGATAGTTGATGTTTCTTTCTCTTGCGATCTCAAGCAGCTCTGCACCGTGACGTGCCACCAGTTCTTTGTTGGATGTGCAGACACTCTTTCCTGCGAGCAGTGCTTTTTTTGTGAAAGTATACGCCGGCTCCACACCGCCCATAACTTCAACGACAATTTTAATCTCCGGATCATTTAAAATAACATCAAAATCATGTACGATTTTTTCCTGGATCGGATCTCCCGGGAAATCGCGAAGATCAAGCACATATTTGATGTTGATCTCTTCTCCTGCTTTTTTATTGATGCTGCTGTGGTTGGTATTGATAACTTCTACCACTCCGGAACCTACTGTTCCATATCCTAAGACTGCAATCTGGATCATTTTAAGCCTCCTGTTGTTTTCTTTTATGCTTATCTCTGGTTCTTTTGTCCAAAGAATTGCTTTTTATTCTCTTGCTAAAATTTTGATGTACTGTACACCGCACTGTATTTCAATATCCTGCATCATCGCCGATATATCTCCTGTCGTAGCGAGGATCTCCACACTGAGCGTCAGAGATGCGATGCCGTTGATCGGAATACTCTGATGGATCGTCAGGATATTGGCATGATAATCTGCCACGATATGCAGTACATCCGACAAAAGTCCGGTCTCATCATCCATCTGGATCATAAACGTGATTGTTTTCCCTTTTGCATTGTCATGAAACGGAAAAATATCGTCTTTATATTTATAAAAAGAGCTGCGGCTGATGCCGACCATATCTGCTGCTTCCTGTACTGTGGACGCTTTCGCCGACTCCAGCAGCCGTTTCGCCTCTACTACTTTCAGAAGTACTTCCGGAACCGCTTTCTTGGTAACCACATAATATCGATTCTTTTCTTCCACTTCAAAGTCCTCCTGTCTCTTCTATATGCATCTTTTGCTGTATACTCTTTCTATAGTGTACATTTGTGCTTCCCCGAAAGATATTAACACATTTTAACAGGCGGTGCAACCAGAAATTCTTCTGACTACCTTTTGGCATAAAATTTTTCTAACTACCTTTTGACTGCATTTCCTCAATGTTTTACGTTTTTTCAATTTACTTTAAGCTTTTTATATGCCAGAAAAGCACATATTTCAGAACGCAAAAATACCGGAAACCCCTGACTTACTGGATTTCCGGTATTATTTCTGTTAAGCTGCTGACGGGACTCGGACCCGTGACCTCCTCACTACCAATGAGGTGCGCTACCACCTGTGCCACATCAGCTTGTTTGCCGGACTTTATTTCGCTCGACACGCACTACTATACTACTTTCCGAATGTTTTGTCAACACCTTTTTTAAGTTTTTTTATTTTTCTGCAAACTCTCGTTTTCCAACCGTTTTGCAGAAAAGATTTCCTGTCCGGAAATCAAAACTCCTCTGTGTCACCAACGACTTTTGAGCGTAAAAAACACAGTATGATATAACTCACTGTGTAACGGAGAAGGAGGGATTTGAACCCTCGCGCCGCTATTAACGACCTACTCCCTTTCCAGGGGAGCCCCTTCAGCCGCTTGGGTACTTCTCCACAAGCGCCTAAATCGACGGGATACGTTCGACCTGTCGAATGTATCGAACGGAGAGGGTGGGATTCGAACCCACGCGCCCTTGCGGACAAACGGTTTTCAAGACCGCCTCGTTATGACCACTTCGATATCTCTCCATATTTGTAAGGTTACAGTGTGTGGCAGTTCTCACTTTCCAGCCGTCTGCCTCAAACGCTGCTTTGCAAGTATACCACTGTAACCATTCATTCGTCAAGCACTTTTTTTCCTTTTTCGGAAATATTTGCCGGAATGTAATTAATAGCAATCATTATTGCCCAATCTTAAGATTTGGAACGGCATTCAAATCCAAACCACTGCGTGTTCCTGCCATGTATTCATAATATCCCTGAACAGCGATCATCGCAGCATTGTCTGTGCAAAAAATTGGCGATGGATAGCACAACTCTATTCCCTCTTGCTGACATCTCTCTGTCATTGCTGCTCGAAGGGCAGAATTAGACGCAACACCTCCGGCAACTGCAATACGGTTTTCTCCAAGCTGCTTCGCTGCACGAATCCCTCTTTCTACCAGTACATCCACAACTGCTTGTTGAAACGATGCCGCTACATCCGCACGATTCACTTCTATTTGTTTCATTTCACATCCATTGAGATAATTAAGCACCGCCGACTTCACGCCGGAAAAACTAAAGTCAAATGCCGATCCATCCACTTTAGCACGTGGGAAATCAATTGCCTGCGGATTTCCTTCCTTGGCAAGTTTGTCGATCTTCGGTCCTCCCGGATAACCTAATCCGATAGCCCTTGCTACTTTATCAAAAGCTTCCCCGGCAGCATCATCATGTGTACAGCCGATCACCTCAAATTCCGTATAACTATGCACCTGCACCAAATGCGTATGACCACCGGATACGACAAGGCAAAGAAACGGTGGCTCTAGTTCTTGGTGTTCAATGTAATTAGCAGCAATATGCCCCTCGATATGGTGCACTCCAACTAATGGCTTTCCTGCAGCATAGGCGATTGCTTTTGCCTCACCAACTCCTACCAAAAGTGCTCCAACCAGACCCGGTCCATAGGTCACACTGACCGCTGTAATGTCTTCCAATGTAACTTTGGCCTGCTTTAATGCATCTTCAATCACATAGTTAATGCGTTCTATATGCTTTCTGGAAGCAATCTCCGGCACCACACCACCATATAAGGTATGAATGTCTATCTGCGAGGAGATCACGTTCGACAGTACCTCTCTGCCATTACGCACAACCGAGGCTGCTGTTTCATCGCATGAACTCTCAATTCCTAATATTAATACATCCTGTTCCATTGTTAATTATCTCCTAATGTCGCTATTTCCTCTTTGTCGGTCGTCTGCTCCCAACCCAAGATACGCCATTTTCCTTTGGCATCCTTGCGGCAGAGAAATTTTTCATATATCTGCATACGTTTCTGCTTTGCTTTCGTCAAAGTTCCGGTAATGACCGTTGCACATTCCCTTTTATTGATCGTTGTGTACTCGATGCTGCCTGCCGGCTGCACTACATATGTAGAAATCGTTTGTTCTTTCTTTTTGTAACTTTTCCGCTCCTTTGCCAGGCGCTTATGCATCTTCTCCCACGCATTGTCTTTGACGTCCAGTAATTCTGCATCATACAATTTACGCAGCTGCTTTAACAATTTGTTATATTCTTTGTCAGTCAGAGTTGTGTTGTATAAACATTTATTATATCTCCAATATAACTTCAACACTTCCGTTGGCGTTTCCGGATAACCATTATCCAAATCTTTACTCATCAGCTTATCAACTTCCGTTGTCGAGCTTTTACTTTCTCTGCTCCCACTGATCTTGCCGTTACTGATCATATAAAATATCGTTAAAACAACTACAGCAAGACACACCAGCGCTACAAAAGTAATGCCAATCTTTTTCTTGTTCATGCTGCTTCCTCCATTTCCATGAAGTTGTCTCTACGACTCCTGCGAAAACTTCACATCTGTTGCCATAGTCTGTTTTCTTTATTGTACACAGGTGATCGTCAAATATCAATCCTCAAATTCCAAGGTACAACTCATTCCATCTTTGCCTGCCACTGCATTTGGAAAGATCTTGCATACTTCCCGCATGTAATTTTGCGGATACAGTAACGATGGGCTGTAATGCGTCAGCCAAAGTTCCTTAACCTCAGCTTCTTTTGCCGTCTGTGCAGCCTCCAAAAACATCATATGCTTATTTTCTACCGCTTTAGCTTTCTTTTCTTTGTCACCGTACATTCCTTCGCAGATCAACAAATCTGACATGGAAGCATTCTTGGTAAGGCCGGCTGTTGGTCTGGTGTCTGTACAATATGTAACTTTCAGTCCCTTTCTAGGGGCCCCAAGCACCATGTCCGGTGTATAAATGCCCTCCGGCGATTCCACCGTCTCTCCATGCTGAAGCCGGTTCCAATACTGTACCGGGATTCCCTGCTCTTTGGCACGCTCCGGAAAAAAGCGCCCACCACGCGGAATTGCTATCGTATATCCATAACAGGTGACATTGTGATTCACACGAAAGGCATGCAGATGATATCCATTACATTCCAAATCCTGCTCTTTGTCCGTCAACTCGATATATTGCAATTCAAAGGGTAACCCCTGTGCAATCACTAATAGAGATTCTACCACTTTCTGCAGACCACGTGGTCCGATCAGAGTCACCGGCTCTTTGCGCTCTGCATTGCCCATAGACAAAAGCAGTCCCGGCAGCCCGCTGATATGATCGCCATGATAATGTGTAAAGCAGATGGTATCGATCGGATGAAAGCTCCATCCTCTTTCACGGATCGCCACCTGCGTCCCCTCTCCGCAGTCTATAAGCAGGCTGCTGCCGCCGAATCGAGCCATAAGCGCTGTCAACGCCCTGCCCGGAAGCGGCATCATTCCGCTAGTTCCTAACAAGCACAAATCTAACATTACTGTTTTCCTTCCTATCTTCCAAGGTCTCTTATCCGGCTGCTCCGATCATTTCTGCACTTTCGCAGACTCCGATATTCTTATAATTCCGTCACTTCACTGACATCAGGTGGAATTACAAATTGCGCCGTAATACGGTCATAGCACTCTTCGCATAATACAAAAGAATGCAATTTCATATCTTTTTTGGAAAAGAATCCCCATTGTTTTTTTGCCTCAAAAGCATCTTCTAACAACACATCATGTTGCATCTTCAGTTTTTTTCCGCATGCGTTGCAATACATCATTCTCATCCTTTCTGCTCATTACATTATACATTGATCCGCCTTTTTACATTTACTGTGCCTGCTGTTTTACAACGTCAGTATACTGTGTCCGCAATGTAATGTACAGTGGTAATCTCTGTCAATTGTTCTGCCGTATCCCGCCTAACATATCAATTGTTTGTGATTTGATGTTCTAATAGCAGCGCATCCTCTTTCGGCTGCGAATAATATTTCTTTCTTATTCCGATCTGCACAAAACCCATTTGATGATAACAGTGTATTGCTGCTGTATTGGAAGCCCGCACCTCCAATAGAATACGTTTCACACCACGATGTTCGCACTCTGTTATTGCCATACCTAATAATTGTGTCGCAATACCTTGGGAACGCTGCTCCGGCGCTACGGCAATATGGCATAGATCCGCATCTTCCATGGAACACCATAATCCACAAAATCCAACGATTGCCGATCCGCTATCCGCAACCAGATAGATCGTATCTTCTCTATGAACAGCTTTAATAAATTCCTCCTGCTGCCAAGGTTTTGCAAAGCTGGCAGCATCGATCCTGCACACATCACCAACGTCCTCGTCTGTCATGTACCGAATTCTATTTTGGCTATTCATCCCTGTCATGCTTTTCTCCTGCGGCAAGCCTTGCTTCTCGCTCACGCTCCGCTTGTGATTTACGAAGATAATCCGGCCGGAACGCTTCGGCAGATACTATCTTTCCTTCGTCATAATAACGTGCACCTAAAACAGCTACCGAAGCAGCACTCTGTCTGTTCATATGAGCCGGTGCTTCCTGCCACGCTACGTTAAGTCCCTGTTGTAATGCCTCGCGGTGCACCGGAACGCCATCTCCCAAAACGGTAACAGGATCCCCCAGATCATTTAACTCCGCAATATAGTCTTCAATGGAAACTGCTTTTTGTCCGGTCACGCACCCCAATAACATATCCCCGACACGGTAAACTCCTGCATAAACCTGATTACGTCTCGCATCCATCATCGGACAGATATTTCCCTCTCTGCCTGCCAGTCGAAATGCCAGTGCCTCCAATGTTGTGATCGGAACGATCGGTTTGTGTAGCGCCAGCCCTAACCCCTTAGCTGTCGCAGCCCCGATCCTGAGTCCGGTAAAAGAACCGGGACCAGAGGTTGTTGCTATGGCATCGATTTCTTTGAGGTCGATACCGGACATCGTAACTACTTGGTCGATCATTGGCAGTAAGGTCTGCGAATGTGTCTGCTTATTATTGACTGTAAATTCTGCTACTATCGTGTCATCTGCAAACACTGCGGCTGATGCCACCAATCCCGAACTTTCTATTGCTAATAATTTCACTGCAAACCTCCTTCTATGCCCGTCACCTGTATGCGTCGGAAATCAAACCCTTTATCCAACTCTTTGGTGATGGTAACCTCAACGCATTGTTCCGGCAAAATGTCACGAATAAGCTCTGCCCACTCGATCAAGCATACGCCATCGCCAAAAAAGTAATCTTCATAACCGATCTCATCCATTTCCTCTACATCTGCTATGCGGTATACATCAAAATGATATAACGGAATACGTCCGCTTTCATAAATCTGTATGATCGTAAAGGTCGGACTGTTCACCGGTTCTTCCACGCCCAATCCTGCCGCAAACCCTTTGGTAAAAACCGTTTTACCAACGCCAAGGTCTCCATGCAGTAATACGATCGTTCCCGCCTCACACTGTTGCGCGATCCTGTTGCCGATCTCCCATGTCTCTTTCTCCGAATTACTCTCCATGCTTTGTGTCATCGATCTGTTCCTCCTGTGTCGGTTCATAATCCTTATAGGCAGCTCTTCGCTCCTCCACCAGAGCACATACCTCATCATAGCAGTCCGCTAACTGTTCCTTTGGAAAAATAAACGCTCGAACCTGTGACATGTATAAGTAAAGTGCTGATTTTGTCTTCACCGTCTTGCGAATTTCATACCAGTGCACTTTTGCCTCCTGCTGCCCCTGCGACACAATAATGCCGTCCTCAGATATACAATAGTGTAGTACCGCATTGATCGCCTCATTCTGTTTCTTTTGCTTCCAAGCCTTCTGATATAACATGACCGGCTGCACAATGGTGAACAGACAGCCAATAATGATCAGTGCGATAAACGCCGTGCGATCCAACGTCTGATAACGTGTCGCACAGATCACCCAGCTGCCAAGGCTGATCAATACGCCAACCGCGCCGGACACGCTGCAATACGTATGACGCATCGAAAATCGATATAATTCACCTGTCGTAAGATCAATGTTAAACTCTAATTCTTTCATATGATATCTCATTCCTTTCAACTTGCTGAAAAAACAAAGCCAGCTCTTTGCTTTTGCCACGCAATATAACAGCAATTTCCTATCAATTGTAAAAAAAGCATTCGCCATCTTATTATAACAGAACACGTCCAAAAAACAATACACGCGGATACAGGAATATGATATAATGACTCCAAAATCCAGATGCTACGCATCTGCCGCGCATTGCGCTTTATGATTTTGTCGTTCACAAATTCTGCGCAAGTGAACAAGCTCCCTTGCGTTGCGAATTTGTGATATAATGAACACACTGGGCTCATTAACGAGCAAATAAGCTTGTGAAACAAGCGAATAAGCTCTGAAACAGCGAATTTGCGAGTTTGAAAGAGGCTAATTAATGTATGATATAATATAATGTATTTTGGAGGAATGTGAATGAGGGATGACGAAAAGAAAGTGTTACTACAACAACAGATCGAACAAGAAATCGATTTTGATAAATTAACAGAATTTTGTGAACATCTGACGGATGCCGTACAGGAAATATTTCGTTCATGCGGTTTATATTTTCGTATTTTTTCCAGAGTGAAATCGACAGATTCTATTGCCAACAAACTGATCAGACGTCAATACGGGACCGAACAAAATCCCAAAAAACTACAGGATTTGATCGGCATACGCGTCGTTTTGTATTATTATGATGATCTTAGCATCTGCCGTGATATTATGGAGAGTACCTTTCAGATGTTAGACCATTGGTCTCGCACCAATGCCACTGCCAATGAATTTAAGGCAACCAAGATCAACGGTGTATTCCGTTTCCCATCGGAATATTTCAAAGTCTACAAAAAGGACATGTGGACGCTGCCTATTGATACAACCTTTGAAATTCAATTTCGGACCGTATTTTTTGAGGGATGGCACGAGATTGAACATGATATGCGTTACAAAAGTCTCCTGTCAGACAATGAATTTTGGCGTGGCAGCGAAGAATTGTCTCGCATTTTGAACTGCATCCTCGCCAACTTGGAACTAAGTGACTGGTCACTTGTCCAGTTATTTGAACAACTCTCTTATAACCATTACAAAAATGCCAACTGGGAATTGATGCTAAAAAGCAAATTCCGAATCCATATGGATGATAACAGCGAACTTGATCCTGCAATTTTAGAACTGTTTGACCGGGACAAGGAGATTGCAAAACAGTTTTTCAAATGCAAACGCAAGGATCTGATCCGCGAACTGCTCAAACTGGATGCGCCACAGCCTAGTTATAACCTGATCGTCAAGCTTTTGAATGACAGTAAGATCCATAATGAGGAGATCGCAGCCATCTGTGACAAACTTCCTATTATCCGTGATGAGAAAATGCGTTCGCGTTCTCACTTTGCAAGACTGGATTCTGCGGTATTGTTCCATCTGGAAACCTATTTATTGCATAAAGAAGTCAGATCACTTGCGTCCGAATTTACAAACGCATCAAATATCATTTATAAATGGGCTCGTTTTAAGTTGAATCCTGTTTTTGAAGATATGCCTGAGGAACTATGCTCTTATCAGAACAAACTGCCAGGCTACCAATTAAAGATTGATTATCGACCGGAAGATATGACATTTTCCATGAAGTTAAATCACATAGACAGCAAACAGATCGGTACATTATGGCATATTCATTCTTCTGTTGCTATGTTGAGTGATGACAAACTTCATTTTTATCATATGACATCTCGCGATATGCCACACGGTGCTTCGCACCAGATCAGTTTTAGCAAACCATCTTTCATGAATGATCTTTCTTCAAAGGTAGGTTTCGTTGACGTTGTCAGACTTGGCACAAAGGCACAATTTATAACTACGCCGGAAGATTTTACTTCTTACTGCGAACTGGTAAAAGATCCAAATCGCCACCTGCCACTGATCGCCATCGTCCAGCAAAATACACAGTCTTCTGCGGAAGGCAGTGAGTTTACGGATGGCTATGATATGAATACCTTTACGATCAATGGAACGAGACTTGCAAAAGTTGTAGGTCAATACGCTCATGTAGTCATGATCGATCAAAGCCTTGCCACACCATTTGCAGACAAGATGGATGCGAATATCAGGGAACCTTATGGCTGTATCGTTATCTTTTGGCCGGAGGAGCAGAAGCGTACACCGGATATATTCACCAAAGATGATGTATGTCATGCGGAATTTGACTTTAACCGTTTTGCTTTCCACGATAATAATATTTCAGAGAAAGCATTTCGCCATAAACTCGTACAGGTGATCAAGGACGACAATGTTAGTCACTAATACTGTTATTCTTACAACTGCAAAACCGCTGGAACGGATAACGCTCCAGCGGTTTTGATTTTAATTTTTATGATGATCTATCTCTGTCGCAAAAATAGGCTTATGACTCTTTACCCTTTATGAAATAAAGTGCCAACCGGCTTGTCTTCAAAAAGCTCGTACAATTTCTTAGGGTGCTGCCCGTTCATCAACACAACATCAATATCGGATTCGTATGCAATTTCCACAGCATGAATCTTCGTTGCCATGCCGCCAGTGCCAAATTTTGTTCCGGCGCCGCCTGCAACCGCATGAATATCTTCACTGATCTCTCGAACAACCGGGATCATCTTGGCATCCGGATTTTGACGCGGGTCACTGTCATACAGTCCATCTATGTCTGACATGATGATAAGAAGATCTGCATTGGCGATCGTTGCCACGACAGCTGCCAACGAATCATTCTCGCCCATTTCCAACTCCAACTCATCAATGGCAACCGTATCATTTTCATTGACAACCGGGATCACTCCCTGTGAGATCAAACGTTCCAACGCATTTTCCACATTTTTACGGCGATCCTCTAACAATATATATTTCGTCAACAATAGCTGTGCCACCGTTATACTGTATTCAGAAAACAAGTTGTCATATAAATACATTAGCTCACATTGCCCTACTGCGGCGCAAGCCTGTTTCCCAGGTGTGTCTTTAGGTCGGTCCATCAAGCCAAGCTTACCCATACCAAGACCAATCGCACCGCTGGAAACCAAGATCACCTCGTGCCCTGCATTTTGCAGATCGGCAAGTGTCTTGACGAGCTGCTCCACGCGCCGTATGTTTAATCTTCCGGTACGATGTGTTAATGTCGAGGTTCCCACCTTGACGACAATCCGTTTTCTCTCACTAATCGGTATCATTTTGCCCTCCATAACATTTGGATTTTCATGCTTTTTATTGTATTCGTATTGACAAAATATTGCAACTTATTTTTGTGTGTCATCATACATATCCTCCAGCCCCTTCTTCAAGCTGCTAATATCAAGCATAGCCTGTGACGCCTGTTGTTTCTGCTGTTTTGGTTTCTTTTGTTTCTTTGGCCTCGTTATCTTCTTTTGCTTTGTTTTGACAGCAGACTCCTCCTGTGGCGTGTCAACCGCAGACAATATGGTATCCACTGCTTTCGAACGAAGATTTCCTAATCTACGCAATGCTGTCGGCAGCAGATCCGGCATACGCCGATTCCATATATCCAAGAACCAAAGAATTGTCATTGCCATCAGCAGATATAACGTCAGATCACGCTTTGCGGCATTCCGCTGTGGTGTCGTATCAAAACAGCCCTCTAATGAATTGATCGAACGTCCTGATACCGACGCGATCAATTCATTCAATGCCGTATCTGTCGTGTCATAACGATATTCGGCAGAATATTGCATCGTCAACTGCGTATTGGTGTTATCTAGTATTTTCTTTCCATTACTGCGGCGGACATTGATCTGGTAGACACCTACATCAGAAAGCGGAATCTCACCCTCATAACGGCTGCCGGAAACAGAATGTAACGTCACAGTATTCGTTTTCCCATCCGCATCATCATAAACTGCGGTAACTTGATCATCACCACTAACTTTTGCATTGGTATACTCGATCACACCGGCACTCCCCTCCTGCCGTGCCGTTACGGTAATGCCCTGATGATTCTGTTCCCCTATCGTCTGGTTGATCAATCCGCGCCAAAACGCCGGATAATCCTCCCACTGTGCATAATTAGCTGTCCACTCGTTTACTACATCTGTAGTAAATGCCGCTGTTGTCCCCAAGCCATACTGCCACGTTGCTAAGATCGGACTTTCCTTTTTATCATCCATCAATACTGCTGTCGCATTCGACTTCAATGTCGTTCCTACATATCCAAGCATCTCCGGGAAACCACCTTCTCTGAGCTGCTCTAATATGTCACTGTTCGCCGTTATGACCGGTGTAAAAGTCTTGTTGACCAAATATTCTCCCTGCGACAAAAATACTTCCTGAGCAAAGATCCTGCTCAGTCCGGTGCCCGCATTCGTTTGATAAAAACGCCCCTTTCCTTTGTCTGCTAAGGTGCGCAGAATATTTACGTCGGCATCCGACCCTACCGCTACTGTCGATAAGGTTATCTTATTATCATTCATGTCCTTAAGCAGATCGTCATACCCATGGTACGTATCCTGTCCATCAGTCAGCAAAACGATATGTTTGATCTGCGCATCATTTGTGCTCACCTTGGTCATTTGCTCATAAGCCTCTTTCAATGCAGGATAAATACTGGTGCCGCCGCCATCTTTAATGCCATATATCTTGCTTAGGACATCATCGCGGTCTGTAAGCCGGATCGGTTTAACCTGCCAATGATAGCCATCGTCAAATGATTCTATACCAACGATATCTGTACTGCGAAGGTTATTGACCGCAGCTGCGGCCGCTTCTTTCGCATACTCTAACTTACTTTTGCCTCCGTCGGACGCATCCGTCATACTTCCGGAATGGTCGATCACTAACGTCATCGCAAGTTTTGGCGAGTCCTTGTCGCCCTTGATCTCCATATTGACCGGAAGCACCTTTTCTAAGGCAGTATCCCGATATGCACCAAGCGCAAAACTTTGATCTCCACCGATCGCGATCAGCCCTCCGGCATAATCCTTGACATAGGTGGTGATATGATCCATAAATCCGCTCTTTAGATCGTCTGCATATACATTTTCCAGTAAAATAGAGCTATATTCCCGCATCTTTTTAAGCGTATCCGGGGCGAAAGATGGCGTCACTACGTCATAATTGATGCCAGCTGCCTGCAATACCTTTTGAAATTGCTTACTTTCTCCGCTTTTTCCTTCGATGAGCAGCACCTTTTTTTGCTCGGTCGCTTTCGTATAAGCAACATACTCATTATTAGCCTGTATCGTATCTTTCTCCGGAACGATCACCGCCCGGTAATTGGTAAATCCTGTCTGTTTTCGCTGATCCTGAAAGGTAAAATGATTGGTTCCTTTTTGTATAGTGACATGCTCCTGTCTGCGAAGCTTCGTGTCATTATATAATTGCAGAACAGCATTAGTCGCAACATTACCGGTTACTTCGATCTCTACGGTAAAACGCTCTCCCGGTGTAATCTGTTCCGGTACGGTCATGTCCGATAACCAAACTTCCTTGTCCGGAGTACAATCCTGTTGTAACACCTGTAATTCTACATTTCCTGCCTGTAAGCTGCTGCTCATTTTACGCACATCGCCACTATTTTGTCTGCCGTCTGTTAGTAAAACAATGCGCTTTCCGTCGCTGTCCGAGAAAAGGGACATTGCTGTCTGAAGTCCTTTTTCAATATTGGTTTCCGTTTCTACCCGGACCGAATTAAGTTCTGTAAACTTCACCGTATCCGACACGAACTGTTCTACATTCGCATCTCCTCCAAAAGCAACTACTCCGGCACGATCTTTTGACGGCAGCTTCTTAAGTTCATCTCTTATCTGCTGCACCATTTCACTGCGTTTTCCAGCAAAACTCTGCGACACATCCACCACAAAAACGGTCGTTGTACTGTCCGAAATATGGGACATAGATATTCCGATAAATGCGGCGGTCAATCCGGCAAATAATAGAATACGGCATGCGATTGTGGATACTTTATTAAATCGATTCGTTGAATTTGTTCGACGTCTATATATGATCCATTCCACACACAGCAATAACAACACAATAAGGATCAGTGGTCTTACAAGCATCCTCTTGCCATACAGTTTGCTGACATTTTCCGTTGTCACAGTCTGTTTTCTGCCATTTTGTGTGATGTGTACCCGATTCGTGCACTTAGATTCCTTCTCAGGAAATGTCACCGCAAAATATTTGGTGGATCTCTTTGTGTCCGTTACCGTCATATGGTATAGACCGGCCATCCTCGTATCACTATATACTGCCTGCCCCTGTGCATTTTGATCAGCAACTGTCTGTCCTGCCGGATCTTGCCAGCGGATAGATGCCCGCTTACCACTGCCAAGCTGCAGGGTGACCGTATCTCCCGGCTCGTACGATGCTGCATCAAAAGACATCGTCTGCTCTGCCTGCGCCAAAATCCCCTGTACTAACACCGGAAATTCCATTTGCAGAGGAAGGTCCGAATTGTGCAGATCGAAACCAAGCACCGCAACAATGCGATCTTGAAGCTTTCCAAGATAGCCAACACACTGATTTCCTTCCCCGGCAAAAGAATATGCCCACGACGGAAGTGCGTAGCGAAATCCTTTGGCTGCACTGACCGTAAACGCCTCCAGATCCTGTGTAATATTACTTTGCGGAAACGTAATTGATCCATTTTTGAATGTCTGTACTTTACGAACTAAAGTCTGCTTTCCGATCACCACCTTATCCGATGGTGCGAGTAATATCACATTCTCATTATGATACCATTTCGTCGGCATAACTCCATCGTATACGATGAAATCATATGCCTTGTCCGGATTTATGTTTTTTGTCCGAGTTGTTTGTTCTACAGTTATAGAATCTTCCAGAGACAATGCCCTTTCCATAAAACTGTTTTGTTTGGATACCAATAATACCGTCTTTTTCTTCTGTCTTTCAATCATTTCATAGACCGTATTATCGTGTGAATTGCCGTCCTCTGCTACAATATGAGCTTTCAAATACCCCTTGCTTGCTGTCAGTTTCCGGAAATGACTGTTCGTTGTCGTATGGAAGGTGATCGTCTTACTCTGCCCCGCCTTTAGCGATACGGTCTGCGCATCAAATAACGTGTCACCCAAATACAGTTCTACATCTGTCTCAAAATTTTTCTCTCCGTAATTTGTAATACCGGCCTGTGTTGTTATTTTATGTTCTGCATCCATCTGATGGGACAACCAGCTTAAGCCGGCATTCGTCGTCCCTTCCTGATCGGTCAACGCAATAATATCTGCATTTAACTTTCCTACATCAGCATCACTATCGGTAAACCCGATCACTTTATAGTTATGCCACTGTTTCACAAGCGGTGTTACAATCTGTAAAGAGGCCTCTAAGCTCCCGGCAATGTCTGTTTCGCCAATACCTCGTATTGTTTTCTTGATGCTGCCGGTATCTGTCGAATCTGTCACTAAAAGCTGCGCTGTCTGTGCCCCTGTAACTACGGTGACTTTCGTTCCCGGATCTAACTGATCCACGTAGGTGAGTGCCTGCTTTTTCGCTTCTTCTAATTTGGTACTGTCCTGTTGATATCGGCCATTCATGCTTCCACTGGTGTCAATACACAAAACAACGTGATCCGTCTCGCCGCCCTTCCGTTTGATGTACGGCATAAGCATGGCAAAAACAAGCAAAAGCAAAACAGCAATCTGTAGATACATTAACAAATGATTACGAAATTTCTCCCATGGAGTCGATGCCTGTACAGATTCAAAAGCTTCCTGCCACAAATTTAATGCCGGCACTTTCTTGGTCTGTACCTTCTGCTTCAGTAAATAGAGCAAAACAATACCCGGCACAAATGCAAGAAATAATAATGGCCATAAATGTTCAAATCCCATCGTATCCCCTCCTCTATATCCGGGTTATCTTATACCTGTTCAAAAACGCCGGCTCTCATGCCGTCATAAATTATCTTTTCTAAGGACGTGTCCGTATACACCTGCATAAAATGCGCCTGATACTTTTTGGCCGCACTCTCCAGTCCTTTTTGAAACGCAGTAAGTCTGTTGTCATACTGCTTGCGCAGCCACGAGGTCATGGTTACTGTCAGATCCTGCTCTGTCTCACAATCGATCAGTTTGACCGTTCCATCCAACTGTGGTTTCCGTTCTTCTTTATCTAAAATCTGCAGGATCAATATGTCCTGTTTACAAAATTTCAAATAACGAAGTGTCTGATGTATTGTCTCCATATGTCCGCCATTGGTATCTCTGTCCATAAAATCGGACAGCAAAATAACAGTCCCTTTTCGCGGAAATGGAATATGGCGTACCGACTGCCACAGATCTGTCACCCCATCAAATCGCTGTCTTGCCACTTGATCCAAAAATAAGTTTCTGCTCTGCATCCCGGTCAGAGATTTTTCAATCTGTGCCATGCCGTCCTGAACCGATACCAGACGGACCCGGTCTTGTGACTGTAATGCCAGATGCCCAAACATTCCTGCTAATCTCGCCGCAAGTTTATATTTCTCTGTCATGTCTGCCTTCATGGATCGGCTTGTGTCTAAAACGACAGTGTACATTCCTTCCTGTTCCTGCATGAAAAGCTTGATAAATAATTTTTCACTTCTTCCATAGGCGTTCCAGTCAATACGACGTATATCGTCTCCCGGCATATACTCTCGAAAATCAGAAAATTCCACACTGCTGCCTTTGGCAGTAGATTTTCTGCTGCCGCCTCTGCCTCCATTTAAGCGATTTTCACTCCAAAGGCTGATCCGTTTCAAGCTTCGAAAAAAATCACCATCAAACAGTTTTTCTTCCATTGAGTGCCTCCTGCAATGCTGCAATGATCGTGTCTGCCACTATATTTTCCGACAGCGCATCAAAGTTTAATGCCAACCGGTGCCTCAGTGCCGCCTTTGCCACATCATCAATATCATCGAAAGAAACATTGTAACGGCCATCTAACAACGCCCTTGCCTTAGCCGTCAGCAGAATCGCCTGTGCCGCACGCGGACTGGCTCCCTCTAATACATATTGCTTAACTTCTTTCACCGCATACTCACTGTCCGGATGTGTTCCGATCACCAATGCCAGCGCATATTCCTCCACTGCTGCCGACACCGGTATATCACGAACCACCTGACGCATTTCCATCAGATCTCCTGCAGTAAGCACCGGCTGGATCTGTTCCTGCTGTCCTTCTACCGTCAGATGCATGATCTGCTTTAGTTCCTCAAGAGACGGGAACTCGATCAATAACTTAAATAAAAAACGATCCAACTGTGCCTCCGGAAGCGGATAGGTACCTTCATTTTCAATCGGATTCTGCGTTGCAAGAACCATATAAGGTTTTGGGAGTTCATACGTATGATTTCCAACTGTTACTGTTTTTTCCTGCATCGCTTCTAACAATGCGGACTGTGTCTTCGGTGTTGCACGGTTGATCTCGTCCGCTAAGACCAAGTTTGCAAACACAGGTCCTTTTTCAAATTGAAACCGATTTCGATCTCCTTCTTTTATGATCAGATTGGTACCGGTAATATCGGTCGGCATTAGATCCGGCGTAAACTGTATACGCGAGAAATTAAGATCCATAACTTTTGCTAACGTCTTCACCAACTGTGTTTTACCAAGTCCCGGAACACCCTCTAATAACACATTGCCGTCTGCCAATATTGCCAGCAAAATGTGATGGATCACGTTTCTCTGACCGATGATCCCCTTGGCAATTTCTTCCTCTGTACGTTTGATCTTGGTACTATATTCTTTGATATCCTCTACCTGCATCAATGCCCCTCCTTACTCTAGATCGCTGAAATACTTTTTAACCATATCCTCCTTGGATTGTGGTATTTTCTGCTTCTTCAATTTGGAATATGCTTTTTGTTTATATTGTCCGGATACCGCCCCGATTTCCTGTTTGGTTCCGCGTTTCGCAGGCATGTTGTTAGACTTTGTGCGATTGCCGGATTCTCCATTCTTGCTGCCCGTCAAATTGCCATCTTTCCCATTATCCTCCGGAACCCAGACTTGTTCTGCACTGTCCGACGCACCTTTTCGTTCCAGTCCGTTTTTACCACCGGTGTTCCATCCACTTCCAACTTTGGTACCGTTTTTACCTTGGCTGCCACCATTCCCACTGCCGGCATTTTTACCGGAACCTGCCTGACTGCCTGATCCACTTTGACCACCATTTTGAGTACCTTTAGCACCATTACCGGACAGTTTTTTGGAACTGTTTCCCTGTTGTCCATCGGCATTCTGTGAAGCATTCTGATTCGAAGTATTCCCCTGTGCCTGTGTATTTTGATTCTGTGTCGCTGCATTGGAATCTGTCTGATCCTGTAACAGGGCACTCCGCGTGTAGGAAGCACTGGCATTATCAAGATTTCGCAGTACTTCTGAAATGTCTTGCTGTGTCAACGCTCCACTTTGTGCCTTTTCATTGAGCTGCTGCATAAGCTCTTTCATCTTAGACTCGCTTAACTGCTCTCCCAATTCTTTTAATTCATCACTCACTGCCGCAACGGCTTTCTGCTTACCGGCCAGATCTGCAAGCTGCTTCTGATATTTCGAAAGTGCCTGTAAATTTTTGCCGTCCACAAAAGGCCGTAAACTGTCTGCGGCCTCTTTGCTAATGTTCTCCGGAACATCTCGAAGAAGTTTTGTCTCCAAACGCTTTTGGGCAGCAGTCACTTCATCGACGGACCTTGCCTGCTTCATATCTTTTTGGGCTGTTTTTATGGACTCCTCCAGCTTTTTGCGGGATTCTTTACTTATTTTGCCCTTTGCCATTTCCTTATCAAGAACCTTCTTTGCTTTCGCGATCTTCTCCTGCTCTTTCTCAACTTTCTTGACAAATTCATGTTTCTGCTTCGCGACATCCTTTGCCTCTGACGGAATAAACAAGCAGATGAATCCCATCAGCAAAAAGACCCCCAGACTAACATATCTCTTCCATGGAATATAATACGGCATTGTCTTCTCCAAAGAGATATTCCGAAGCTGATCTCTCGTATCTATTCTCTGCAGAATACGAAGTTCATCGGTACTTCCTCTGCCTTCGATGCTCGTCGATACACGCTCCTGCATTCCCATATTGTCCGCTAATCTTGCTGCACGTCTTGTCGTTGTGCGGCATAGAAACAAATGTACGCCTCCGACTGCGATCGATCCCAAAAACACTGCGGCACTTGTGGGTACACAATTATAAAACGGATACCAGATCGCCACGCACTGTACCAAAAAGCCAAGAATGCTTCCAACCAGTGCATACATTCCCAACAGTAAAATCGATTTCTGACGCATATCACGTTTTTTTACTTTTTGCAGAAAACGATCAATCTCTTTGTCCGCTTCCATCCCCGACTGCTGATTCATGCTTTTTTCCTTTCTTCCTGCTCTTCTTCACACGCAATGGATCCAATAACTTTGCTGCAAGCTTCATAATGAAAAACGTCAAAACCAACTGACAGATCAAGCTGATCACAAACCAATGATCTACAACAATATCCGGGATACCGCCCCCAAATGTCCGTTCCAGTGTAACAATGAGTCCATGTCCTCTAAACTGACACATCAACATTTCGATTAAAGTTACAACCGGATTGATCAACAGGATCAATAACGCCGGTCCAAGATGCAGCGTTGCGCTGCTGGCAGCCAGACCGGACACATGATTAACATTCATTTCAATAATATTTCCAATAATGTATATAACTCCATCCAAAATAGCAGTCACACCACACAGTACAACAATCCCCGCAAAGGTAAATACAGTTGCCGGAACTGTTTTCTTAATTGCCGTAGATGCCCAAACGCCGATACTTCCCATTAGTAATGCCGCAACGAATACCAATACAACGAACTGCAACAGATCAACTAAGGCAAGACCACCAATGGTGAATACAATGGAAATCACCGGCAAACTGGAAACCACCAATAACAACACCATACTGATGGATGCCATCAGTTTTCCCCAAACGATTTCTGACGGTTTCATAGTTGTCGTAAGCAAAATTTCTAATGTCTGCTTTTCACGCTCTCCTGCAATGCTTCCAGCCGTAAAAGATGGTACAAGAAATCCCACCATAACAGATTCGAGCACGACCAGTGCAACATATAAACCGATCGCCGTTCCATAATTTACATAATCGTTCATACCGGAATTAAACAATACTTCAAATCCAAATACTGCGATCCCGATCAAGATCAGATTGTAAAACAAGATTGTCAGAGCAAACTTAATGTTGCGCACACGCAGCTTTGTTTCTTTTATATATACCGGATTATATAACTTCTTTTTCCATTTACTCATGCCGACAACACCTCCTTGTTTCCAGTGACACGCATAAACACTTCTTCCAAATTACCTGTATCCCGAACAAAGGACGATACCCGTACGTCATTCTGTATCAACGAAGCCAGCAGTGCTGCTTCCTCTTCTTCATTTCCCTTAAAACCAACAAGCAGCATGTTGGCATCCACAGACAAATTAACAACTGTCGGATTCTCCTTGAGGATCTTCACCGCCTGATCCATTCCTTCTACAATACGGATCTGCAGTGGATTCGAGGTATTTAACCGGGTCATGATCTCATCGACTGTTCCTTTTACCATCATCTGTCCGTGATCGATAATACCGATCGTGGTACACATTTCTGCCAGCTCCGACAAAATATGTGAGCTAATAATGATCGTCTTATCAATTTCATGTAGATTCTTGAGTATTCCTTTCATCTCAAATCGTGCTCGCGGGTCCAAACCGGAAGCCGGCTCATCCAAAATAAGCAACTGCGGATTGTGCACCAAACTTCTTGCAAGACATAATCGTTGTTTCATGCCACGCGATAAGCTGTCCACGTAAAAATTTGCCTTATCCGACAGATGCACGAGATCCATCAATTCCATGCAATAGGACGTCGCCTGTTTTCCATACATGCCATAAATGGATGCATAGAATTCCATATACTCGATCGCCTTGAGATTGTCATATACACCAAAGAAATCCGGCATATAGCCAATCATCGCTTTGAGTTCTGTACTTTGGCGGATCGCATCGATCCCTGCAACGTAAGCTTCCCCGCCGGATGCTTTCAGCAGACCTGATAAGATCTTCATGGTCGTCGTTTTCCCTGCACCATTTGGTCCGACAAATCCAAATAACTCCCCTTTGTCAATATGCAGATCCAAATTATTTAATGCAATAAATTTACCATAGAATTTATTTAATCCTTTGATTTCTACCATGTCACCCTCTCCTCTCTATCTGCCTATAATGTGCAATTTCGGAAGTGCAATATTGTTATACATTCCATCCAGACCACTATCCGCTTTTACGTCATATCGAATCTTGACATTTCCCTCTGAGTCAGCGTATTGATCCAGACTGTCTAACGTTGTTTCACTTCCGGCTGTCAGGAACTTAACATAACGGTCTTTCTTTGGATTATAAATACATGCTGATCCCATAAACAGATTCGTATTGATCGTCATATCCGAACTACTATAATTGCTGTAGATCGTAATCTCCGAATTATCCAGATACGTATACTGCAGTCCTAATTTTTTCCCTTCACCCAGTAACTTTTTGATGTTATAAGTAACATTAATACTCTGAGCATAGCTCGAAGAGGACGCAGAAGCATTTGATTGCAGCACCAATTTCCCATCGGTCTGATAATCATTATATTCTGCAATATAGTCTGACAATACGCCATAATTTGTCGTCCCCTCTGCAAGCATATCCTTAAAGTCAATTTCCTGTGATACTGCCATTTCTCCATACAGATTCAGATCAAACATATTGGTAAACGACGTCTTTTGCTGATCTTTTGTAAAACCATAAAAATATGTCGTTGATCTTCCTGTCTCTCCTGAAGTGAAGAAATGACCGTAATATTTCAGCAAGCTTTGTCTTCGCTGAGACTGCACATCTTCTGTATATCCATTGTCATTTGCACCCACTGCCTGCGTAACCATCTCTTCCCAATCAGAACCGATATCCGCATATTTTAAGTATTTGCTCGGTGAGATACGGTCAAGAGATATACTTTCACCGGCTTTTAAGCTGCCTAATACAATGATATCTCCATGATTAACAATCATACAGTCTTCCAGATCATACCCTGTATTGTTGGTTACCACACCGGATACTTTAGACTCTCCGATCTGTATGTTCGTAAACGCCATACGTCCTTTCTGCTTTACCGTCTGACTGTTTTTGAGATTAGAGCTTTGGAACGATGCCTGATTTTCCATGTGCAATACGGTTTCATCTGAGTTATACTCGATTGCATAACTATACGTTTTATCCTGCTCTGCACTAGAATCATAATAGACCTGATTACTGTTGTAATACGGGTCAATATTTTTGCTGCCTTCTACTACGATCTGATAATCTCTATTATTCGGGCTCGTCACCGAAAAAGCAGTGTTTAACGTATCATGCGTCCCCTCTGCTCCAATTTCAAGCTGTGATAAATAATTGATAAACGGCTTTTGGATTCTGGTTCCGGTTCCGATCAGATAGATCAATACAGAACAGAACACAGCGGACACAGGTATGATCACCCACAGCAACTGCCGCTTATCCTTGCGACGCAGTATCGTATAGCCAACCGGTCCGATCAATACTACGTACACGATCAACAGAATCGCGTATAAGGTAATATTGGGCAACACATCAACCTCATTATATTTCAGTCCAGCCTGCAAACTATCATCCAAATAATATGTATTGACATTTTGGTCAAAGAAATGATTTTCTGTCGTGGTACAATTGTCGCTAATGATCTTACGGATAACAGAACCATAATTAGACCACTGTTTGTTATCAAGTGCGAGGTCAAATTCCGATACGATCACGGAACCATTTCCATAAGATATTTTGGAAACCAGTGCCTCCCCATCCTGTTCTACCAATGTCTCTGCTTTATCAAGCGTTAAAGATGTAATATCAACGGTTAACTTATCAGAAACAAGAGATTTCCGTATCTTCTCTTCTTCTTTCTTGCTTATGGTAACTTGAAATTTCTTCTCCAAATCGTCATCGCTATATTCTTTCTTCAGCTGTTTGTATATTTCCGAACCTTTTGAAAAGATCGTACCTCCCCAATCATCCGAATAATCTAAGCCCTGAATGTCTTGTGCATAATCACGATACATAGTTTGCGGCAAATGTTCGCGCAAAAATGTTTTTACTTTATCTAATTTTTCTTTGCGCAGTTCTTCTTTGAGCAGCGCCAGTTTCTCTGCCTGATCCACCTTCGCATAGGATAAATTTGTCTGTATCGAGCGCGCGTCACCAATCGTACCGTTTAGCAATTTCCCAGAAAAAACTTTCAAACTTTTTTCTGCCTGAGCGCCGGTGCCAAGCACCAAAAGTCCGCCATTGGAAACCCATTGTTGGAGCGCCGTAACCTGTTTTGCCGAAAAGCTTTGCGTATCTACATTATTGATCACTAATACATCCAATGATTCCAGTAATCGAACGTCTTCCGGAACATCCGCAACATTTATTTCTTCTACAGCAAAATCTGCACTCTGCAAATATCCTATCTTATTAATATCATCTGACAAAACCGCCATCTGCTTTTCATCAGTCGTTGTCAATGCCATCTGCAAATATGCTGTCTGAGATGAAATCATGTCATCATCTTTGTCATATAACGCTACTCGTACTGTAGAACCGCTCACCGGCAACGTAAAAAAACTTTTGATCTGAATTGTCTCTCCTGCAGCAATTGATACAGATTTTGTAAATGCTACCGAAGTGCCACTGACTGCTCCCGAGATTACTTTAACAGAACCTTTGAAATTATCTCCCTTGTTGGTCAACGTTGCCCTGATCGGGACATAACGGTTTGGTGCAACAACACCTCCCGTTCCGCCAAGTGTCGCATCAATCTTGATGTCACCCGCCCGAAAACTAACTTCTCCTATTGAATTGTTAGTGGAAGACTTGGCTTTGGCATCTGCATGACTGGCAAAAGCCATACAAGTCATGATTCCAATGGCCGCTAATACTGCCACCAGCATGGCAATACTCGCACCATTCAGTATAGAGTACATCCATTCCATACCGGAAGTCTGCTTTTCTTTCATCATTTCATTACCTCTCAATCACTCTTCCTCCTCTTCTTTATGTAACGGCAAAGCGATGGTAAAACATGTGCCACTTGCTCCGCTTGTTACCTGAATCCTGCCTCCATGCAAATGAACAATTTCCTGCGCAATGTTTAATCCAAGTCCGGTACCACCGGTCTTAACATTTCTCGACCGTTCTACCCGGTAAAATTTGTCAAACAAATGCTTGATACTTTCTTCCGGTATGACTAAGCCGTAATTGGTAACGCGAATTTGAACTTCCTGCTCTAAACATTCCAATTCCACATATACGTGTTTACCATCTTTGCCATATTTGATCGCATTGCTGAGCAGATTCTGTACGGCTCGCGCGATCAATTCTCCATCCATATTCATTTCCAGATAGGAAATATTGTATTTCGTTGTGCACTCAAGCTCCTCTTCCTGAAATAACGGATAGAACTCTTCCACCATCTGTTCCACGAGCTGCACCAGATCGATCTTACTGCGGTGTAGTGTGATCTCTCCACTCGTAAGTTTCGTATAGTTAAACAGATCGTGTATCAGATATTCCAAACGATTCGCCTTGGTCTGTGCTATACGCACATATTTCTGTCTTTGCTCCAGATCATAATGCTTGGTATCTAAAGCCAGATCCAAATATCCTTTCACCGATGTGATCGGTGTCCTTAAATCATGTGCTACACAGGCGATCAGATCCTTGTTGCTTTGCAAAGCATCCCTCTCCGATTTGATCAATTGATTGATCTGCGCTGTCATCTCATTGATCCTGCCGGCTATCTCTCCTATCTCATCCTGTCTTTCTATGATGATCTTTTCGTCACTTTTTCCATCGGCAATATCGATGATTCGATCCGAAATATATGTCATGTCTTTGACGATCCGTTTAATAAACAGCAAAAAGTAAATGATAAAAAAACAGATCGTTGCAATAACGGTGACAAGCATAAAACTAACCAGCGTATCGCGGCTCAAATGCCTCGGCAGCCAACTCGAGCTCATCCCCAGATCATCCCCATGCCTGCTGAACCGTACCCCTCTCCCCGTTGGTGGCGAAACAGGCACTTTGTCGTACTGCTTCTTGCCTAACGTAGAAGAAACAGTATAGATCAATCCACCTAACACTATGTCTGTGATCATCGCAAGGATAACACTGAAAAAACAATACACTATGATCTCTGTGCGTATGCTTTTGAATTTTTTACCCATCAATTTTATACCCCACTCCCCATACCGTCTTTATGATCTGGGCGTTGCGCGGATCGATCTCAACCTTTCCGCGCAGCCTTCGAATATGTACCATGACTGTGTTACTCATTTCAAAGCTTTTCTCTTTCCAGACTTTCTCAAAAATATCATCTGTCGCAAATACCTGTCCCGGATGTGATGCTAACAGATAAAGCAGATCAAATTCTATCGGCGTCAGCTTAACCTCACGGTCATACACTTTCACGGTTCTCGTCTTTTTGTCCATCCATAAGTTGGGCAGATCAATGACACCTGCATTTTCCTGCTCGCCGCCCCCCAGACTTTGGAATCTTCGAAGCTGAGATTTCACACGAGCCATCAGCTCCATCGGCCGAAACGGCTTTGTCACATAGTCATCAGCGCCCTGATACAAACTGGACACCATATCCATCTCCGCGTCTTTCGCACTGAGCATTATGATCGGCACAGCGCTTGTATCTCGGATCTTACTGCATACCTGATTTCCATCCATAACCGGCATCATGACATCTAATATAACAAGGTCTATACGTTCCTGTTTGAAGATTTCCAATGCCTCTTTGCCACTATATGCTTTATATACCTCATATCCCTCTTCGCGTAAGTGAATGCCAACCAGTTCTGCAATTTCTTTATCATCATCCACCACAAGTATATTCGCTTTTTCCACGCATTCCACCTCCTGCTTTTACCATTTACAGAATATCACAACCATCCATTGCAAGTCTTTACGAAAATCTTACAACTTATCGCATCCCCGCAAAGCTTTTCACTTCATCATTTTACTACTCAAACTCCCCACCCCGGAAGATACTGCCCAAACCACATATTGCTTATTATGTCTACGGGCTAATTATATTTTGCAACCGCTATATAGTGAATCCTGCCATCAAGAAACTATAGCGTTGGCTATTATCATAGCATCGCTATCGTGTTAAAAATATCATTTTGGGTTACAAAATTTGTAATATTGAATGTCCTATTGTTCCTTCCGGCATCTCTACTCCAAAATTATCTGCAATCGTTGCTCCGATCACGGCAAACGTCTGCTGCTCCGGCAAATTGCCTCCCTGCCTCATCGACGGTGAGTATGCAATAAACGGTACCTTTTCTCTCGTATGATCGGTTCCGGTGTAAGTCGGATCGTTGCCATGATCCGCTGTCAGGATCACAAGATCATCTTCCCGCAAAACATCCAGCAATTCACCAAGTTTTTTGTCAAACCGTTCTATCTCTTCTCCATAACCGATCGGATTACGGCGATGGCCCCACAGCGCATCAAAATCCACCAGATTGGTAAAACATAATCCCTTGAAATTGCGCTTTGCAATATCGATGGTCTGTTCCATACCATGCACAGAACTTTTGGATTTGTTGGATTCTGTCAGACCTTCTCCATCAAAGATATCAAAAATCTTTCCAACAGAGATAACATCCAGACCGGCATCTTTTAACGCATTTAATGCCGTTCTGCCAAACGGCTTCAACGCATAGTCGTGTCGATTAGAAGTACGCACAAACTCCCCACGCTTTTTGCCAACGTATGGTCTTGCGATGACACGCCCCACCTTCCATTCATCACGCATCGTAAGTTCTCTTGCGATCTCGCAATAATGGTATAGCGTGTCAAGTCCCATCGTCTCCTCGTTACCGCAGATCTGCAGCACCGAATCGGCCGATGTATAAACGATCAAATGTCCCTCATTAATCTCTTCTTCGCCCAATTCATCTAAGATCACCGTACCACTGCAGCTCTTATTCCCAATGATCTTTCGTCCGGTCTGTTTCTCAAGTTCTGCGATCAGCTCCGA
>ERZ835541.1218-NODE-1218-length-26833-cov-25.896594_pt1 | contig 26833 bp, 19 predicted proteins | sample MGYA00519945_ERZ835541 | MGnify/ENA primary metagenome ERZ835541 (study PRJEB31850, sample SAMEA3708780) | human gut metagenome | biome: human gut; feature: human-associated habitat; material: faeces | place: China | collected 2014 ...
ATCTGCCGCACCTCGCTCGCCGTATCGGCACTTAGAATTATGCGGTATTGCCTTTGTTATCTTGCACAAAGCGAACGGTTGCGCTTACAGCAGATACGCTTCAAACCGGTGCAGGTCATCCACCTTTACGGTTGCCCTGTAATACACGCCGTTTTCGCGGTATTCTTCAGCCAGAACGCTGCCGCGGGTGCGGAACACATCGGCCAGGGCCAGCTTGTCATAGGGCAACAGTACCTCAATGGTGCGCACACGGTGTGCCAGAATCTCGTCAATCTTGGCCAGCAGGCTGTCCAGCCCGTAGCCGGTTTTGGCGCTTACCAGCAGCACATCCGGGTCATAGGGGGCAACACCGGTGCGGTCGCACTTGTTGTAGACCGTCACCTGCGGGATATCCCCGCAGCCCAGGTCGTTCAACACTTCATCGGTCACACTCAGCTGCTCGGCGGCTTCGCTGTCGCTGGCGTCGGCAATTTTCAAGATGATGTCAGAGCAGGCAGCTTCTTCCAGTGTGCTCTTAAAAGCATCCACCAAATCATGCGGCAGGCGGCTGACAAAGCCGACTGTATCCACAAGGATCACTTGTAACCCGCTGGGCAGCGTGCATTTGCGGGCGGTGGGATCCAGCGTGGCAAACAGCATGTCGGCTTCAAAAATTTCTGCGCCGCACAAAGCGTTGGTCAGGCTGCTTTTGCCCACGTTGGTGTAGCCCACCAATGAGATGACCGGAACACCGTTTTTCTGGCGGGCGCGGCGGGTTTCACCACGGCGCTTTTCCAGCTCTTTCAGGCGGCTTTCCAGCTTTTCAATGCGGCTGCGCAGGTAGCGGCGGTCCAGCTCCAGCTTGGTTTCACCGGCACCGCGGCGGGCACCACCACCGCCGCCGCCACCGCCGCCCTGGCGGCTCAGCGCCTCGCCAAGGCCCTGCAGGCGCGGCATGCGGTATTTCAGGGTGGCCAGCTCAGTTTGCAGCTTGCCCTCGTTGGTGGTGGCGCGCGCACGGAAGATTTCCAAAATCAGCATCGTGCGGTCCAGCACTTCCACCTGCAAAGCCGCGCTCAGGTTGCGGATCTGGCTGCCGGTCAGCTCGCCGTCAAAGATGGCGGCCTCGGCATCGGTGTTCAGGCATACCAGGCGCGCTTCCTCCACTTTGCCCTCCCCCAGAAGGGTGGCGGCTTCGGGGGTGCTGCGCTTCTGGCACACGGTAGCAACGGCCTGCATGCCGTTGGCTTCCGCCAGGGCGGCAAGCTCATCCAGGCTGCGCTGGGAGTCAAACTTGCCCTGGTCCAGCGCCAGCAGCACAACGCGCACCGGCGGGCGCTCGCTGTCCAGAGCCTTCTGCCCAACAGGGGCGTCCTCTGCCGGGGCCTGGGTAGCGGTAAAGTCCAGGGTGATGGGGTCCTTCATTTCGTCCATAGGGGTCCTTTCTGGCCGTATTCGGCCAGGTCAGCAAAAGTATGGGGCAGGGGAGTGAATGTCAGACGGTTGTCTCGGCATTCTCCGCTGGTTCCGTTGGTTCTGCCTGTACAGCGGGGGCAGCGGCTGCCGGTTCATCGGATTTCTGGCTGCCGGGGTTCAGCAGGTACCAGGCCAGGCAGGGCACCTCGGTGCCGTCAAAGCGGTGCAGAACGGTATCGTGGTCATAATGGAAGCCGGTCTTGGCCAACACGCGGCTGCTTGCCACATTCTGGCTGGCGTGGAACCCGGCCAGCCAGGGCGCACCTACCATGCCAAACCAGTAATCGCGCACGGCAGCGGCGGCTTCGGTGGCATAGCCCTGGTTCCACCACTTTTTGCCCAAGGTGTAACCGATCTCATACATGCCGCCCAGCAGCTCGGTTTTCACGTTTTTCCAGGCATAGGGCTTTTCACGCTCACAGGATTCGGCGGGGGCAATGCTGATGCTGCCCATCAGCACACCGGTCACTTTATCGCAGATGCCCCAATCATAAAAATCCGGGCGGTCATATTGTTTGACGATCTCGTTCAGATATGCCATCGTTACCACCCAGTCACGGTGGGGCTCCCAACGCAGGTAGCGGGTCACTTCCGGGTCATTGGCCCAGTTGCCAAACATCATTTCGCAGTCGTCGGTTGTCATACGACGCAGGACCAGCCGCTCGGTGGTCAACGCTTGTGTGCCGCAATGCTTCATCTTGATATACAACCTTTCCTTTGCAGTAGTTATGCTTGGCTGTGCAGCAGATACCGCCGCACAAAGCCCATAAAGATCTGCCACAGCTTGTACAGCTGGGCACGGTAAATGTTACAGTAAATAAACAGGATTGCTGCAGTTAAAACAAACTTGATGATAAAATTGTGGGCGAACACCACGCCGATCACGGCCACACCCACCGCCAGCAAAAAGCCGCAGATCGTCCGGCTGAAGCTGGGGATGGTGCGGTAGTAATACTGCCCGGTCACAGTGCGGTACAAAAACATCGTTGCATTGGCCGCTACCAGGCCGACCGCGGCACCCATTACGCCAAAACGCGGCACCAGCACGGCGCACACGGCAATGTTGGCCGCAACGCCCACGGCGGTTCCAATCGTATCCTGGAACGGCTTGCGGGCAATGGTGTTGCCGTACACCGTGCCTTCGCACAGGATGGAGAACACCACGGCCAGCATCATCAGCGGAAAGTAGGGCAGGCAGGCCGATTTGGCCGGGAAGATGATGAAGATGATATCCTCAAACATGACCAGCAGACAGAAAAAGCCGAAGATCAGCAGGTTCAGCAGATCATGGATGCGGCCAATGCGCTCCTGCTCGGTGCGGTAATGCGCGTAGACATAGGGACCCCAGTAGGTGGAAAAACCGGCCTGAATGGTGGTGACAAGCTGGGCCAGGGTGTAGGCGAAATCAAACGAACCCTGCTCTGCCGCGGGGGCGTAATTGCCTAAAAAAGAAAGGCAGATGGCGCGGTACAGCGGGATCAGGATGGCCGCAGGTGCCAACACAATGCCGTAAGGCAGTGCCGCCCGGTAAATGTGGGCATAGGGGCGCAGGTCGCGCACAGGGGCCTCTTTTGTTTGACCTTTAGAAGCCCGCCGCCAATAGAACACTGCGACCCCCGCAAAGCTGCACACCGCACCCAGCACAAAAGCGCGGGCGTCCTGGGTAACAAAGCCGGGCAGCAGGTAAATCAGGTTCAGGCAGGCCTGCATCCACAGCGTTTCGGTGGTGTAGGCGCGCACATTGTTTTCCAGCCGGAGCAGCACGTTGAGGTAACGCACCAGCATGTACAGAGCAGCGTTCAGGAACAAAAACGGCACCAGCCCGGCACCGTTGGCCCCAAGGCCAAAGGCCGCCGCCAGCGGCTTGGCGAAAAAGATGCTGCCGATGCCGCCCACCAGCAGCATGACCAGCACCGAAAGCCGGGTACACGCGGCAAACATGCTGCGCCCGGTGGAACCGGCAGGCGGTTCGTGGTAAAAGCGCAGCAGGCTTTGGTCCAGCCCAAGCATGCCCACGTTCATCAGCGACATGGTGTATGCCATGAAGGAAGCAGGAACGGCGTAGCTTTCGGCGGGCAGGACGCCCTTGATGATAAGCGCTGCGCCGGAAATGCCAAAGCCAAGGTAGGTGGCAATGGAGTATTTCATCACATTTCCGGCAAAGCTTTCAGTTTTTTTCGGTTCAGACATGGCAGGCTCCCATTTGCAGCGGGCGCACCGCAGCGCGCCGGAAAAACAACTTTATTTTACATATGGCCGGATGCGCGCTTCCATGCGCTGGATCTCCTCCGGCGGGATATAGGCTTTGTCCACATAACCGTAAATGCGCTGGGCAAAGTTGGCCAGCGGCGGGCAGAAGGCAAACACCCGTTTGGGTTCCCACTTGTGGCGGTACAGCATGTGTACCCCCGCCAGTGCGCAGAACTTGAGCAGGTTGAAGTGCGGCGTAAAGCCGTGCCCCATCGGTTCATCCCGCGGGGGATTTTTGTACACTTCCTCCAGCAGGTCGGCCATCCGCTTGTAGGCCGGGGCAGGGGAGGGGTCAAAATAGCCCTCAATCACATCCCGTGCAATGGGGAACGGCGGGTTCGGCTGCGCCATGGCAGCGGCAAACTCCGGGTAGCTAGTCACATAGTGAGCGTCCTTGTAGATGACGGGGTCATACTCGTGCTCGATGGGCACCGGGCGCAGGATATGGCAGCTTTTGCCCGCCATGTATACTTCGGCCACAGCGGTGCTCATCCAGATGGAGATGGAATCCGCCGCCACAATCCACTGCTTGACGGAATCCGCAAAAATCACATGGAAGTTGGGGCGTTTGGCGGCCAGCTCGTCCAGGGCTTTGCATTTCCATTCGCTGGGGTGGCGGCGGTATACCAGTTCCACCTCCGGGTGGTCACCCAGGTAGCGGTCAAACCAGGCCAGCGTTTTTTCCATCGAAACGCGGTTGGTGCGGGCAAAGCCGGAAAAATCCGTTCCCGCCATTTTGGAAAGCTCGGCCACTTCCTGGTCGGTCATGCTGGCATAGCCAAAGCTGGAAATGTAAAGGTGCAGTTGTTTGGCGGGGTCAAGGCCGAATTCCTTGCACAGGGTTTCCTTATCCTTAAAGTAGCCCTTGAACTCCGGCCGCAGAAAGTCCATCATCACAGCGCCGGTCACGGGGGTGTTCTTGGCATCCATGCCATGGGCCTGTAACCGCTGGGCAGTGCGCTGGCCCCAGCAAGTCTGCACGCAGCGCTTGGCGTTGCCGTTCATGTTGAACCAATCGCCCTCCTCCTGCGTGTCGGAGAGCATCTGCTCCCAGTGCAGGTTGACGATCTTGTTGCATTTGCCAATGTTGTTGTACACATGGCTGTTGATGGCTTCGTTGTCATACATGCAGCTGGCAACCAGAACTTCCGGCTTGTCTTTGCCAAACAGGCGCAGATCTTTGGCATCCAGCAGCTGGCGGATGCGCACGGTGTAGCCGCGGCGCTCCAGCTCCAATTTGAGCAAAAGATCGCTCTCATATTCCCGAACGGTGTGTTCGTACAAAATCAAAAAGTCCAGTGCCACAGGGGACCTCCTTTTTGGGGTGGGGCAGCATCAGCGCTGCATATCATCAAACAGTTCGGCTGTCCAGTCCGGCAGGCCGTATTTTTCGTCCAGGTGGAACCCGTCAAAAAACTGGGTGTCATCATCGGTAATGCAGCTGGTGCCCCATTCGTAATTCAGCACGGTAAAATTCTGCTTTTCCAACAGCGGCAGAACTTCGTCCTGCATCACGGCGGTAATGCCAAAGGCATCGCATACCTCGGTGCGCACATTGGCGGCCATGGGGGGCAGCACAATGGTCAGCTCCACGCCGCGGTCTGCGCAGCGCTGGGCCATAGCCAAAAACTCCGCCAGCTCGGTTTCGTTCAGTGTCCAGTTCTGGCAGCGGGTGGTGATCAGCGCCGGGTACTCATACAGCTTTTTGTGCAGCGGAATCGTGTTCCCGGCATCATCCAGGTAATCCGCCGCGGTCCAGTCGCCGGATTCAATGGTGTCCGGCGTGCCCTTTACGGTGTCCATAAACACGGTCAGGGCGTTCACGTTGTATTCCAGGTTCAGACAGTAGGCCAGCGGGTTGCGCAGGGTAGCTTCCAGCGCCGAAAAACGGTCGGTGTTATAGCTGCTGTTTAAGGTGTAGAACGAAAGCTCAAACAGAATGCGGTCCACCTGGTTGCCGGAATCCAGCACATAGTTGGCAAGGTCCACACATTCCTTCAGGGAAGCACCGCCAAAGGCCAGGTTCTGCCAGCTTTGCCCGGTCAGGGAATCCACAAGGTCCATATCAAAGTGGGCCAGGCGGCTGTCCCCGATGATCAGGTTGGTGCCGGGGCTCTGCTCATAGGCGCGCACACGGGCCACCGGCTGGCTGGAAGAGGCTGTTTTTTTGATGCCAAAATAATTGTTTGGCTCAAACGCCACAAAAAAGGCAAACCATAGATAGACCGGCACGAACAGCAGCGCCAATTTTTTGATGATATGCTTCACGCCGGAAATCTCCTTTTTTCCATAAGATTAAAACCCTGCATAGGGGCCGAACGCGTTGGCGTTAAAGCCGCCACTCTGCATGATGTACCCCACCAGGATAAAAACGATCAAAACAACATACAGCGCATTGCGGTGCTTGGCGCTTGCCAGGGCAACCTCAGCCGGTTTGTTTTTGCAGGCAAAATTGCGCCGGTGATCCAGCCAGATGCCAAGCGCCAGCGCCAGCGCAGCGAACGCCCAATAAGCCGCTACCATAATGGTATTGGCGTAAAAGCCGGTATACGCTGTGCTGTACAGCTCCCCGGCAAAGCGGGCGGGGGACCAGCTGTTCATCAGGCAGCGGCCCAGGTAGACGAAAGCATCGCCAACACCCAGGTTTTCGGCCATGCCGGAAAGGTTGCCGGACCCCACGCGGAAGAACACCATGCTGATGGTCCACAAAACAAACACCACAACTCGCTTGCCCCACAGCACACGGGCCGGGGTGCCGCGCTTTTTGGGTTTGCCAAAGCGGCGGTGCAGCAGCTCTTCGCCCACGCGGTAAACCGCCTGCAGCAGACCCCAGATGATGAATGGCGCGGTGCTGCCGTGCCAGAAGCCGGAAGCAAAGAACACGCAGAACACGCACAGCTCGGTGGGCAGGCGGCCAAAGCGGCCAAGATCTGCCCAGGCCAGCGGCATAAAGAGATAATCCTGCAGCCAGGAAGAAAACGAGATGTGCCAGCGGCTCCAGAAGCCGGAAAAGTTGGTGGCGTAAAACGGGGTCTTAAAGTTTTCCGGCAGGTCCAGCCCCAGCACAAGGCCGGTGGCACGGGAAATCTCGGAATAGCCGGAAAAGCTGAAATACAGATAAAAAGTGTACATCACCGCGGTCAAAATCAGCATGGGGGCGCTGTAATCCGCATAGTGGGGGAAAACCGTATCCACCACCATGTTCAGCACATCCGCCACGGCAATGTATTTGAACAGCCCCAGCGCATATAGCCGCAAAGCGCGCACCGTGCGGGCGGCATCAAAGCGGTGCTCGGCGCTCAACTGCGGCAGCAGCGCACCAGCGCGGCAGATGGGCCCCTGGGTGACGGTGGCAAAAAAGTTGAGGAACAGCGCCAGTCGGATAAAGCTGGTTTCCACCTCGCAGTCGCCGCGGGTGGCGTCGATCAGGTAGGCGATTGCGGCAAAACTGGTAAAGCTGATGCCCAGCGGCATGGCCACCGCGCGCCAGCCGTGCAGCACCCCGCCCAACAGACCGTTATACTTAAAAAAGGCCAGAATGCCCAGCATACCGATCACGCCAAGGCGTAAAAAGGCGGTTTTGTGTGCGCCGCCCCGCCAGGCAAGGCCGCGGCCGCACAGGTAGGTGAACACCGCCAGTGCAATGGTGACCGGCAGCATGGCCGGCATGGCCAGCGCATAAAACACCCACGAAGCCCCCAGCAGAAACACCGGCTGCATGCGCACCGGCAGATGCAGGTAAACGGCAGCCACAACCACCAAAAATGCACAGTATTGCAGGCTTTGCAGCCCCATGAGCGCAACCTCCAGACCTAATAGGAGCGGTACCGCACAACGCGCGGCGTGCCGCAAAAAATCCACAGGCAGCAAGGATAAAATAAGACCGCCTGCACCCGCGATATGGCAAAATGGCGCAATATCACAGATTAACTAAACTATTATACCTGTTTTGCCTACTAATGTAAAGTGGGCCGCCTGGCAGGGACAAAATACGCACGAAAAAACGTAAAGGCAATACCGCATAATTCTAAGTGCCGATACGGCGAGCGAGGTGCGGCAGATGCCAAGCCAAAAGCGCAGATAATACTGGATGCTGCAAAGGTGAGCGCCGCCAGTGGCGGAAACAGCGAACCGAAGCAGGGGCAGCGGTCGCAGAGTGCGAGGGGCTTTTGCCCCCGAAGCACGATGCGGGTACCGCAACCCGACATTATCGAGCATTTTGGCAACGCAGATGCCGTGCCGCAGCTGTCGGAGCGGTGCTTAAGCCGCAAGGCGGGAATTGTGCGGTGTTGCCTAAAGAATATTGTTTGCACAGCGGCAACAGAAGCGGCGTTAAAATGTGATAACAAAGAGAAAAACGCGGAATAAGAAGCAAGCCTACTAGGTGTGATAAGTTTCCTGGAATGGTTGCACTGAATACGTGAAAATGATATACTTTAATATTATAGCGATAATAAAATAGGGTAGGTGTGTACCAAACTGTCCGGCGGCGATGGGACGGACAGTTTTTGCGGGACTGCAGGGTTCCGCTGCAGGCTTACGGGAGTGAAAAATATGAAAGTTGTAATTCTTGCCGGTGGCTATGGCACGCGCATTTCGGAAGAAAGTAAGTTCAAGCCGAAACCGATGATCGAAATCGGCGGTATGCCCATTTTGTGGCATATCATGAAAGAGTATTCTTACTATGGCTTTAATGATTTTGTGATCTGCGCCGGGTACAAACAGCATATGATCAAGGAGTGGTTTGCGGATTATTTCCTGCATACCAGTGATGTGACCTTTGACTTCACCCAGGGCAACGAGATGATCGTGCATGACCAGCACGCCGAGCCGTGGCGCGTGACGGTGGTGGATACCGGCCTGAACACGATGACGGGCGGCCGCATCAAGCGGGTGCAGAAATATATCGGCAACGAAACCTTTATGATGACCTATGGTGATGGCGTCTGCGATGTGAACATTGCCGAACTGGTCAAGTTCCATAAGCAGCATGGCAAGCTGGCAACCCTGACCGCCGTTGTGCAGGAACAGCAGAAAGGCGTGCTGGATATCGGCCAAGATAACACTGTACAGGCGTTCCGTGAAAAAAACGTCAACGATGGGGCTATCATCAACGCGGGCTATATGGTGCTGGAACCGGAAGTGTTTGATACCATCAGCGGCGATGATACCATTTTTGAGCAGACTCCGCTGCGCGAGCTGGCAGCCAAAGGCCAGCTGATGAGCTATGTGCACCGCGGATTCTGGCAGTGCATGGATACCGAGCGCGAAAAAAGTATGCTGGAAAAAATGTGGGCGTCCGGCTGTGCGCCCTGGGAAGTGTGGAACCAACAATGAACTTGGAATTTTACCGCGGCAAACGCGTGTTTGTAACCGGGCATACCGGTTTTAAGGGCAGCTGGATCTGCCGCATGCTGGTGGGTGCCGGTGCAGTGGTAACGGGCTACAGCCTGGAACCGCCCACAACCCCCAACCTCTTCTCTCTGGCAGGGCTGGAAGGCAAAATGACCAGCGTGATCGGCGACATCCGCGATTTTGCCAGCCTGAAAGCGGCCTTTGATGCCGCTCGGCCGGAAATTGTGCTGCACCTGGCGGCCCAGCCCATTGTGCGGGACAGCTACAAGGACCCGCGCTATACCTATGAAACCAATGTGATGGGCACCGTGAACCTGTTGGAATGCGTGCGCACCGCCCAAACTCCGCCGCGCTCTGTGCTGAACGTAACAACGGATAAGGTGTACCAGAATAATGAATGGTGCTGGGGCTACCGCGAAAACGAACCGTTGGACGGCTTCGACCCCTACTCCAACAGCAAAAGCTGCTCGGAGCTGGTGACCCACAGCTATAAAAACAGCTTTTTTGCGGATGGCAGCGTGGCCATCTCCACTGCCCGCGCAGGTAATGTGATTGGCGGCGGCGATTTTGCCAATGACCGCATCATCCCGGACTGCGTGCGTGCCATGGCAAAAGGGGAGAGCATCGGTGTGCGCAACCCGTATTCCACCCGCCCATACCAGCATGTGCTGGAACCGCTGGCGGCGTACCTGCTGATCGCCCAGCGCCAGTATGAGGATAACCGGTACGCCGGCTATTATAACGTCGGCCCGGATGACTGCGACTGTGTGACGACCGGCACCCTGGTAGACCTGTTCTGCCAGGCGTGGGGCGATGGCGCCGCATGGGAAAACCGCGCTGAGGCAAACGCCCCGCATGAAGCAAACTTTTTGAAGCTGGATTGCAGCAAATTGAAATCCACCTTCGGCTGGAAACCGCGCTGGCATATGGCGGAATGTATGCAAAAGACCGTTGCGTTCAGCAAGGTATGGCTTTCCGGCGGGGATATCCCGGCGGAGATGGACAAAGAGATCAAGGAATTTTTGAGTGAGTAAGGGAGCAGACGATGGCAAATTGGAGCAATGAGGCCGAAGCCCGCGAGCAGATCAAGGCGCTGGTGGCAGAATATTACCATGACTTTAAGGAGAAAAAGGCGGATTTCAAGCCCGGCGACCGCGTTACTTATGCATCCCGCGTGTTTGATGAAAAAGAAATGTGCGCCCTGACCGATGCAACGCTGGATTTCTGGCTGACCACCGGCCGCTTTGCGGATGAATTTGAAAAAGAGTTTGCCAAGTGGATCGGCGTAAAGTTCGCCAACCTGGTCAACTCCGGCTCCTCCGCCAACCTGATTGCCTTTATGGCGCTCACCGCCCCGGAACTGGGCGACCGCCAGATCAAAAAGGGCGATGAGGTCATCACTGTGGCATGCGGGTTCCCCACCACTGTCACCCCGGCGCTGCAGTATGGCGCTGTGCCGGTGTTTGTGGATGTGACCGTGCCGCAGTACAACATTGATGTGACCAAGCTGGAAGCCGCTCTTTCCCCCAAGACCAAGGCAGTCATGATCGCCCATACCCTGGGCAACCCGTTTGACCTGTCCGCCGTCAAAGCTTTCTGCGATGCCCATAACCTCTGGCTGGTGGAGGATAACTGCGATGCCCTGGGCACCCAGTACACCATCAACGGCGAAACCCGCTTTACCGGAACCTGGGGCGATATCGGCACCTCCAGCTTCTACCCGCCGCACCACATGACGATGGGCGAGGGCGGCTGCGTGTATACAAACAGCCCGCTGCTGAACCGCCTGATCAAGAGCTACCGCGACTGGGGGCGCGACTGCATCTGCCCGTCCGGCCATGATAACTTCTGCGGCCACCGCTTTGACGGTCAGTATGGCGAACTGCCCGCAGGCTATGACCACAAGTACGTTTACAGCCACTTTGGCTATAACCTGAAAGTGACCGATATGCAGGCCGCCATCGGCTGCGAACAGCTGAAAAAGTTTCCCAGCTTTATCGAGCGCCGCCGCCATAACTGGGACCGCCTGCGCGCAGCCCTGGAACCGGCCGCCGATAAGCTGATCCTGCCGGAACCGGCCGCCAACAGCCGCCCGTCCTGGTTCGGCTTCCTGATTTCGGTCAAGCCGGAATCCGGCCTGGACCGCAACGCCGTGACCCGCTATATTGAGAACCACAACGTCCAGACCCGCCTGCTGTTCAGCGGCAACCTGATCAAGCACCCCTGCTTTGACCAGATCCGCGGCACCGACGCCTACCGCGTGGCAGGGGAGCTGACCAACACTGACTTTATCATGAACAACACCTTCTGGGTCGGCGTGTACCCCGGCATGACCGATGAGATGATCGACTATATGGCACAGGTGATCCTTGAGGCTGTGAAGGAGTAAACATGCAGAAACTGAACGTGCTTTACCAAAGCAATGATACCTTTGCACCGTATCTGGGAACCTCGCTTCAATCCCTGCTGGCAAACAATACGGCGCTGGAAGAGTTGAATGTTTACCTAGTCAACATTGATATCAGCCAGGAAAACATTGAAAAGTTGAAAAAACAGTGCGAAAGCTTTAACCGGAAGCTGATTCTGATTGATGCAGCAAAGATCCGGCGTAAAATCAAGGAATCGGGGATGCCGGAATATCAGGGATTCCGTAAAAATAATATGTCCCTGATGAAGATTTTTGCAATTGATGATATCCCGGAAGAAACTGTGCTGTACATTGACTGCGATACAATTATTGCTGGCTCACTGGCGGGCCTGTGCGCAGTAAACATGCAGGGCCGGCCGATCGGCATGGTGGCAGATTCCATCATCTCCAACGAATATAAGCTGGACATCGGAATGAAAGAAAGCGCCTATTATTACAATTCCGGCATTATTCTGTTTGATGCGGAACAGTGGAAAGCACAGCACTGCATTGAAAAAATTGTTGCCTTTGCCCAGCAGGGGCGCGTGTTCGGTACGGTGGATCAGGATTATCTGAACGTCGTGCTGGAAGATAACGTTTATACACTGCCGCTTCAGTATAACGTGCAGTGCATTCACTTTTTGTGCAGCGCCAAGGGGTATGCAAATTGCTTTAAGAATGTTGCCCCCTATTATGGCTTTGATGAAATTCAGGAAGCATGCGAACACCCGACCATTGCACATTATGAGAAATTTGCAAGTATGTCCCCCTGGCACAAAAATTCTGTGAACCCCTGCACCAAAATGTTTGACAGCTACCTGAAGCAGTCCCCTTGGAGCAATTACGAAAAGCAGGAGTGCAAAGCAAACGCGTTCCAGTTCCAGGTGGAAAAAATGCTTTACCGCTGCCTGCCGCACGATGTTTTTGTGCATGTATTCAAAATCGCATCGGACCGCATGCTGCTGAACTCCAGCAGACAGGCGGCAAAACTGGGCAAGGCATAATAAAATAACCGGTCTAAAGTATTAAAAAGATAAGGATTGATTTCATGAAGCAGAACGCAGTATGGGGGCAGCTTGCGCTTGTTGCGGGGATTCTGACGGCCTTTTGCATGACGGCACTGTTTACCACCTGCAATACCAATGTAAGGAATGCCCCCTATATTGCCGTCAGCGTGATGTTTGCAATCCTGTGCGCAGTAATGCTGGGGCTGGCTGTATGGAACAGACTGAAACAAGGCAAAGGCAAACTTGCCCTGCCGATCGATAAAGCCTTTTTGCTGGTGGCAATCGTTTTTATTGTCATACGTTTGGCGCAGTTTGATACTCTGCCGCGCTGGGACTCTGAAACATACTTTGCGGCCCTGCGCAAAGCCTGCGAAAATTATGAGTATGATTTTCCATCACTTATCAATAACTTTTTCCTTGCAGGGCATGTCAGCCTGGGGTATGCGCTGTTCTTGGCCATGGGGTATTTTATCTGGCCGAATGCGGCACAGGGCGTTTATGCTGTAAACCTGCTTCTGTCGTTTGCGGGCTTCTGCTGCACCTGGGGGATACTCCGCCATGCGGTAAAGCGTAAAACATCGTTGCAGCTGCTGCTTGCAGCATTCCTGATTTGGTGCATGCCGCTTACCCTGGGGACCTTTTCCGGTATAAGTCTGGATTATGGCATTATGCTCTTTTTGGTATTCCTGCTGTACAGCCATATCAAACAGCAATATCTGCTGATGCTTTTTTGGGCACTGGCGCTGGCAACCACAAAGGAAACAGGGGTCATCTGCCTTGCGGGCTACGGTGTGATGTGTGTGCTGCAAAAATTCCTGCACCAGCACGGCAGCTTCCGTGATAGGGGACTGGCACTGTTGAAAGAAAAAGCCATGTGGATATTGCTGGGCAGCGGTGGAGCCTTTTTGCTGATGCGTGCCCTGCAGCTCCTTTTTGGTAAATCCAGTTGGGGCACAGGCATCAGCAAGAGCGGGCTGCACAACGTATTCAAATGGCAGTGGGACTATGTTTTGCTGAAACTGCAAACTTTTTTCCTGCTGAACTTTTATTGGGTATTGGCACTTCTGATATTGTACTGCGTGTTGGCAGCTGCTTTTGGCAAAAAGCAAAGGCTGCGCTACCTGTTGCTGAAAAACGAGGAAATTTGCTGCGCAATCGGGGCTGCGGCTGCATTTATTGTTTTTAGCTGTATTTATCTGACATATAATAACCCGCGTTACAATGTTGTTGTTGAATACATTTTGGCGCTTGTCTGCGTAATTTTTGTTATGTGGACCATAACAGAGCAAACGGTATGCAACCTTGTGATAGGGCAGCTGTGCGTTATGATGCTGGTTCAGTCGTACTACACAGTAGACCCTGTTACCAAGGCTGTGTTCCCGAAGGTAAACACAGAATCAGCATTTCCGATGGTGACAACCGGTTGGTCCGGCTATCCTTCGCTGCAGGCAGATATTACGGTTTACAACAATCAATATACCTACCTGGATAAGGCATATGATAAAATACTCTCCAATATCGGCTATGATGAAAACACCGTGCTGATTATGTGGGGATCGTATGAAAAGGGAACGCGGGCCGCTGCGATCCGGGGCATCCGGGACACCTATTATTGGGACAAAAAGCAGCATAAGCGCGTGATGGAAGAAAGCAAAAACACCTGCGAAATCAAAGTGCTGTACCAGACAGACTTTAAGGAGCTGCTGCAACAAGGTAACATCCCGCAGCGGGCGGTACTGATCTGTACCCCGCATGTTCTGGATAATGAATGGGAAGCTACATCGGAATTGTGGCAGTACTATTCCTTTGATTCGCGCCATGTTGTGTCGGTAGGAGAATCTGGGTCGGTGATTTATTATAGACTGTACCGGGAAGAGTAAAAATGGAAAGGGATAACCTTGATGAGCCAATACCCTGAATTTGCATTTGTGATTCTGCATTATATGACAAAGCAGGAGACCATAGACTGCGTTGCGTCTATCCTGGAAAAAACAAAAGCGGAGCCGATGAAGGTTTCTATCGTGATTGTGGATAACGCATCCGCAAATGGAACCGGGCGCGAATTGCAGCAACTATACCAGGGGGCAGAAAACATTTACGTGATCCTGAACCCGGAAAACTTGGGCTTTGCACGGGGTAATAATGTCGGATTTGAATTTGCAAAAAAAACACTCAACAGTGATTTCATCTGCCTGATCAACAACGATACCCTTTTAATGCAGGATGACTTTTTGTCCAGGATCTGTGCAGATTATCAGCAACACCATTTTGCCGTGCTGGGGCCGCAAATCTTATCAAAAGATCAAAAAGTAATATCGCTGATGGAACCAATCGCCCCCCGGGCGGTATATATTGTGCACCGCTGGCTGATCCAGTGCCAGCTGGTGCTGTGCCGATTTATCCCTGGCTTTTTTGATGCTGTGGATGCAGTCAAAAACTGCGTTGGTAAGCTCCGAAAGCCTAAAAAGCAGGCACCTACAGCGGGTGAAAGTAAATTGCAGCCACAAAAAGATATTATGCTGCGTGGGTGCTTTTGGATATTCTCGCCAGATTATGTAGAACGTTTTGACGGCCTGGACGATAGGACCTTCCTTTACCGGGAGGAACAGCTGCTGTTTATCCGTTTGAAAAAGAACGGACTGCACACCTATTATGATCCGGAACTGAAGATTATCCACCTGGAAGATGCAGCAACCAACGCGGTGGCAAAAACGGAGTTTAAAAAGCGCGTTTTTACTCTTCAGAATGAAGTGAAATCCATGAAAATCCTGATTGATGCCCTGAAAGACTACCAGGGGGGAAAGAAATAGGAAAGAACAGGACTTAAGTTACATGACAACGGCCAAAAAGCTTTCTACAAAAAAAAATCTGGTTCTGAATGCAATCAAAACGCTGACAACGATTCTTTTCCCGTTGATTTCGCTACCGTATGCCACACGGGTACTGGGCAAAGGCGGGCTGGGGGACGTTACCTATGCTGAATCAATCGTCAGTTATTTTGCATTGTTTGCTGCGCTTGGAATTGTTGCTTACGGCACAAGAGAGCTTGCTAAAAAGCGGCAGGATGCACAACAGGCGAATCAGCTGATCAGCGAGCTGATGCTCATCAACGTGGTCACGGCTTTGATTGCCTATGCAGCGCTGGCAGTATTTATTCAGCTGCCATCCTTCAACACTTATGCGGCGCTGCTTTGGGTGCAAAGCAGTATTATCCTGTGCAATGCCCTGGGGGCAGAGTGGTACTTTACCGCCACAGAAAATTACCTGTATATTACCGTCCGCGCATTGATTTTTCAGGTTCTGGCATTGATTATGCTGTTTTGCTTTGTAAAAACGGAACAGGATGTTATATTTTACGCAGCGGTTAATGTCTTTGCAACGGCAGGTTCTGGTATTATAAACTTTTTTTATCTTTGCAGGCATGTCCAGTTCCAACCACTCAAGTCGCTGCACCTGAAACAGCACATCAAACCAATCCTGATTATTTTCAGCACCAACCTTGCATCAACGATTTACCTCAACCTGGATACCGTAATGCTAGGCTATATGATCAACACACAGGAAGTTGGGCTTTATACCGTGGCGGTGCGCATTGTGCGTGCGATCTCCATGCTGTTTGCCTGCATTTCAACAGTCATTCTCCCGCGCGTTACCTATTACCTTGGCCAAGGGCAGAAAGATAAATTTGATGCGTTGATTTATAAAACACTGAACTTTATTCTGCTGCTTGCAATCCCCAGCGGTCTTGGGCTGATCAGCATCAGTGAACCGCTTGTAACATGGTTTGGCGGCAGCGGTTTTACCCAGGCTTACAGGATCGTGAGTGTTCTTGCGTTCAGCGTTATCTTCTCGGCATTGAACCGCGTTTTTGCCTGGCAGATTCTGGTTCCGTATAACCGCGAAAAAGAAGTGTTTTATTCTACCGCAGCGGGGGCGATGGTCAACTTTGTGTTAAATCTGTTCTTCATCAGCAGATGGGGGGCAGTGGGCGCTGCGGCAACAACGGTAATTTCGGAATTTGTGGTTTTCCTTATGTGCACGTTCCAATGCCGCAATGTGATTTCCTACCGTGTGGTGTATCGCTATTTGTGGCAGTACCTCCTGGTGGCAGCGCTGGCAGTGCCAATCGCAGGAAAAGTTGTGCAAAGTCTGGCTGTTTCCGCGTTTGCTGGCATGGTTGTTCAAATTGTGATTTGCGTACTTTTGTACGGGGGCGGCTTGCTGTTGCTTAAAAACCCGCTGATGAAAGAATGCGTTTCTCTTGTTACAAGCAAAATAAGCAGAGATAAAAAGTAAGGCGTGGGACGGAAAGGGGCAAAATTAAAATGAAACAGCGTCTGGCCGATTATGTGGCCGATTTTCTTGCGGCGCACGGCGTTACGGATGTGTTCAGCGTGGTGGGCGGCGGCGCCATGCATCTGAATGATGCACTGGGCCACCACCCGGCGCTGCATGTTACCTATAACCATCACGAGCAGGCAAGCGCCATTGCGGCGGAAGCATATGCCCGTATTGATAACAAAATTGCTGCCCTGTGCGTTACCACCGGCCCCGGCGGCACCAACGCCCTGACCGGTGTGGTGGGCGGCTGGCTGGATTCCATCCCTATGTTTGTAATCTCCGGCCAGGTAAGGTACGATACGACCGCACGCTATGCCGCGCAGTTTACCGATGGCCTGCCGCTGCGCGCGGTGGGCGACCAGGAATACGATATCACCAAATCTGTTGCCCCCATGACCAAATACGCCACCATGCTGGAAGACCCGAACCAGATCCGCTATGTGCTGGAAAAAGCCTGGCACCTGGCAACCACCGGCCGCCCCGGCCCGGTGTGGATCGATATCCCGGTCAACTATCAGGGCGGCTACATTGAAACCGACAGTCTGCCCGGCTATGACCCGGCGCAGGACGATGCCCGGCTGCCGCCCCCGGTGGACGATGCCACCGTGCAGATGGTGCTGGAAAAAATCCGCCACGCCAAGCGCCCGGTGTTCCACGCCGGATACGGCATCCGGCTTTCCGGCGGGTACGCAGCGTTCCGCGCCGTGGCGGAAAAGCTGAACATCCCCATTGTGACCTACTGGAACGCCGTGGACCTGATCGAGGACGAAAACCCGCTTTACTGCGGTCGTGCCGGCAATATGGGCGACCGCCCCGGCAACTGGGCCATCCAGAACGCAGACCTGATTCTGGCTGTGGGCACCCGCATTTCCATCCGCCAGGTGGGCTATAACTGGAAAACCTGGGCCCGCGCGGCGGAAGTCATCATGGTGGATATTGACCGCGCCGAGATGAAAAAGCACACCCTGCATGTGGAGCACCCCGTGTGGGCGGATGCCAAGGATTTTCTGCAAAAGCTGGATGCCGCCGCAGCGCCGCTGACCCCTGTCAGCCAGGCAGCGGACTGGCTGGCAACCTGCCAGCGATGGAAAAAAGATTACCCCGCCGTGCTGCCGCGCCAGTGGGAAGAAAACGGCACCACCGCCAATGTGTACGCCTTTGTGCGCTACCTCAGTTCCCGCCTGCCGGAAAACAGCCTGACCGCAGTTTCCAACGGCGCCTGCTGCGTGGTAGGCAATCAGGCGTATGTCATCCAAAAAGGCAGCCGCATGGCCAACAACAGCGCCATTGCCAGCATGGGTTACGGCCTGCCCGCCGCCATTGGTACTTGCATTGCAGGCGGCCGCCGTACCACCATCTGCCTGGAAGGCGATGGCTCTATCATGATGAACCTGCAGGAATTGCAGACCATCCTGACAAATAAGCTGCCGATCAAGATTTTCCTCATCAACAATAACGGCTACCACTCCATCCGCCTGACCCAAAACAACCTGTTCAAAGACCATTGCAAGATCGGCATTGGGCCGGAGAGCGGGGATCTGTCCTTCCCGGAGTTCCGCAAAATTGCCGAAGCGTTCGGCTACCCGTATTCCTGCGCACATTCCAACGCTGAGATGAAACAGGTGGTGGATGCCGCCCTTGCCGCAGAAGGCCCGACTTTCTGCGAGATCTTTACCGATACCCAGCAGGTCTGGGAGCCGAAGAGCGCCACCAAGCGCCTGCCGGACGGCACACTGGTCAGCCCGCCGCTGGAGGATCTGGCACCGTTCCTGCCGCGGGAAGAGCTGGAAAAGCAGATGTTTATCCCCCTGGTGCCGGAGCAGTGAATGATGATAGAACGTAACATTAAAACCGTAATCGTAACCGGCCCCACCGGGGCCGTGGGCACAGCATTGTGCAGCCGGCTGCTGCAGGCCGGATGTACCGTGGTGGCGGTTTGCCGCCCCGGCAGCCCGCGGGCCGTAGCGCTGCCCAAGGATGCAAACCTGTATGTAGTTGCCTGCGATGCCGCCAACCTGGCGGATTTGCCGCAGTGCATGGCCGCAGCCGGGCTGCCCGTGCAGGCGGATGCCTTTTTCCACCTGGCGTGGGCGCACACCATTGGCGCGGGCCGCAATGATATGCCGGCTCAGATTGAGAATATCCGCTATACCATTGATGCCGTGCGCACCGCGGCGGCAATGGGCTGCCGTGTGTTTGTTGGTACCGGCAGCCAGGCAGAGTATGGCCGTGTGGACGGTGTTCTGCGGGCCGATACCCCCACAAACCCCGAAAACGGGTACGGCATGGCCAAGCTGTGTGCAGGCCAGATGAGCCGTACCGAGGCCGCCGCCCTGGGCATGGATCATGTGTGGGCGCGTATCCTTTCGGTTTACGGCCCGCATGACGGCCCCAACACGATGATCTCCGCCACCATCCAAAAACTGCTGGCCGGGCAGTGCCCGGACCTGACGGCAGGGGAGCAGAAGTGGGATTATCTTTACTCCGCCGATGCTGCGGATGCACTGTACCGCATGGCCTGCCATGGCCGCAGCGGTGCCGTGTACCCGGTGGGCAGCGGCACCGCCCGCCCCCTGTGGGAATATATTGAGACCCTGCGTGATGCCATCGACCTGGCCCTGCCGCTTGGCCTGGGCAAAATCTCTTACGGGCCGCAGCAGGTCATGTTTTTGCAGGCGGATATCACCCAGCTTGCGGCGGATACCGGCTTTGCGCCGCGCACCGCCTTTGCCGATGGCATCCGCGCCACCATTGCGTGGGCAAAAACGCAAAAGCAAACCAATTAAGCCAATAAGGAATAACCCCGTCCGTGCGGGCAGGACCCGCATGGACGAACAGGAGCCAGACAGTATTTATGCAGTTGACCTACCAAAAGTTAAAGCCGTTTGCCTTATCCTATCTCACCGCGCCGCTGGCGGTGTTTTTTGCGGGGTATCTCCGCGCGCCGTTTGCCGTTGCGGGCCTGGCCGTGCTGGCCTTTGCCTGGTGGTATGCCGTGTGCAAAACACCGCAGGTTAAGCAAGTGGGGCAAGAAGAGCAGGGCATTACGCTTTCGGTGCCAAAGCTGGTGCTGCTGTTTGCCCTGATGCTGTTGTGGGGCTACCTGGGCGGTCAGACGGGCTTTTTTTACCAGAACTCGGACTGGGGTTACCGCAACGCCATTTACCGGGATCTGATCACAAACAGCTGGCCGGTGTATTACCCGCAAAAGGATACGGCGCTGGTGTATTATATCGGGCACTGGCTGGTCCCGGCGGCGCTGACCAAACCGGTATACGCCCTGTTTGGGCTGGATGCCGCCTGGATGTTCGCCCGTATGGCCCTTTGGGGGTGGACGGCGCTGGGCACCTATCTGGCGGCGCTGAATTTGTTGGTCTACCTGCGTGCCGATACCGGCAAAAAGCAGGGGATCGGCCTGCTGTTTTTGATTTTCTTCAGCGGCATGGATATTCTGGGCGCGCTGTACAGCAGCCGACTGCCGGACCTGCTGGCCTATGACGCTATGCACCTGGAATGGTGGACGAATGATTTCCAGTTCAGCTCCCTGACGACCTGCCTGTTCTGGGTGTTCAACCAGACAGTGGGGGCATGGCTGGCAACCGTCTGCTTTTTGCAGGAGAAAGACTGCCGCAACTACCTGCTGCTGGGCACGGCCTGCCTGATGTGCGGCCCCTTCCCATTTGTGGGGCTGGTTATTTTTATGGTGGTGCGCGGCATTGTTCTGCTGGCACAGCGTCAAAAAGGCGTGCTGCAATCGGCGTTCTCCCCGGCCAATGTGCTGGTGCTGGTTGTGGTGCTCAGCATTACGGCCAGTTATTTTTTGGCCAATAACGCCTTTGGCTACAGTGTTCTGGGCGAAACTGTCGCCGGGAACCAGGCAGCGCAGCAGACTTTTGACCAAAACGTTCTGACCAGCCTGCAAAAAGGCATGCTGGTATTTTACCTGCTGGATGCCGGCATCTATCTGCTGCTGCTCTGGCGGCAGAACCGCCGCAGCTGGCTGTTTTATACCTGCGCCGTGTCGCTCTTCATCATTCCGTTCTTTAAGGTGGGACAGGGGTGCGATTTCTGCATGCGGGTGTCCATCCCGGCTATCTTTATCCTGATGACCCTCTGTGCCCGGTACTTTATCGCCTTGGTGGGCACCAAATGGCGGGACGGTACGCTTGCACAGCATGCCGTGACCATTCTGCTGGCGGCAACGCTGCTGATCGGTGCCTGCACCCCGGCTATGGAAATTTACCGCGGCATCTGCCACGTTGCCAAAGAGGGGACTTTCTGCCTGGAAAACGAGGAGCCCTACACCCTGGCGGACCGCCCTGTAAGCCTGAACTTTGAAACGCAAAACTGCGAAAATAAATTGTTCTTTACCTATTTTGCAAAATAGTGTATAGTGATAAGGGTCTGCCCGGCTATTGCGGCAGTGGGCCAAAGACTAAACTTAAAGGAATGAAACCTGCATGAGCGAGAAGAAAAAAGTCATCTCTGTTATGATCCCTACCTATAACGAGGAGGAGAACGCCCGCCCCATCTATGAGGCGGTGCGGGATGAGATTCGGAAGGACTGCCCGGATTATGACTATGAGATCCTTTTTATTGATAATAAAAGCCAGGATCGTACCCGCCGGATCATTACGGACATCTGCGCGCAGGACCCCAAGGTCAAAGCCATTTTTAACAGCAAGAACTTTGGTCAGTTCAACAGCCCCTATTACGGTATGATCCATACCACAGGGGACTGCACCATTACCATCTGCGCGGACTTCCAGGACCCGGTGGAGATGATTCCAAAGTTTGTGGCTGAATGGGAAAAAGGCTACAAAATTGTAATCGGCAAAAAGACCACCAGCCAGGAAAACCCTGTCATGTACTTTTTGCGGGACTGTTACTACAAAACCATCAAAAAGATGAGCAATGTGGAAATGATCGAGCAGTTTACCGGGTTTGGCCTGTACGATAAAAGCTTTATCCAGACCCTGCGTGATTTGCACGACCCCACCCCGTTTTTGCGCGGGATTGTGGCGGAGCTTGGCCCCGAGCGCAAGGAGATTGAATACACCCAGCCCAAGCGCCGGGCAGGCAAGACCCACAACAACTGGTACAGCCTGTTTGATGCCGCCATGCTCAGCTTTACCAGCTACACCAAGGCCGGTATGCGCATTGCAACGTTCGCGGGCTTCCTGGTGGCGGGGCTGAGCTTTCTGGTCGGCCTGTTCTATCTGATTGCCAAGCTGCTGTTCTGGCAGAGCTTCCGCGCCGGGTACGCGCCGACGATGATCGCCATCTTCTTTATGGGCGGTATTCAGCTGGCGTTCCTGGGCTTTTTGGGTGAGTACGTCATGGCTATGAACACCCGCATCATGAACCGCCCGCTCGTTGTGGAGGAAGAACGCCTCAACTTTGGGCCAGACGACCAGTGACCGGCATGAAGCAGGAGTTTGGTTATTTCCTGAAAAACGCGAAATTCCGCGCGGCGCTGGGGCTGACCCTGCTGCTCAGCTACGGCTATGCCATCGCCACGACACGGGTCAGCATTGACTCGCTGGAAGGGGACCGCTACATCGGCACGGGCGGCGTCATGCTGTCCAGCGGACGGTTCGGCATGAACCTCTGGGCCGCGGTGCTGGGCTACGGCAGGGCAGAGCCGAGCTATGCCTTTGGCATTGACCTGCTGGCGGCGCTGCTGCTGGCGCTGGCGGCGGTGAGCTTCTGTGCGCTGCTGCGCAAGGCCGCGCAGGACCACATCAGCATGTTCGGCTATGGGCTGTTTGCCTGCCTGTTTGTCTCCTACCCGCTGATGAACGAAATTTGGGAGTACAGCGGCGCGAATGTCTGCGTCTGCGGCGGCTATCTGCTGGACGCCGCTGCGCTGAATCTGCTGTGGGACGCGCGCCAGCCCGGCGTGCCGTGGCGCGGCAGGGCTCTGCGCATGGGCGCGGCGGCGCTCTGCCTGATGGTGGTCTGCTCGTCCTATGAGTCACTGGCGGCGGTGTTTGTGCTGGCTGTCTTTGCGCTTTTAACGCTGGAGCAGCTGCTGGCCGCCGAGCGCCCGCGGCTTGCGGCAGTCCTGACCGAGGGACTGTGGTACGCGGCGGCGCTGGTCGGCGGACTCTGCCTGCGCGTGCTGGTGACGTCGGGCATCCATCTTGTGCTGCCGCAGGCTGCGGCCAACGGCGCTACCGAAATTTTGTGGGCGTTCTACCCATTTGTCTATCTTGCAAAGCTGCTTGTCAAGAGCATTCTGATTAACTACGCACTGCGCGGCTGTTTCTACCTGCCCATTGCTGAATTGGCGGTGGCGGTGCCGGTGTTTGTTGCTCTGGTCATCGTGCTGGCGGTGCGCAAAAAGCGGCCCCTGCTGCTGCTCACCGGCGCGGGGACGCTGTTCTCACTGGTGTTGCTGTCGTTTGTGCAGGGGCGGTACTCGCCCTACCGCACCTGCCAGGTGTTTGCGCTGTTTGTGGCGCTGGCGGGGCTGGCCGTGTATGAGCTGCTGCGCCGCGCTGCGGCCCGGCGGGCTGTGCTGCTGGGCAGCGTGCAGCTGCTGGCGGTGCTGCTCTGTCTGCACCAGGCCATGTACCTGAACCATCTGCTGGCCGTCGATTACCAGCGTTCCGAGCAGGAGGCCGCCGTGGTGCGCACTCTGGGCACCGAGCTTGTGCGCGACTACGGCACCGACAAGCCCGTGGTGCTGGTGGGCCGTTACACGCTGGGGGAGAATATCACCCGGTACACGACGGCTGACCCGATGCAGCACCCACTGTACCGCTTCTTCCGTGAGCACACGAGCTGGGAGAGTGGCGACACCGTCAAGTACGTCGAGACCAACTGCAACTCGGTGCTGAACTGGTCGGTCACGGCCTTCTCCGAGGTGGACGACGTCTACGGCCAGGCAGCGGAGCACCTGTTCCGCTACTATGGCTTTGCTTTGGACATGACCCACAGCGCTGCCCTGCATGAGCAGGCGCAGACCTACGCCGACGCCCACGACCTGCCGGGATACCCCCGGGCGGGGGCGATTGTCGATTGCGGGGACTATGTGCTGGTAAATCTGCAATAAGAATACCGCGGAAAAGTTTGCGCTTCTCCGCGGTTTTTTGTTTTCTTTCTGTATTTTGCCGATGTTTTCAGCCGGTCACGGTCTCAAAGGGCTTCGTCAGGTGCCCGTTCCTGTCGGCTTCGCAGGCGCGGCGGGCCTACTTCAAATACTCCACCAAAAACGCCACTGTCGTCTCCCGCAGCGCTTTGTCCAGCGCGGCGGCGGTGGCGGCGTCCTCGGATAGATAGTTGTGGTTCCCCTCGGCAAACGGCTCCAGCACGACCCTGCCGTCGGGCAGGCTCTCAACGGCGGCTATCGTCTCGGCCTGGGTCGTGTCGCTCAAAATGCCCTCATGGCCGGTGTAGGTCAAAAGTGTCGGCAGGGCGCTCTCCCGCAGGGCGGCGTTCGGGTCGGAATCGCGCATTTCGGTGAACAGCGTTCCGCTGACATCGACGCCCCAGGTGCTGATGCTGCCGCTCGCCTCGGCCTCAGCGGCCAGCGCTTCCACGGCGGAAAAGTCGTCGATGTTCAAAAACTCCATGCCGCGCAGGCCCGCGCCGTTGGCGGGGCTCCACAGCGCCAGCGCCGTGATGCCGCCCCTGCGCTGCGGGTAGAGGCTGGCCAGCCGTCCGCCCATGCTGTGACCCACCAGCGCTGTGCGGCCCGTGCCGTAGGTCTGCTGCATGTAGGTGATGGCGCTCTCGACGTCGTCTGTCATGTTGGACAGCGTGTAGGCCGTGAACGGCTCGGTGCTGTTGCCGCAGCCGGGAAAATCCAGCCGCACCGTCGCAATGCCCTGGGCGGCCAGATCGGCGGCCAGCGGCGCAAAGTGGCCGTCGCCGCTGCGGCTGCCGGTAAAGCCGTGGCAGAGCACGACGAGCGGCAGTTCCTCCCCGCGGGCCAGCTTGCCGGGCAGCTGTACCGTGGCGTAAATGTCCCCGCGCGTGCCGGGTATGGTGACGTCCTGCGCTTTCGGTGCGGGCGTCAGCAGAAAAAGCGATGCCGCCACGCAGAGCGCCAGCGCGGCAATGCAGCCTGCAAGAGTATAAAAAGCGCGTTTATGCGTTTGTTTGTGCATAGAATTACCTCCGTGATGCCTCTATTAAAGCCTATGCGGGGCAAAAAGTCAAGACGCACAGAATACACACAAAAAAACAGGTGACAAACCCGGGGCGGATGTGGTATACTAAAGATTACAAATTGGTTAAAAAGTCAGACCCGGGGCGCAGGCGCAGCCTTGCCCCGGCTTTTGTCCTGTTTTACCGGAGGTGCTTGACTACGAATTCTATAGCGAACCGTATGCCCCGCCTGCTGGCTATGCTGTTTGTGCTGCTGGGGCTGTTCTGCGCGGCGGCACTGCCCGCCCATGCGGAGGACTACGACACGGTGCTGGACCGCCTGTCCCGCCTGCAGGCGCTGGCGCGGGAGTACTCGGCCAGTCAGGCCGACACGCCCGACCCGATCGAGCTGACGCTGGCCTACACCCGCACGGGGGAGTACAACACCACGATCTGGCAGCTGACCGCCGGTGTGCGCGATGCCGGGTTTGAGAGCTACGTCAACAGCAGTGACCCCGAGCTGGCGTCGCTGCAGAATATGAACACCGTCGTCCTGCCCAACGGAGAGAGCATCGACTTTGGGCACTTGCTGGCGTCGATGAACCTTGTCTACAACGGCATACCCATCACGGGCAGCTGGGGCGGCGACTGTGAGGAGCTGGCCAGGCAGTATTACGGCCAGGCCGGCGATGCCGCGGGCTACGCCGAGGCGATGCGCGCTTCCTTTAATATAGACGATGACGGCACGCTGAGCCGCTTCAGCAACGGGGACCTGCGGGCGGACCTCGACTCCGTCGTCGTCGGCTCCAAGGTGACAAAGGACACCGACCTGGCCGAGGCGCTGCGCAGCTACTACGCGAATCTGACCGAGTATGACCGCGTCAAGGAGTTCATCTCGCTGAGCTTCGGCACGGTGGATACCTCGAGCACGGCCTTTGCGGACGCCGTGTACAGCGCTCTGCTGGAGGATTCCGGTATGCAGCTGCTGTTCTACATGAACGGTATGTGGACCGTCAAGGGCTGGCAGATCAAGGACGACTACGCCCCCGCCGTGCGCGGCGCAACAGACCTGTTTGCCGAGTACCTGGCCAACGCGGTCAATCACGAGAAGATCAAGAGCGAGACGAATGACCGTCTGGTTGCCATGGGCGGGCAGGCACTGGCCGACGCGCTGGAGGCGTTGGGCGACACCGACGCCGCCCAGGCCGCACTGACCGCCGCCGAGGAGATGGCCAATAACGCCCAATCGACGGTTTCCTCCGGTTCGGATGTGGTCTCCGCCGCGCGGGAAAATTTGCAGACAAACTTTAACGTGAAGGTCTTCCAGCTGATTTTGCTGATTGCGGCAGGGCTGGCAGCGTTTATGCTGGTGTTCAGCATGGTGATGTTTGTGGTGCACCGAAAAGAAAATTGAGTTTGGACTGCGTGCCGCTCTCTTGTGGGAAAGAGAGCGGCACGCTTTTTCTGTTCACACCCCGTTCACATTCCGTATATTCACCCCGAGTTATCCACGGCGTATAACGGTTATCCACCGTGGAAATGTTGAAAACTCCGTGGAAAGCGTGGAAAACTCTGCCGCCCGGACCCGTTCAAAAGCGGAAAACCGGGAAAATCTACGTAGAAAAAACGTTTATTTTCCACATTTTCCACAGCGGCGCTGTTGAAAACTGTGGAAAGCCGGGGAAAACGCGAATTGCGCTTTTTGCAACACAAAATACACATTTTGTAAATAAGGGCTTGCACTCGCCGCGCGACAGCGCTATAATAAACCTAACCATCACCCGCACTGCTGTGCGGCGGTGCGCTTGAGTATAAAAGGGAGAGTGTGAAATTATGTTGGACATTAAAATCACCAAAACGACCCATCCGAAGGAAAAGCCGCAGGACGAGTCTAAGCTGGGTTTTGGCAAGAAGTTCACCG
>ERZ835541.1219-NODE-1219-length-26821-cov-3.933161_pt1 | contig 26821 bp, 18 predicted proteins | sample MGYA00519945_ERZ835541 | MGnify/ENA primary metagenome ERZ835541 (study PRJEB31850, sample SAMEA3708780) | human gut metagenome | biome: human gut; feature: human-associated habitat; material: faeces | place: China | collected 2014 ...
AAGCGGGTGCTGTTCATAAAGGACGGCGCGGTGTTCCACCAGCTCTACCGCGGGAACTGCTCCGACGACGAATTCTACCGCCGCATAACCGACGCGCTCACGCTGCTGTCCTCCTCCGGAGAGCCGCAGAGCCTCCGTATAAAGAGGGAGGGCGCGGAATGAAGCTCTATTTCAGACTTGCCGCCGGCGGTATCCGCAGGAACTCCAGACTGTACGTACCGTACATCATGACCTGCTCGCTGATGGTGATGATGTACTACATCACAGACGCGCTCTCCGGCGACGAAATGCTCCGCGCGATGGCCGGCGGCTACATCATGCATGAGCTGATAGTCATAGGCAAGGTGGTCATGGCTCTGTTCGCGGCGATCTTCCTGTTTTACACCAACTCGTTCCTGATAAAGAGCCGCATGCGCGAATTCGGGCTATACAACATTCTCGGCATGGGAAAGAACGGCATAGCCCGGGTCATGACCTGGGAAACGCTGATGGTCTACGTTATCTCCATGGTGTTCGGGCTTGGCGCCGGTATCCTCTTTTCAAAGCTCGCGGAGCTGCTCGCGGTCAAGATCGTGCAGGGCGACGCGGCTTATCAGTTCTCCGTCAGCGGGCCGGCTGCCGCCGCTTCGCTTATAGTGTTCGCCGTTATCTTCCTGCTGATCTGCCTCAACGTTCTGCGGCAGGTGTTCTTCTCAAAGCCCGTGGAGCTTCTCCGCTCGGAGAACTCCGGCGAAAAGCCCCCGAAGGCTAACTGGTTCGCAGCAGTCCTCGGAGCGCTCATGCTCGGGCTGGCGTACTTCATGGCGGTCACGATAGAGGAGCCGCTCAGCGCCATCCTCGCATTCATGGCGGCTGTTATTCTCGTTATCGCCGCGACCTACCTGCTGTTCGTCGCTGGCTCGGTGGTGCTGTGCAGGGTGCTCCAGAAGAATAAGGGGTACTACTACAAGACCAACCACTTCATCTCCGTGTCGCAGATGTCCTACCGCATGCGGAAGAACGGCGCCGGGCTTGCTTCTATATGCATTCTCAGCACGATGGTGCTGGTGACGCTCTCCACCACAATCTGTCTTTACACGGGCGAGGAGCAGATACTCCGCCAGCGCTATCCCCGGGATATGGTCACGATGACGTACGGTCTTCCGGAAGAGGACATTCCGGCGTTCCGCGAAAGCGTCGGCGCGCTTGCTGAAAAGCACGGAGCCTCCCCGGAGAACGTGCTTGCCTACTCCTACGCCGAACTTTCCGGCGCTGTGATAGGAAACCGCCTGGATATGGCGCGGGGGAATTCCGACGACATTTCCCTCGACCTGCGCTCGGTGTACGTCGTGCCGATAGCCGACTACAACGCGCTCTACGGCACTGATATACAGCTCGCGGACGGCGAAGCGGCGGCGTACTTCAAGGGCAAGGGCTTCGGCGGCGACGAGATCCAGCTCGACGACTGGGGAAGCTACCGCATAACGCAGCGGCTCGGCGAATTCACGATAACCGGCACGGACTCCGCGACTATCTACGACACGATATACCTTTTCGTGAAGAACTGGTCAGACCTCGAGAGCCTGAACGATTATCAGAACCGCCTCACCGACGAGTACGGCGGAATGCGCTCGAACATTGTGTACTACTACTGCTTCGACCTTGACTGCGGCGAGGATTCCCAGCTCGACCTCTACTACGATATGGAATACGGAGACGTGGAGTTCCCGTTCCACTTTGAGAGGCTCAAAACCGAATGCCGCGCCCGCGATCACGAGGAGTTCCTCGGGCTTTACGGCGGACTGTTTTTCCTCGGAATACTGTTCGGCGGGGTATTTATCCTGGCGGCGGTGCTTATAATGTACTACAAGCAGATAAGCGAGGGCTTCAACGACCGCGCGCGGTTCGACATTCTCCGCAAGGTCGGCATGAACGACCGCGAGATACGCCGCGCGGTGAACTCCCAGGTGCTGACGGTGTTCTTCGCGCCGCTTATCGCCGCGGGGATACACATGGCGTTCGCTTTCCCGCTGCTGACCAAGATACTCGGTCTGTTCAACATGAGGGACGCCGGATTCCTCGCGATAGTTACGCTGATATGCTTCGCGGTGTTCGCCGCGCTGTATGTCGCGGTATACGCGCTGACCTCCCGCAGCTACTACAGGATAGTCAGCGGAAACAACAGATGAGACGCGCTGTACGGGGACTGTGCTTCGCACTGCTGGCGGTAGCGGCAGTCCCGGCGGGGGCGTGCTTCGGGGTGCTGTGGGCGGTGTTCCGGCTCACGGACGCGATACTCAGAAAAACGGAAAGGAGCAACGATGAAGGCTAAACACATAGTTATCCGGGTGATCCTGCTCGTACTTATATCGCTGCTGTCGCTGGCGATGACGGCGGTAGGAGTGTTCGCAGTGCTCGGGTGGAACATGCACTCGGAAGCGATCGAGGCAAGGCCTGTGCGGCAGGTCTACGCGGACGCTTCCGCCGACGAGCATTTCGTGAGCTGCGACGAACTCCCGGAATTCTATGTGAATGCAGTCACCGCCACCGAGGACCGCGATTTCTGGGGTCACAGCGGCATCGACCCTTCCGCGATAGTCCGGGCGCTGCTCCACGACATCGCCGCGATGGATTTCGCGGAGGGCGGGAGCACCATCACCATGCAGACCGCAAAAAACATCTACTACACGCAGGATAAGCGCTTCGAGCGCAAGGCGGCGGAGGTGTTCACGGCGTTCGAGCTGGAGGATAAGCTCAGCAAGGAGCAGATATTCGAGCTGTACGTCAACACGATCTACTTCGGAAGCAATTATTACGGGATCTACGCGGCTTCCATGGGGTATTACGGAGTCCCGCCGCAGGAGCTAACAGACCAGCAGTGCGCGACCCTTGCGGGTATCCCGCAGGCTCCGAGCGTGTACTCCCCGGATAATTCCCAGGAGCTTGCCGACCAGCGCGCGGAGCAGGTGCTGAACTCCATGCGGGAATGCGGATACTTAAGTTAATTCGGAATTCGGAATTACGGTATCCGCTTCGCGGATATATCTAAAAATCGGCACAAATTGATGAATACCTCAGTCCCTGCGGTATCACAAATGCAGCAAATTTGAAATCCGTCCCGCGAAGCGGGACACATTCATTCCGAATTCCGAATTCCTAATTCCGAATTATCCTATTAGCCGTTTACTGCTGCGTTGATGATGGTTGTGAAGTCAGCAGCCTTCAGGGAAGCGCCGCCGATCAGACCGCCGTCAACGTTGGTCTTGGAGAGCAGCTCAGCAGCGTTCTTTGCGTTCATGGAGCCGCCGTACTGGATGGTGACGCTGCGGGCCACCCGGGCGCCGTACAGGCTGCGGATGGTGGCACGGATGTTGGTGCAGACCTCGCCGGCCTGCTCGGCAGTTGCGGTCTTGCCGGTGCCGATGGCCCAGATGGGCTCATAGGCGATGATGCAGCGGCGCAGCTTCTCGGCGGGCACGTCGTAGAGAGCGCTCTTGACCTGCAGGGTAACCCATTCCTCCGTGATGCCGCTCTCCCGCTGCTCCAGGCTCTCGCCCACGCAGATGATGGGATGCAGGCCCGCCTCCAGCGCCGCCAGCACCTTCTTATTGACGGTGAAGTCAGTCTCACCGAAGTACTGCCGCCGTTCGGAGTGGCCGATGATAACGTACTTGACGCCCAGATCCTTCAGCATATCGGCGGACACCTCGCCGGTGTAGGCGCCGGACTTCTCATAAAATACGTTCTGAGCGCCCACGGACACCCGAACGTCCTTGAAGGCCTTCATGGCGGCGGGGATATTCACGGCGGGGACGCACACCACCACGTCGCACCACTTGGCCTTGGGCAGGATGGCCTTCAGCTCCTCGGCAAATTTCTTAGTCTCGCTGGCAGTCTTATTCATCTTCCAGTTGCCGGCGATAATGGTCTTACGGTATCTGCGATTCATAATTTCTCTTGCTCCTCTTTCCTTACATATCTTTCCCTATATATCATAGAACACACAACGCTCTGTGTTTACTTATCCAGCAGGCACGCCACGCCCGGCAGCTCCTTGCCCTCCAGAAATTCCAGAGAGGCGCCGCCGCCGGTGGAAATGTGGGTGATCCTGTCGGCAAAGCCCATCTGCTCCACGGCCGCCGCACTGTCACCGCCGCCCACGATGGTCACGGCGCCGCTGTCGGCCAGCGCCTGCGCCATGGCACGGGTGCCGGCGGCAAACTTCTCGAACTCGAACACGCCCATGGGGCCGTTCCACACCACGGTGCCGGCGCCACGGACGGCGTCGCAGAACAGCTGCACCGTCTCCGGGCCGATGTCCAGGCCCTCCATATCGTCGGGGATGGCGTCGGTGGGGACCACACGGCTCTCGGCGTCGGCGGCGAACTCCGTGGCGGCCACGGTGTCCGTGGGCAGCAGCAGCTTCACGCCCTTCTCCTGCGCCTTGGCGATCATCTGGCGGGCGTAGTCCAGCTTGTCGTCCTCGCACAGGCTCTTGCCGATGGAGCCGCCCTGCGCCTTGGCGAAGGTATAGGCCATGCCGCCGCCGATGATGACGGTATCGGCCTTATCCAACAGGTTGTTGATGACGTTGATCTTGTCGGAGACCTTGGCACCGCCCAGCACCGCCACGAAGGGGCGCTTGGGGTTATCCAATGCACCGCCCATGACCTCCAGCTCACGGGCCACCAGCAGGCCGGAGACGGCGGGCAGGAAGGCCGCCACACCGGCGGTGGAGGCGTGGGCCCGGTGTACGGTGCCGAAAGCGTCGGAGACGTACAGCTCCGCCATGGAGGCCAGCTCCTTGGCGAAGGAGGGGTCGTTCTTCTCCTCACGGGGATCGAAGCGCAGGTTCTCCAGCAGCATGATCTGGCCGCCCTGCAGGGCCGCCGCCTTGCTCTTGGCGTCCTCGCCCACGATGTCCTTGGCGAAGATGACCTCCTGACCCAGCAGCCGGCTCAGCCGCTCCGCCACGGGAGCCAGCGTCAGGCTCTCCTTCCACTGGCCCTTGGGCTTGCCTAAATGGGAGCAGGCGATGACCGCCGCCCCACGCTCCAGCAGATACCGGATGGTGGGCAGGGCCGCCACAATGCGCTTGTCGCTGGTGATGGCGCCGGTGGCCTTATCCTGCGGGACGTTGAAGTCACAGCGCAGCAGGATCTTCTTCCCCGCCACGTCTACATCCATGATGGTCTTTTTATTGTAGTTCATATCGGTAGACTCCTTTATGAAAGATAGTACTTATTCCGCCATCTCTCCCGTACCGGTAAGGCCGGGGAAGCCGTTTTGGCGCAGGGCCTCGTAGGTGAGGATGGCCACGGAGTTGCTGAGATTCAGGCTGCGGGCCTCCCGCCGCATGGGCAGACGGATGCAGCGCTCCCGGTGGGCCATGCGGAACCACTCCGGCAGCCCTGCCGTTTCCTTGCCGAAGAAGAGCCAGCTGTCCGGCGTGAAGTGGGCCTGCGTATAGTCCTGCGGGGCCTTGGTGGTGGCCAGCCACAGTTCCTCCCCCGCTTCCGGGTGTTGAGCAAAGAGGTCCGGCAGGCTCTCGTAGTCCTGCACCTGCACCAGGTGCCAATAGTCCAGTCCCGCCCGCTTCACGGCCCGATCGGAGATATCAAAGCCCAGCGGGCGGATCAGGTGCAGGCGGCTGCCGGTAGCGGCGCAGGTGCGGGCGATATTGCCGCAGTTCTGGGGAATCTCCGGCTCCACCAATACAATATTCAGCACGGAGCCGCTCCCTCCCTTCCCGCCCCTGCGGGCGCATCGTTTCATCGATTCATGTATTGTAATGCAATCCGCAAAAAAATGCAACTATAACTTGCAGAATCCACATATTTTTTCTTAAAAATATAAAATTTTCCTTCGCTTCACCGCAAAAACCGTCGCTTTTTGCGGCTTTCTCTCCTCCGTGGGAGAGATTTCCCGCCCTGAGAAAAATTATTGCCGGGAAAATATGTGAAAATACTGGATTTCTTTGTAAAGTCTGTTATAATAAAGGCAGTATGCAGAGAGGGGGAGGATTCCCATGGATCGTAGTGTGGTATTTTTGGATCTGAAGGGCGGCTGCGCCCCCTGTGACAAACCGCTGATGCTGCGGCCGATCCTGTTTTGCCCGGTACTGACCTGGGTGGCACAGGAGTTGACGGTCTGCGGCGCTCAGCGGTTTTTTATTGTGTGTGACGAGGCGTGGCAGGATGAGGTGCGGGAGGCCATGGAGGGCTTCGACACCCGGCTGTTCGCCTCCGCTCAGGAGGCGCTGGCCGATGCAGAGGGTGAGGTCATCGTGGTCCCCGGCCCCGTGGTGCCGGTGTACGGCCCGGAGGACAGCCGCAGCGTATACGCCGCCGAGGTCGGGACGCTGAAGGCCCGTCTGGAGAGCGGCATCCCTCTGACGGACTGCCCGGCGGAGGCCTGCGGCATCCGCAGTTTGTGGCAGATGCAGGCGCTGCCGCCGGTATTCCGCCCGGTGGCGGATGAGGCGGCGCTGAACGCCGCTATGCCGGATGCCCGTGAGCTGCTGCTGCGGCGCATGACGGGCGTCACCGTCATAGACCCCGCCACCACCTATATCGATCCCCGCTGCTCCATCGCTCCCGGCGTGACCCTGCTGCCGGGTACCATCCTCCGGGGTCATACCGCCATCGGCTCCGGCTGTGAGATCGGCCCCAACGCCATGGTGCGGGACTGCATCGTGGGAAAGGACACCACCATCAACGCCTCGCAGGTCAATGAGAGCAGCATCGGCAGTCACACCACCGTGGGGCCCTTCACCTATGTCCGGCCCAACTGCCGTATCGGTGACCACTGCCGGGTGGGGGACTTCGTGGAGGTGAAGAACTCCGTCATCGGAGACGGCACCAAGATCAGCCATCTGACCTATGTGGGCGACAGCGACGTGGGACAGCGGGTGAACTTCGGCTGCGGCACCGTCACCACCAACTATGACGGCCACAAAAAGCACCGCTGCACCATTGGCGACGATGTGTTCCTGGGCTGCAACACCAATCTCATCGCCCCCGTCACCGTGGCGGACCGGGCCTACACCGCCGCCGGATCCACCGTTACCGACGACGTGCCGGAGGGCGCTCTGGCCATCGCCCGTCAGCGCCAGACCAACATCCGGGGCTGGGCGGACCGGCTGCGGAAAACGTGGAAGAAATAACGTGAGTTACGACGGCAGTCGTCTCAATATATCTGCACCAAGAGAGAGAAATTTTTGGAATATGATAGAAAGCGAGTGTGTAAAACAATGATTTCTCATGGCAAGGACATCAAGCTCTTCACCGGCAACTCCAATCCGGCGCTGGCGGAGGAGATCTGCAAGCTTATCGGCACCAAGCTGGGTGAGGCCGAGGTCAAGTCGTTCGCTGACGGCGAGGCCTCCGTCTCCCTGTATGAGTCCGTCCGAGGCAGCGATGTGTTCCTCATCAACTCCACCTGCAAGCCCGTCAACGACAGTCTCATGGAGCTGCTCATTATGATCGACGCCTGCAAGCGGGCCTCCGCCGGTCGTGTCACCGCTGTGATCCCCTACTTCGGCTATGCCCGTCAGGATCGCAAGGCCAAGAGCCGTGATCCCATCTCCGCCAAGCTGGTGGCCAATATGCTCACCGCCGCCGGAGCGGACCGTGTGCTGACCATGGACCTCCACGCCAGTCAGATCCAGGGCTTCTTTGACATCCCTGTGGACAACCTGCTGGGCAACCCGGTTTTCGTGGACTACTATGCCAAGAAGTTCGGCTCCAAGGCCGAGGATATGGTGGTGGTGTCCCCGGATGTGGGTTCCGTGGCCCGTGCCCGGACCTTCGCCCAGAAGCTGCATATGAACCTTGCCATCGTGGATAAGCGCCGCCAGAAGGCCAACCAGTGCGAGGTGATGAACGTCATCGGCGACGTGGCCGGTAAGGACTGCATCCTCTTTGACGACATGGTGGATACCGCCGGTTCCCTCTGCAACGCCGCCAAGGCCATCGTGGAGGTGGGCGGCGCCAACCGTGTGTTTGCCTGCGCCAGCCACGGTGTGCTGTCCGGTCCCGCTCTGGAGCGGCTGGAGAACAGCAACATCGAGGAGCTGGCGCTGCTGAACACCATTCCGGAGTCCATGGGCGAGGGGTGCAGCAAGATCAAGTATCTGTCCGTGGCCCCCATGTTTGCCGAGGCCATCGAGCGCATCTATCAGGAGATCTCCATTGCCAAGCTGTTCAACTGAGCGTGCTTGTGAGAAACAGGCGGGTGAGGATCACCCGCCTGTTTTTTTGTGGGGAGGCAAAGCAGGGAAATACTCTTCTCCACTTGAGATGTCCCCCACGCAAAAAGGAACGTGCCATGGCACGTTCCTTTTTGCTAATCATTTTCTTGCTTCAGCTGTTATTCTCCCGTTTCGGCTGCTTCCCTGTTTCAGCCACTGCCCCTTGCTTTGTCCGTCAGGGACGGGGCTGCTGCTGGGTGATGCAATGGATATTGCCGCCGCCGAAGGCCACCTCACGGGTCTGCACGCCCACCACCTCACGGTCCGGGAACATCTCCTGCACCTGACGCACCGCCAGAGCGTCGTTCTCGTCGCCGTACTGGGGCAGGATCACACCGCCGGTGACGATGAGGAAGTTCATATAGGAGGCGATGCTCACCTCGCCGTTTTCACGGGGGACGGTACCCTCCACGGCGTCGATGGTCTCGGCGCCCTCCAGCCGACAGGGCTCACGGGTCAGGCACAGCTTATGCACCTTCAGCCGCCGGCCCTTGGCGTCGGTGGCCTGAGACAGGGTGCGGTAGGCGTCCTGCGCCGCCTGATAGAAGGGGTTGTCCTTGTCCTCCGTCCAGATACAGGCCACCTCCCCCGGCGCCACGAAGCAGGCCACATCGTCGATATGACCGTTGGTCTCGTCGGGATCGATGCCGTCCCGGAGCCACAGCACCTTCTCGCAGCCCAGATACTGGCACAGCTTCTCCTCGATCTCCGCCTTGGACAGATCGGGATTCCGGCCGGGGGACAGCAGGCACATCTCGGTGGTCAGCACAGTACCCTCGCCGTCCACATGGATGGAGCCGCCCTCCAGCACGAAGCCCTCCGTGCGGTAGGAGTCCACATCCACCATCTCACAGATCTTCTGCGCCACCTGATCGTCCTTGTCCCACGGGAAGTACAGGCCGTCATATAGGCCGCCCCATGCGTTGAAGGTCCAGTCCACCGCCCGCAGGCCGCCCTGACCGTTTACCAGAAAGGTGGGGCCGCAGTCCCGGACCCATGCGTCGTTGGAGGACACCTCCACCACCCGGATCTCCTCCGGAAGGCGGGCCCGTGCATTCTGATACTGTCCGGCGCTGACGCACATGGTGACCTTTTCAAACCGGGCAATGGCACGGGCCACCTGACAGAAGGTCTCCTGAGCAGGCTTGGCCCCGCTGCGCCAGTTGTCGTTGCGCTCCGGCCAGAGCATCCACACCCCGTCCTGGGGTTCAAATTCCGCAGGCATCCGGTAGCCGTCCGCCTTGGGGGTAGAGCCGATGATACGTTTTGCCATATAATGCTTCCTCCTGCAATCAGTGTTGGGGCCGCCGGGCCGCTATGAGCACCTCGCCCAACAGCACGCTCAGCACGGAGCCGACGGTGATGGGCAGCACGCCGGTGAGTGTCTCCCGATCCCACGACAGCGGCACGGCGGTAAAGATGATGGATAGAATGATCAGGGCCATAGGCACATAGGCCAGCCACTTCAGAAAGCCGCTGCGGCCCGGCACCCGGAAGGGACGTTCTCGATCCGGGAATTTCCGCCGCAGGGTCAGAAACGCCGGGAACACCGGCAGATAGCTCAGCAGCAGCATCACCAGATTCAAGGCGAAGAAACTCCAGAACAGGGACGAGTCAGGGCTGAGCCGCTCCATCACCGCCCCCAGCAGACACACAGCGGAGGCCACGATGCCGCTGGTGACGGCGGAACCCACGGGCATATCGTTGCGCTTCCAGCGCCGGGCGAACACCGCCGGCATATCGCCCCGGTCGGCGGCGTAGGCGGCGGTGGAGTTGACGCCCATGGACCATGAGATCATATTACCAAAAAGCGTCACCAAAAACAAGAGAGCCACCACCCGCACCAGCGTACCGCCGGCCCCGCCGGTCATCAGGGACACGGCATCGATGAGACCGGAATCCGGACTGATGTCCCGTACCGGCACGGCGGCGCCGATGCCGAAGGCGGAGAACAGGTAGATGGCGGCGATGACGATGCCGCCGGTGACGATGGCCTGTGGGATCTGCCGCCGGGGGGCCTGCATATTGTCAGCGTAGGTGCAGACCACCTCGAAGCCCAGAAAGTTAAAGAGGATGACGGAGATATAGGACAGGCTGTTCAGGTCGAAGGACGGCAGGAAGGTCCGGGCCTCCATGCTGTTGACGAAGCCGTTTTTCGACACATACACGATGCCCAGCACGCCTACCGTCAGCGCCAGCAGGATCTTGATGGCGGCACTGAGGTTCAGGATCAGGATGCTGTCACACACCGGATAGGCGGCGATCCATGTGACGATCCAGATGAAGGCCAGCTGGATCACCAGCGACCACACCGGGCCGATGCGCCCGCCGAAGATCACCTCCAGCAGCTCCGGGCATACCACCGCCAGAGATGCCATCCACAGCGGGAAATTGATCCAGTAATACCATGAGGCCCGTGCGCCCCAGCGGGTGCCGGGATAGGCGGTCTGGATCCAGTCGTACAGGCCGCCGTCACCGGGAAAGGCCGTCCCCAGCTCCGAGGCGATGAGGCCGTAGGGCAGCAGGAACGCTGCGATCATGAACAGCCACCAGAAGTACTGGCTGTTGCCGATGGAGGCCACCGGCGCCGCCGCCTCCGCCACGAACACCACGCAGATGACGGACAGGATCACATCCGCCAAGCGGAATTTTCTGCGGTTTTCCATAGGCCGTCAGCAGTAGATGCGGTCCTGCAGGAACCGCTCCAGTGTGTCCCGTGCGGCGGCGATCTCCAGCTCCGTGTGCTCCGGGCGGCAGCGGGTGAAGTAGACCAGCAGGCCCCGCATGGCCGTCAGGCGGTTGCCGGCCTGCTCCCAGCACAGGGAGGAGGCGGAGTCCGCCACCTCATCCGTCACGTCCTCGCCACGGGTGGCCGGCAGACAGTGGAGGAACTTGCAGCCGATGGCTCCCAGCGCCATCAGCTCCCGGTTCACCTGATAGTCGTGGAATACCTGCACCCGCTCCTCCTTGGGCATCTCATTTTCGTACAGGCCGTACCACACGTCGGTGTAGATGAAATCGGCGTCCCGGACGGCGGAGCGGTCATCCGTCACCAGCCAGCTGCCGCCGGAGAGCTGGCAGTTGCGCTCTAAAATGGTCTGATGCTTCTCCGTCAGCTGGTGGCCCGCCGGGCCGTAGTGGACGAAGTGCATCCCCAGCTTGGTGGTGATGAAGCCCAGCGAGGCACAGACCTGCGTGCCGTCCCCCACGAACACCACCTTCACGTCCTTCAGGCGCTTGCCCTGGGGCAGATGCTCGAAGATGGTACACAGATCCCCAATCTCCTGCGTGGGGTGGTTGTAGTCGGACATTCCGTTGAGCACCGGGATGGTGCAGGACTGGGCCAGCTCCACGACGGTCCGATGCTCGATGACACGGGCCATCACCACATCCACCAGACGGGACAGCACCTTGCCGGTATCCCCGATGGTCTCATGGCCTCCCAGCTGGATCATTCCCGGTCCCAGATACTGGGCGTGGCCGCCCATCTGGCTCATGGCTGTCTCGAAGGAGACACGGGTACGGGTGGAGGACTGCTGGAAGATCATGCCCAGTGTCATGTCCTGCATCAGGGGCGGATAGTACCCGCTGCGGATGGCCCGCTTGATGGCAAGGCTCAGCTCGATCATATCCACCAGCTGCTCCCGTGTGAACTCATTTGTGTCGATGAAATCTTTCACCATAGCTTGCGCTACCTCCTGCGTCATAAAATGGAAACGCCCATAGTTTGCGCCGCAGGAAGCGGAATATGTACGCCATGATGCCCTCTTTTGCAATTTCCCCTTGTTATCTGCGGATAAATGCGATATAATGCCTTGTATTAGTATCAATCGTATCATCGGGCAGTCTGCCCTTTATCCTGAACGGAAAGGAAGAATACTATGATTAAGGTCCAGTCCCAGCGGGGCGAGATCAGTATCAGCAGCGCCGTATTCACCAGCATCACCGGCGCCGCCGCTACCAACTGCTTCGGCGTCAAGGGCATGGCCTACCGCAGCATGACGGACGGCTTGGTCCATCTGCTGCGCCGGGAAGCCATGAGCAAGGGCGTAAAGGTCACCTATAACGAGGACGGCACGGTGTCCATCGAACTGCACATCATCGTGGAGAACGGTGTGAATATCGCCACGGTATGCCGCTCCATTATGGGCGAGGTCAAATATGTGGTCACCAAAAATACCGGCGTGGAGGTCCGTGAAGTGAATGTCTTTGTGGACTCCATCACCGTGTGATGAACGTCGGTAGGAGGAGAAGCAAGAGCATGACAGAAAAAATCAGCGGCGGCGCCTTCAAGCAGATGGTCGCCTTCGGCGCCGCCTGTATCACCCGTGAAAAGCAGGCCATCAACGACCTGAACGTATTCCCCGTGCCGGACGGCGATACCGGCACCAATATGAGCCTTACCATCCAGACCGCTGCGGCGGAGCTGAAAAAGTGCGAGCCCGCCACGGTGGGCGAGGCCGCCAAGATCACCGCCAGCGCCCTGCTGCGGGGCGCCCGCGGAAACTCCGGCGTTATCCTGTCCCTGCTGTTCCGGGGACTCTCCAAGTCCGCCAAGGGGCTGGAGGAGATGGACGGCGTACAGCTGGCGGCGGCCATGTCCGAGGGCGTGACCACGGCCTACGGCGCCGTGATGAAGCCCGCCGAGGGTACGGTGCTGACGGTATCCCGTCTGGCGGCGGCCAGAGCCGAGGAGGCGGCGCAGGAGCAGAACTGCGCCGAATATGTGCTGGCGGAGGCCATTGCCACGGGCTATGAGACGCTGGCCGAGACCACAGAGATGAATCCGGTGCTGAAAAAAGCCGGGGTGGTGGACGCCGGCGGCAAGGGCTACCTCATCATTCTGGAGGGGATGCTCAGCAGTCTGCGGGGCGAGCCCATGCCGGAGGTGGAGGAGGAGCCGGAGCACGACAAGGCGGACTTTGCCGCCATCGGAGACGAGGACATCACCTTCGCCTTCGACACCGTGTTCATCGTCCGCAAGAACGATCCCAACGTGGATCTGGCCCCCTTCCGGGCCTATCTGGACAGCATCGGTGACAGTCTGGTCATCGGCGAGGACGACGAGTCCTTCAAGGTCCATGTTCACACCGACACCCCCGGTGAGGCCCTGACGGCGGCCCAGCGATACGGTACGCTGGAGTTGGCCAAGATCGAGAATATGCGGACCCAGGCCGCCGATCTGGCAGCGGGCCGCAAGGCCCAGAGCACCGACGATCTGGACGCCATCGAGGCGGAGCTGGAGCAGGCCGAGCAGGCTGTGGCCCCTGCCGAGAAGCGCTACGGCTTTTTGGCGGTATGCGCCGGAGACGGACTGGCGGCGGCCTTCCGGGATCTGGGCGTGGACCGGGTGGTATCCGGCGGCCAGACCATGAACCCCTCTACGGAGGCCATTCTGCGGGAGGTGAACCACACCCCCAGCGAGATCGTGTTCGTGCTGCCCAACAACAAGAACATCGTCATGGCGGCCCAGCAGTGCGTGGGGCTGACAGAGAAGCAGGTCATCGTGGTACCCACCCACAGCATCCCTCAGGGCATCAGCGCCATGATGAGCGTGGACACGGCGGAGGAGGATCCGCAGGCCATTCTTGCGGCCATGACCGAGGCGGCCGCCGCTGTCACCACGGCCCAGATCACCTATGCCGCCCGCAACTCCGACTTCGACGGCTTCGCCATCAACGAGGGCGACTATCTGGCCCTGCTGGACGGCAAGCTCTTCGGCACGGAGCGGGACATCACCTCCCTGCTGACCCGACTGGCGGCGCTGGCGGCGGAGCGGGAGGCGGCCTTCGTCACCCTGTTCTACGGTGAGGGCGTGTCGCAGGAGGAGGCCGAGGCGGCGCAGGCCCTGTTCACCAAGGCCTGCCCGGAGACGGAGGTCTCCCTCCTCAGCGGCGGTCAGCCGGTGTACTACTATACCATCTCTATCGAGTAAAGCCGAGTCTATCGCACCGAAGCATTCCCCGGACAGGACACTGTCCGGGGAATTTTTTCTGCCGGGCGGGGTTCGGGTTTCTCCGGCAGTGGCCGGCATTTTCCGGCAAATGATTTTTCGGTGTGATATTGCAAAATGGTCGCCCTTGTGTTATGATGAGGAGGATAACGTTCCAGCCATTGAACTGGACTCCGTTTCTTTTTCAGCAGACGGTCCCGTCCCTGTGAGGGGACAGGTGGAATAGGGTGCAAATCCCTGCGAGTGGGTCACTGTGAAGCCCTCCCGGCGGCAAGTCCGACGGGACGGATAAGTCAGATACACCGGACCGTCCGCTGCGGTACCTGCCTACACCGGGACTGCCTGCACAAAGAGAACGCCCTTTTATGCGTCCGTGCTGCCGAACCGGCGGCACGGACGCTTTTGCTTTGTGCCATCCGCAAAAGCCGCCCCCGGCCACGGGGGTCCGTACGGCAGACAAGAAAAACTCACCGGAGAGGAGGTGAGGGCTGCGGCCTGCACGCAGGGCCGCCGATCCCGACTGACACCACGACATATTTGAGAAAAGGAGAAACGAAATGCAGACAAAGAGCACGTCGTACGGAAAGAAACTCCTTGCGCTGATGCTGTCCCTGCTGATGCTGGTGAGCGTCCTGCCGGTCTCGGCCTGGGCCGCTGCCGATGCAAAGCCCGAGAAGATCACTCTGGTGGGCAGCAGCGATGCGCTGGAGTACGAATTTGTAGACTATCTGACCTTTGCGTGGGAGGATATCCCCCACTATAAGGTCACTGTCCCCGCCGGGACCAAGACGGTCCAGCTCTACGGCACCGTCTATCTGGATAAGGCCAGCAGCTCCGGCAGCGGCTACACACAGAAGGACGGTCTGAATGATTGGCCGCCCCCCGTGGATTACTGGTCAGCAGATGAGGTAGGCTCCTCGGCCCCCTATACCATCGAGACCCGTACCAGCGGCTACGAGAAGAACCTGTCTCTGGTCAAGACCCGGAGCTATGCAGACACCAGCTCCGCCTATATTCTGGAGTTCGTGGAGAAGGACGACTCTCCCGCCGCCCCGGCTCCCGTTCTGACGGCGGACCTGTCCACAACGGCTGTCACCTACACCTGCGGCGATAGGGCCAATGCTCTGGCGGTGCAGGCCACCGGCAGCGGCACCCTGAGCTATCAGTGGCAGGTGAGCACCACCTCCGCCGCCGACGGCTTCGAGGACATCACCGATGCCACCCAGAGCAGCTATACCCCCTCCACCGAGGCACCGGGCAGCTTCTGGTACCGTGTGGTGGTCACCAACACCGTGGCGGGCAACAAGCCCACCAGTGTCACCAGCGCCGTGGCTCCCGTGACGGTCAACGTTCCGGAGGGGATGCGGCAGGTGAAGATCATCACCTCCCAGGGCCGGGGTACCGGCATGACCCTGACCCTGAAGGATGCTGCGGGCCAGCCCGTATCCATCCCCGCAGACACCAGCGGCAGCTACGCCGTATATGAGTTTCTGACGGCTCCCGGCGTCTATACCTATGAGGCACGGGACACTGTGCGGGGCAGCGAATATCTCCTTGGCACAGGCACCCTCACCGTCACCGAGGGTACCGGTGAGCAGACCTTTGAGCTGTATCTGGTCTATGTCTACGCCGTCAAGAGCGGCTGGACGGCAGACGACTTCACCACCGAGGTCAAGGCCGCCGACGGCACCGTGATGACTCCCGGCAATCCCCATCAGTTCGCCAGCTATGTGGGCTATCCCTACCTCATGGTTCCCGGCACCTACACCTGGTCCATCCAGCCCTCCGAGGCCAGAGCGGCAGAGGGCTATCAGGCCACTCAGCCTGCCCGCGAGACGCTGAAGACTGCCTCAGGCGCCGCCTTGTGGAGCGCCACCCCGACCCAGATCGTAAACACCGACTTCGTGGTCCCCAAGGGCGCTCATGTCGTGATGACCGGCATTCCCTCCACCACCTATGGGCAGGGTGCTCTCGTTGCCGCCAGCGCCGATCTCACCGGTGACGACAGCGATGTCTACACCTTCCGGCTGGTAGCCGGCAGCAGCTACATCTACCGGGCCACCGGCGATGGGCTTGTCACTAACGCCAGTATGTTCAAGTTCGACGGCAGCACCAGCCGTTATGACCTGACGAAAACCATGACCGGCGATCCCAAGGCCATCCTCCGGGACGAGAAGAGTGACGCGGCGGATATCCGCCTCAACGGTGTGGACTACACCGGCAGCGTCGCCCTGACCGTGGGCGGCATGAAGCAGCTGCGCCCCCTGCGTATGTTCCAGATCGCCAACAACAGCAGCACCGGCATGAGGGGCTCTACGCTGGAGCCTGTGTTCCACTACACGGCACTGGATGTGGACGGCACCAATGTGGTCAGCGTGGATGACAGCGGCCGCATCACCGCCAACAGCGCCGGTACGGCCATTGTTCTGGTGACCTATGACGCCATGTATGTAGCGGATTCCGGCTGGTCCATCAACAAGAACAAGACCTTTGGCGCCATCTGGCCGGAAAACACCGGCGTGGTGGTGGTGGAGGTAGGCAAGAACGCCGCCGCTGGCCCGGATGCCAACATGACCATCAACAACGGTGACCGGAAGGTCGCCGGTAACAAGCTGGATGCCGAGGCGGACGTGCTGTACTACACCAATGACTCCGGCTGCCAGTACACCTTCCGGCCCGCCTCCGGCAGCACCGTTACCCTGCTGCGCCCCACCCTCACCGAGACGGCCATGACCTACACCGGCGGCTTCGGCACCGACGGCGTGACCACCAAGGGCGGCGACGTGACTCTGACTCTCACCGAGGGCAAAAACATCGTCAAGATCAGCAAGGATGGCGCCGACACCTATCAGGTCATCACCGTGAAGAAGGCCGGGGTAGTCATCACCAACAAGACCGACCCCACCCGTGATATCCTGCCCGGCGACACCGTCACCGTGCAGCTCACCGGTGTGTATCACCCCGCCAACACCATGGCGAACCTGTATTGCCTCTACGCCTACGTCTCTTACACCGATCCCGGCAGCGATGATACCGTCACCGGCTATAAGGACCTCTTCCAGCGTCACCTCTTCGACCGGGCGGACGGCAACGACTGCCGCACCGTGGAGGTGAAGATCCCCGCCAACTGGGATGCTGATGAGCCCTATGTCCTGACGGACGGCGTTCTCAACTTTTACGGCAACGGCAAGGATATCGGCTCTCACCGCAATTCCCTGCCCGATCTCTCCACCAACGTTCCCAACAGCTACAGAAGCTTTGCGCTGGGCGCCCTGCCGGATATCACCATCCCTGTGGTCAAGCCCAATACAGCGGACGTCACCTTCTCCATGAAGGATGACTCCGGAAACGCCATCGACAGCTGCACCATCCAGCTGACCAACAGCAGCAACGATACCGTCACCATCAACGCCACCGCTGCCTCCGCCACCCGCACGCTGGCCAGCGGAAAGTGGAGCTATGTAGTCACCAAGGAGGGCTATCTGCCCGCTAAGGGTACGCTGACCGTGGTGGGCGGTGAGGATCAGGCCGTGAATGTGGAGCTGCCTCTGGTCACTGCCATTCAGGTCAAGACTCTGCCCAAGAAAACCGTTTATACCGAGGGCGACACGCTGAATACCGCCGGTCTGGTGGTGCAGGCTGTCACCAGAAACGGCGCTTCCACCCTGTCCGCCGACCAGTACACCCTCTCCCCCACTCTGCTGGAGACCGTGGGTCAGCAGACCATCACCGTGACCTTCGGTCAGCTCACCGCCACCTTTGAGGTGACGGTACGGGAGGATATCGTCACGCTGGAGACCACGCTGGAGGATGGCATCACCCAGCGCAATTCCCGCATGACCTTCGACGTCTTTGCCAAGGACGGCGACGGCAAGAAGCTGCCCGCCAATGAGGTAACGGTGCTCCTCAACGGTGATCCGGTGTCCGTCAACTGGGACGATGACACCAAGACCAGCTATACCCTGCACTTTACCAAGGAGGGCGTCAACACCGTCGTTGTCAAGGCCCACAAGGCCTCTCTGACCTACACCATCACCTATGTGAAGGCCGAGCCCGGTGATGTGGTGGGCAAGGCCGTGTTCACCGTGGAGGCCCTGTCTCTGGGCGGCGGCTACATCATCGAGCCCTGCTATGTGGACATCATCGAGGGCGAGAACGCTGCTCAGGCGCTGGCCCGTCTGCTGGAGGAAAGAGGCTTTACCTACAGCAACACCGGCTCTCTGGAGAGCGGCTTCTATCTGTCCCACATCCAGGGCGATGCGCTGGCGGGCATTGATCCCACCGGCGACAGCATCCCCCAGGCCCTGCGGGAGAAGCTGGAGGAGAAGAACTTCGATATCCAGACCCGGACGGACGAGACCAGTCTGGGTGAATTCGACTACACCAGCGCCTCCGGCTGGATGTACTGCCTGAAGAACGTATTCCCCAACGTGGGCTTTGCCGATTCCTATCTGTCCGAGGGCGACGTGGTGCGTGTGCAGTTCACGGTGGCCTACGGCTCCGACATCGGCGGCGGCTTTGCCATGGGCTCCGGCGACAGTGCCGGTTACTTTGACATGGCCAACAAGGACGCCCTGACCCGCCGTGTAGCGGCCATCAACGCCGAGATCGAGGCGAACCCCTACTATCTGGAGCAGAACTGCCTGACCAAGGCCTATGACGCCGCTATGGACGTGCTGACCACTCTGTACGTCTCTCAGGCCGACGTGGATGCCGCTTTGGCGGATCTGCCCGATCCCCCTGTGGGCCACCAGCTGACCGCTGTGGAGGCAGTGCCTGCCACCTGCGAGACCGCCGGCACCTCCGCTCACTGGAAGTGCGACGTCTGCGGCAAGCTGTTCAGCGATGTCGAGGGCAAGACCGAGACGACGCTGGAGAAGCTGACCATCCCCGCCACCGGTCATGCCTATGGCGCCCCGGTGTGGAAGTGGACGGATGATTTCAAGGCCACTGCCACCTTCACCTGCACCAACGACCCTTCCCATGTGAAGAACGTGACGGCCACCGTCACCAACGCTGTGACCACCGAGGCCACCTGCGAGTCGACCGGCGTTCGCACCTACACCGCCAAGGTCACCTTCGAGGGTGAGGAGTACACCGACACCAAGACGGAGGTCATCCCCGCCACCGGTCACGACACGGAGCTGGTGGGTGCCAAGGATGCCACCTGCACCGAGGACGGCTACACCGGCAACGAGGTCTGCAAGGTCTGCGGCGTCACGGTGAAGCAGGGCGAGGTGATTCCCGCTCTGGGCCACGACTACAAGGATGGCAAGTGCAGCCGCTGCGGCGCTGAGGAGCCTACCACTCCCGTGGAGCCCGGCAAGCCCCAGCAGCCGGAGAAGCCCACCACACCCGATACCCCCGCCACCGGCGATGAGAGTCAGCTGATGCTGTGGGTGAGCGGTATGCTGGTGTGCGCTCTGGGTGCCGGTCTGATGCTGCGGCGCAAGAAGGAAAACTGATATCCCGCTTTTCCCGATATCTCTCGATATCTTTCCTGTAAGCAAGAGGGGCGGTCCGTAAGGACCGTCCCTCTTGTGCATGGCTGTGTAGATAAGAAAAGGCCCCCGGCATGACCGGGGGCCAAAGGCTTGGGATAAAGCGGGAAAATCTCCGGGCCAATGCAGAGGAATATCCAAGATTTTCCAGAAGTGAACAGGGGAAAACGCTCCTGTACATGGGGCGGAGAGCCGGGTCAGATGAGCGGCCCGGCCGGAGCTTTTCGTTGACAGAAAAGCCGGAATGAGGGTATAATGCAGGCAAGTACTGCGATCACTTCTGGCAGATGGTCTCGATTTCCACCAGCCCCCCGGCGGGCAGTGCGCTCACCTGATAGGCGCAGCGTGCGGGGTAGGTAGTTCCCTCAAAGAAGGAGGCGTAGATCTCGTTAACGGCGGCGAAATCAGCGATATTCGTGAGGAGAACGGTGGTTTTGACCACGTTATCCAGAGTCAGTCCGGCTGCGGTCAGAACCGCCTGGATATTTTTCATAGCCTGCGTGGCCTGAGCCTGTACGCCGCCGTCTGCCAATTTACCGGTGGCGGGGTCCAGACCGAGCTGGCCACTGGTGAATACAAATTCGCCGCAGTCGATGGCCTGAGAATAGGGGCCGATGGCGGCAGGAGCGCCGTTGGTGGAAATAGCTTTTTTCATGGGAGGATCTCCTTTCTGGTATACAGCAGTGATGACTGCCAAATGTCGGGGACGATTATAGCATAGGCCATTTGTTTTGGCAAGTCCCCTTTTGGAAAGCGCTTCCGGGTAGGGTCTGGGAGCCGATGATGGAGGAGGGAGCAAAATGGCGGTAACAGGCCATGCGCTGAATCAATTATTACAGCAGATGGACCGCACATTTTCCAATGTGACGGGGCAGAGCGTGTCCTTTATCGATCAGGAGGGACACTATCAGGGGCCGCTGCGGCTGGACGTGTTTACCGGCTTCTGCCGCAGGGTCATCAGCAGCGAAAAGGGCGCTCAGCACTGTCTGGCCTGCAACCACAGCTTCGGGCTGGACGCCGAGCAGCGGTGTACGGTGTCCCAGTGTCACATGGGCATCAGCGTGATCTCCGTGCCGGTGCCGCTGCCGGAGGCCAGAGGGCTCAGCCTGACATACGGGCAGTTCCTCACACGGGATACCGAGGAGGCGTTTTACAGCACACTGCGCCGGCACTGTCAGGAGCTGGAGCTGGATTACGACGAAATGGTGGCCCTGGCGGGGACGCTGCGGGTGCTCTCTGCGGAGGAGCTGGATGCCAGGATGCAGATGCTGCAGGTCTTTGCCGGGTATGTGGCTACCTCCGAGGCGGAGCTGGAGACCCGGCGGGAATACGCCCGTCAGGTGGAGAAGAAGCTGGCACTGGAGCGGACGCTGCACGCCAGTGAATTTAAGTTTTTGCAGTCCCAGATCAGTCCGCACTTTCTGTTTAACACCCTGAACCTGCTGATGCGGACAGCCTATCGGGAGGGAGCGCCCCAGACGGCGGATCTCATCTGCGATCTGGCGGATCTGCTGCGGCGGGCATACTACTACAAGGACTCCATCTGCACGCTGGCGGAGGAGATGCAGTGCGCCCGGCAGTATCTGACCCTGCAGAGCCAGCGGTTGGGGCCTGGCTTTTCCTTCGAGGTGGGGGACGTTTCTGCCTGCGGGCAGCTGATGATCCCGGTGCTGACCATCCAGCCGCTGGTGGAAAATGCCATCCTGCACGGGGCCGGGGAGGATGAACGCCCGCTGCACGTGAAGGTGTCGGCCACCGCAGAGGACGGAAAGCTGGTGATCTCCGTCAGTGATAACGGCGCCGGTATCCCGGAGGAGGTGCTGGAGAAGCTCCGGGATCATCAGGCCGGAGGCTCCGGCGTACAGAACGTGACGGAACGGCTGAAGCTGTTTTTCGGGCCGGAGGCGGAGGTGGACATACAGAGCGCATTGGGCAGCGGTACCCGGATCGTTCTGACGTGTCCCCTGAAAAAACAGGAGGAAGCATAAATGGCCATCGACATTCTTGTGGTAGAGGATGAATATACCGAGCGGCAGGAGCTGACGCAGCTGCTGGAGACGGTGACGCCGCCGGAGCATATTCGCAGCGCCGCCACGTGCAGCGCCGCCATTGCGGCCATCAGCCAGCTGTGTCCGGATCTGATCCTGCTGGATATCATGCTGCGGGGCAGCTCCGGCTTTGAAGTGGCGGAATTTGTACGCAGCAACCGGCTGGACTGCAAGATCATCATCCTCACCGAACTGGAGCGTCAGCGAGTGCAGCAAAAGCTGTCGGTACAGAGCGCAGAGACCACATATCCGCCCCTGTGAGCCGCTGTGTGGTCTCCTTCGGAGCGGGGCAGCATTCCTGCCCAGAAGAGAGGTATCAAACCACTTTTGGGCGGCTTCTTCGGCTCTGCGGAGGACGAAAGAAGAAGCAGGGAAAAATTTCAAAACCGGGGCGAGAGCTCAGGCTTTCGGAATACAAAAATATGCCCCCGGCTGAGCCGGGGGCATACCCTGTATGGGGAAGACGATCGCTTACTTCTGATAGAGCACCTTGTCGGCCTCGGCCATTTCGGCAAAGACGCCGGCGTGCTTCTTGGCGGTGACGGCCTTGATGACCAGCAGGGTGGCGACCATCAGGACGATGGCGATGATCATGCAGACCACAGCGCTCTGGACCAGACCGGCAATGATGAAGCTGACGAAGGAAACGGCGGCCACGGTGATACCATAGGGCAGCTGCGTCGCCACGTGGTTCAGGTGGAAGCAGTGGGCGCCGGCAGAAGCCATGATGGTGGTATCGGAGATGGGGGACAGGTGGTCGCCGCACACGCCGCCGGCGCAGGAGGCCGCCAGACCCACGGACAGCAGAGTCATCTGGGTATCCCAGTCAAACACGGCGCAGACCAGCGGGACCATGATGCCGATGGTACCCCAAGAGGTACCGGTGGCGAAACCGATGAAGCAGGCCACGATGAAGATCACGGCGGGCAGGAACTTAGCAAGGCTGCCGGTGTTGGCCATAACGCCCTCTACGAAGGCACCCACCTGCAGACCATTGTCACGGCACAGGCCGCACAGGGTCCAGGCGAAGCAGAGGATCAGGATGGGGGAGATCATCTGGATGAAGCCATTGGGGATCGCCTCCATGGACTTCTCGAAGGTGATGAGGCCGCGCAGCCAGTAGTACATGAACGTAAAGACCAGTGCAATGATGGAACCCAAGCACAGGCCGGTACCGGCGCTGGCGTCGGAGAAGGACATGATGAAGTTGCCGTAGTTGTCGCTCTCGGCGTCCCACATACCACCGGTCCAGACCAGACCAACGATGCACAGGGCGATCAGAACGATAACGGGCAGCAGCAGATCCAGCACGGAGGAGTGCTTGGCACCCTCTTCGTAGTCGTCGGCGCCCTCAAAGGGACGCTCGGGGGTGGTGAACAGATCGTCCTTGACCTGAGCATTGTACTCATGGGTCAGCATGGGACCGTAGTCAATGTTCAGCAGGGAGGTGACGATGACCATCACCAGCGTCAGGATGCAGTAGTAGTTGAAGGGGATCTGGCTCAGGAACATGCTGATACGGGAGCCGGGGAAGCCATCGGGCACGTAGGATGCAACGGCAGCGGCCCAAGAGGACACGGGAGCCAGCATACAAACGGGAGCGGCGGTGGCATCGATGATGTAAGCCAGCTTGGCGCGGGAGATCTTGTGGCTCTCCGTCACGGGACGCATCACGGCGCCCACGGTCAGGCAGTTGAAATAGTCGTCGATGAAGATCAGCACGCCCAGCAGCATGGTCAGCAGCTGTGCGCCGGAGCGGGTCTTCACGGCCTTCTTGGCCCAGCGGCCGAAGGCAGCGGAACCGCCGGCCTTGTTCATCAGGTCCACCATGATGCCCAGGATGACCAGGAAGATCAGGATGGAGATGTCGATGGCGTTGATCATGCCGACGCCCTCACCGGCGCCGATGAAATTCACGACCATCTGCCAGGGCTGGAAGTTGGCCAGCAGCAGGGCGCCTACCACGCAGCCCAGGAACAGGGAAGAGTACACTTCCTTACTGATGAGGGCCAGCGCAATAGCCACGATGGGGGGGAACAACGCCCAACCGGTGGCTACGAAGCCGGAACCGTCATTGGCCACCTTGGCGATGACCAGTGCGATCACAACGATCGCCAGCGCAACAAAATACGCTATACGAGTGCCTTTCTTTTCCATTAGGTGATTTACCTCCTCAAATTTGGTGACTTTATGGTAGCGGTTTTTGGAGGTATTGTCAAGATTCCAGAAACCGCTTCCGGCCTGAATTTTGAACAAATTATGAATCAATCTTTTGGACGTTCCTCTGAAAATTGCACTGATTCTCACTTTCTTAATAGGATTTTGCGGTCTATTTACGGAAAACATATAAAAATCGTGCTAATATTTAAAAATCTCTTAACGCAAAATTAACGCACTTTTTGCGCCTTTTTCCTTTTCTAGCAGCTGACCTGACAAAAACGGAAATCGAAATATCGCATATTTGCGTTGCAGACCCATTCTGTCCGTCTTGCGGCGGACAGCTCCCTGCACGCTGCCTTCTCGAAGTGTGCAGGTGGCTGCAAGCCCCTCAAAAAAGGGAGTGGCGTAACTCCCGCTGCGCCACCCCCTTAGAGAAAGCCCTGTCCTATATTCGATAGAAAAAATGAGGGCGCAGCTTTCGCTGCGCCCTCACGATGTAGGATCGGTTCAGACCAACCTCAAAGGAACGATATTCTTACTTGTTGTAGAGCACCTTGTCAGCCTCGGCCATCTCCTGGAAGATACCGGCGTGCTTCTTGGCGGTGATAGCCTTGATGACCAGCAGGGTGGCGATCATCAGAACGATGGCGATGATCATGCAGACCACAGCGCTCTGGACGATACCGGCAATGATGAAGCTGACGAAGGAAACGGCGGCCACGGTGATACCATAGGGCAGCTGCGTCGCCACGTGGTTCAGGTGGAAGCAGTGGGCGCCGGCAGAAGCCATGATGGTGGTATCGGAGATGGGGGACAGGTGGTCGCCGCACACGCCGCCGGCGCAGGAGGCCGCCAGACCCACGGACAGCAGAGTCATCTGGGTATCCCAGTCAAACACGGCGCAGACCAGCGGGACCATGATGCCGATGGTACCCCAAGAGGTACCGGTGGCGAAACCGATGAAGCAGGCCACGATGAAGATCACGGCGGGCAGGAACTTAGCAAGGCTGCCGGTGTTGGCCATAACGCCCTCTACGAAGGCACCCACCTGCAGACCATTGTCACGGCACAGGCCGCACAGGGTCCAGGCGAAGCAGAGGATCAGGATGGGGGAGATCATCTGGATGAAGCCATTGGGGATCGCCTCCATGGACTTCTCGAAGGTGATGAGGCCGCGCAGCCAGTAGTACATGAACGTAAAGACCAGTGCAATGATGGAACCCAAGCACAGGCCGGTACCGGCGCTGGCGTCGGAGAAGGACATGATGAAGTTGCCGTAGTTGTCGCTCTCGGCGTCCCACATACCACCGGTCCAGACCAGACCAACGATGCACAGGGCGATCAGAACGATAACGGGCAGCAGCAGATCCAGCACGGAGGAGTGCTTGGCACCCTCTTCGTAGTCGTCGGCGCCCTCAAAGGGACGCTCGGGGGTGGTGAACAGATCGTCCTTGACCTGAGCATTGTACTCATGGGTCAGCATGGGACCGTAGTCAATGTTCAGCAGGGAGGTGACGATGACCATCACCAGCGTCAGGATGCAGTAGTAGTTGAAGGGGATCTGGCTCAGGAACATGCTGATACGGGAGCCGGGGAAGCCATCGGGCACGTAGGATGCAACGGCAGCGGCCCAAGAGGACACGGGAGCCAGCATACAAACGGGAGCGGCGGTGGCATCGATGATGTAAGCCAGCTTGGCGCGGGAGATCTTGTGGCTCTCCGTCACGGGACGCATCACGGCGCCCACGGTCAGGCAGTTGAAATAGTCGTCGATGAAGATCAGCACGCCCAGCAGCATGGTCAGCAGCTGTGCGCCGGAGCGGGTCTTCACGGCCTTCTTGGCCCAGCGGCCGAAGGCAGCGGAACCGCCGGCCTTGTTCATCAGGTCCACCATGATGCCCAGGATGACCAGGAAGATCAGGATGGAGATGTCGATGGCGTTGATCATGCCGACGCCCTCACCGGCGCCGATGAAATTCACGACCATCTGCCAGGGCTGGAAGTTGGCCAGCAGCAGGGCGGCTGCCACGCAGCCCAGGAACAGGGAAGAGTACACTTCCTTGCTGATGAGGGCCAGTGCGATTGCGACAACAGGGGGGAACAGGGCCCAGCCGGTAGCTACAAAGCCAGAGCCATCATTGGTGACCTTGGCAATGACCAGAGCGACTACGACCACCGCCAGCGCAACAAAATACGCTATCTTGGTGCCTTTCTTTTCCATTAGGTGATTTACCTCCTCAAATTTGGTATCCCTATCTTACTCGTCCTAACGGACTATTGTCAAGTTCTTAGCGTGCTTTTCCCTCTTTTTAACAAATTGTGAACTGGCCTTTTGGCTTTTTTCACAAGAATTATTCACGATATGGTGGATACTTTACACGCTGACTGGTAAAAAATGCAATGATTGTATACAATGGAAAGAAAATTAAGGCCCTTAACCGGCAAAATGCTGAAATACCATGCGTAGTTCTATAATGCAGAATAAACGAAACGGCGATAACAGCATGGGAGAAGGACTGTCCCAAACCCGGCGGAGCAGCCATGATACCCCGCAGGAACAGGGAGCTGCCGTTTGGTCGAAACAGCTTTTTGTTCTCCTATAAAAGACGATATAACGGAAATCTGTGCGCCCGCAGCGTGCAGCAGGCAAAGGCCGCAGCTTCCATGATGACCTGCACGCTTTCAGCTCCGGCGGCATACTTTTTGTCAACAACGGTGCTTTACGCAAGGAACGTGTCTCCGACGGCATACTTTTTGCCAACAGCAGCAAAAAGTATGCAAAAAATGCCGCCAGAAACCGATGGTTTCTGGACTTCCTTTACCTTCAAGAGGCTTGCTTGTTATGGGACCGTCAAGGGAATTGAATCAGCAACAGACCCGCTGCCGCTCCCGCTCAGGTGAAGAAAATATTTCATTTACTGCTGGGAGT
>ERZ835541.1261-NODE-1261-length-26176-cov-4.066422_pt1 | contig 26176 bp, 20 predicted proteins | sample MGYA00519945_ERZ835541 | MGnify/ENA primary metagenome ERZ835541 (study PRJEB31850, sample SAMEA3708780) | human gut metagenome | biome: human gut; feature: human-associated habitat; material: faeces | place: China | collected 2014 ...
GAAATCTGTTGGTAAAAAACGAGCTGCAGGAAAAGCTCTTTGCACAGGTAGTCGAGCAGCTTACGGCAAGAGGACTGATCCTGAAAAAGGGAACGATAGTAGATTCAACGATAATAGCAGCGCCGACTTCCACGAAAAATAAGGAACGCAAACGTGACTCTGACGCACATCAGACGTGCAAGGGGAACACGTGATATTTCGGCTATAAAGCGCATATCGGAGTTGATAAGGACAGCGGGCTTACGCATACCTTTAAAGCCACTCCGGCGAATGTTCACGATGTAACGATGATGTCTGAACTCCTTACCGGAGCGGTATACTATCTAAAGAGCGAGCTAAAAGTATAAAACACAGTTCTGTTGCAATGGCTGAGATACAGGGAAGACGTGATCTGGTGATGGTTCCAAACGGAAGATCACTTCACGAATATGCTAACCTGTATTTTGACCCACGCAATCCAATGATGTTTAAACGGCGAAACGAGGATATTTGTGTTGAAAATTAATCCTGAAATAATATATACGCCAGGCTCAGTAGTTACTGATCAAAATGCTTCGAGCAAGTACGCCCAGTTTAATGAACCAGCTGACGGTTTATCAGTGTTTAACTGTAAATTAGTATATGCCGAAAATTGGACAGACGATGATTATTTTGCTTATCTGAAAAAGGAATCCCATAAGTGTGCAGAAGTGCTTGTTCCTGACAGAGTTTCTCCAGAATTTATTGAAGCAGTAGCTGTAAAAAACACACACATGACATGGAAAGAGTCACCTCGTTGGTACATAGTAATGGTCACCTCTAAAAACCTTGTTTGAGTGAAAATGTGTATAGCACACCGCCTGCTTCTTCAAACCTCCTCGTAAGGCATACAGCCTTACTTCGTCGGCTTTCATCGCATTCGGCGCACTCTACCCATTTTCCCTCTTCAAACCGGTTTTTAGAGGTTCCCAAAATATAAAGCATTTTTCGCGAAGGGATTGAACTTCTGGTTTCGAGCAAGAAAGAACGCCTGACTGCATGGTTGTAGTCGGGCGTTCTTGGTTATATCCGGCGTCGGCGGGAATGTCCGTATGATCTTGGTGATGTAATCAGCTCCGTATACTTTGACCCTGTTGTCTGGAGCTTTTCAGCGGTGACTCCGCCTGGCTGAACTGCTTTTCTGTCTGGGATTTGGGCTGCGTGCGCTTCCTGGATTCTGTAGAAGTATCCGCAGAATAGGCCGCTGCCGCGGATTCCTCCAGCGCTGACCGGGACGAGGGCATTCTGCATTTAAGCGTGCAGCCGCGGCAGCTGTGCTGACCGCAGGAGCACCCCTTTTTCCGGGAATACTTCACCGCCGCGAAGAATCCCACAGCGATAAGCGCGAGTATCAGAATACTTACCAGGTTCATGGAGATCTCCTTTCAGGCGAGGCCAAACAGCAGTCCTACCGACCTCACCAGGAACGCCATGACCCATGCTATAGCGCACTGAATGAGCACGGTAGCCGCGGCGGCTCTTGCGCTGCCAAGCTCCCGCTTGACGGTGGCTATCGCGGCAACGCAGGGAGTGTACAGCAGCACGAACACGAGGAACACCGCTGCAGTGAACGGGGTAAAAAGCGTGGTGATCTGCGAGGTATCTCCGCCGAGCAGCAGAGTCAGTGTGGAGACCACGCTCTCCTTAGCGGTGAAGCCGGTCAGCAGGGCGGTGGAGGCTCTCCAGTCGCCGAAGCCCAGCGGTGCGAATATCGGTGCGACGAACCCGCCGAGCAGAGCCAGCAGGCTGTCCTCCGGGGATTCCACGATGTTCAGCCGAACATCGAAGTTCTGGAGTATCCACACGATGATGGACGCCGCGAATATCACTGTGAACGCCTTCTGTATGAAGTCCTTCGCCTTTTCCCAGATGAGCTGACCCACGCTCTTTGCGCTTGGCAGGCGGTAGTTCGGAAGCTCCATCACGAACGGCACCGGTTCGCCGCGGAACTTTGTAATTTTCAGTAGCAGGGCATAGAGCATTCCGCAAAGAATGCCGAAAACGTACAGCCCGATCATTGCCAGCACACGGTACTGCGCCGGGAAGAACGCCCCTATCATCATCGTGTAGATGGGCAGCTTTGCCGAGCAGCTCATGAACGGCGTCAGCAGGATAGTCATTTTGCGGTCGCGCTCGCTGGAGAGGGTGCGGGTAGCCATTATCGCGGGGACCGAGCAGCCGAATCCCACCAGCATGGGGACGAAGCTCCGACCGGAAAGCCCCAGCTTACGCAGCGGGCGGTCCATTACGAAGGCGACGCGCGCCATGTAGCCGGTGTCCTCAAGTATCGACAGGAAGAAGAACAGCGTGACTATAGTCGGCAGGAAGCTGAGCACGCTCCCGACGCCGGCGCACACGCCGTCCACCACCAGCGACTGCACCACCGGGTTGACCTCGAGGTATTCCAGCCCCTTCGCTATCCAGTCGATAACGAATTCCACGCCCATGCTCATCAGGTCGGAGAGCCACGCTCCGATAAGGCTGAACGTCATCAGGAACACTATAGCCATTATTCCGATGAAGCAGGGGATAGCGGTGTATTTTCCGGTCAGCAGGCGGTCTATCTGCATGCTGCGCCTGTGCTCGCGGCTCTCCCGGGGGCGCACGACGGTTTTTTCGCAGAGGTGCTGAAGGAACGTGAAACGCATGTTTGCCAGGGCGGCTTCGCGGTCCATTCCGGTCTCCTGCTCCATGATGTTCACAAGGTGGTCGAACGCATGCTTCTTTTCGTCTGGTATGTTGACCTTCTGCCCGATAAGCTCGTCGTTTTCGACCAGCTTTGTCGTCGAAAACCTCACGGGAAGCCCCGCTGCCTGTATGTCCGGCGCGAGCAGCATAGAAGCCGCGTGGATACAGCGGTGCACTGCTCCCACCTTGTCAGTAGAATCCCTGCTTTCGGGGCAGAAATCCACGCGCACCGGTACTTCCCGATAGCGCGCGACGTGTATCGCGTGGTCGATAAGTTCGTCGATACCCTCGTTTTTTGCCGCGGAGACCGGAACGACCGGTATACCGAGTATCTGCTCAAGCTCGTTGACGAGGATAGAGCCGCCGTTGGCGCGTACCTCGTCCATCATGTTGAGGGCGAGCACCATCGGTATCCCGAGCTCCATGAGCTGCATGGTGAGGTAGAGGTTTCGTTCGATATTCGAAGCGTCAACGATGTTGATGATACCGCTGGGGTGGGTGTTCAGCAGAAAATCCCGGGTGACTATCTCCTCGTTTGAGTAGGGCGAGAGGGAGTAAATTCCCGGCAGGTCGGTGACGGTGGCTTCTGGGTGGCTGCGTATAGTGCCGTCCTTGCGGTCGACGGTGACGCCGGGGAAGTTCCCGACATGCTGATTTGAGCCGGTCAGCTGGTTAAACAGCGTAGTTTTTCCGCAGTTCTGGTTGCCTGCAAGCGCGAAGGTCAGAGGGGAGCCCTTCGGGATAGCGGCTCCGTCGTGGACGGTGTGGTACCCGCCCGCCTTCACAAGCTCGCCGACCCCCGGGTGCGGAGTGCTGCTGTTCCGGCGCGCTCCCACCACGGAAGCCCTGACGGGCTTTGTATGTACCTGGTCTACCGTGACCTTCCGCGCCTCCTCTAGCCGGAGAGTCAGCTCGTAGCCGCGGAGCTGGAACTGCACCGGGTCGCCCATCGGCGCGACCTTTTGCAGCGTTATTTCCGTCTGGGGAGTCAGACCCATGTCAAGCAGGTGGTGCCTCAGCGCCCCGCTTCCGCCGACAGAGCTTATGTACGCGCTCTGCCCCGGCTTTAATTCGTCCATCGTCATGTTTTTTTCCTCCCGGATATCCTTTTATGTTATAGGCTTGTCTAGAAATACGCTGAATAAAACAAAATTCAGCATGTCCTGTTCATCTTCCTGAATTATATTCGTACGCTGGCGGGCTGATGTTTCTTTGCGCACAAAACAAAAGTTAACTGTAGCTAATATATTATATCACAGGAATACTGTCCGGTCAATGGTTTATCGAATATTTTAGCTTCTGCGCCGCAAAACTGTCGATTCTTAAAAAATTGTCAAAAAAAAGAGGTCAAAATTAGAAAAAGTGCTTGATTTCTTTCGGGGAATGTGATAGAATATAACTGTAATTCATTCGGAGGTGGTTGTGTGTACAAAGTTTCCTTTACCGGATATCGCCCGCAGAAGCTGCCGTTCAGGGGAGAGAGCGACCCCGCATGCGCAGACCTTAAAAGGCGGATATACGCTGAGATAGAGCGGCTTTACGAGCACGGCGCCGGGGAGTTCTACACCGGCATGGCGCTTGGCGTTGACATGTGGTGCGCTGAGGCGGTTCTGAAGCTGAAGTCCCTGCACCCGGAGGTCAGACTGGTTGCGCTGCTGCCCTGCCGGGGTCAGGAGAGCCGGTGGAACTATGCGGACCAGCGCCGCTACAACGAGATACTCAGCCGGTGCGACCGTGTAGAGTGCCTGTCTCCGGTCTACACCAGCAACTGCATGTTCGTCAGAAACCGCGCCCTCATTGATAGCTGCGACCTGATGGTTGCGGTTTACGACGGGAGATCCGGCGGCACAAAGTACACCGTTGACCTTGCGGGGCAGCTCGGCAAAAAGGTCATTGTGATCCCTCCGGTGGCATAGATATACAATGCCCGAACGGGCGTAAATAAACGTCAAGCAGGAGCCTTAAATTCAGGCTCCTGCTTTTTTATAACGATTCACCGGGATTCAGCGCGTTCAGAGGTTCTTTTCAAGGAACTCTTTCAGCGCGTTTTCCGAAGCCCTCTCGTCGCCGCCGCTTACTGTTACAGTGATGGTGTCTCCGCACTTTACGCCCAGCCCCATCAGAGCGATAAGCTTTGCGCCGCCGACGGTCTTTGCGCCTTTTGTGACCGTCACCTCGCTGTCCAGCGCCCTGACGGCATTGACAAGCAGACCTGCCGGTCTTGCGTGAATGCCCAGTTTGTCCTTGATGGTGTATTCAAATGTCCTCATTGCGTTTCCTTTCAGTTTATCCTTATCGCTTCTTCGCCCGCCCTGACTTCGCCGGAGGCTGACGCTGTCACGCTGCCGTAATCCTCCGTATTCCCGACTATCATAGGCGTTGTGAGCTTATACCCCGCGCGGCGTATCTTCTCCATGTCGAAGGTCACGAGCAGGTCTCCGCGGCGTACCTGCTGACCTGCTTCAACGTGGGATTCGAAGTACTTTCCGCCAAGCTTCACCGTGTCTATGCCGATGTGAAGCAGAACCTCGCAGCCGTCGGAGGATACGATATTCACGGCATGCTTCGTGTCAAATACCATGTCGACCCGCCCGTCGCAGGGAGCGTACAGCCGCCCCTCCGCAGGCTCTATAGCTATTCCCTCGCCGAGCACCTTCGCAGAGAACACCTCGTCTCCGACCTCCTCAAGTGGGACCGCCTTTCCGGTCATATGGGCGTAAAGCACCGTTGGCACGGAGCCTGCCGGAGCAGTCTCCGGCTCAGCAGTTTGCGGGAGCGAGCCTATTATACTGTCGGGGTCGTCGGAGGCGGGGCTGTCGATGAACGCTTCAAGGTCTGACCTCACCACCGATACCTGCGGGCCGTAGACCACCTGCACTCCGTTGCCCTTTCTGATAACTCCGGAGGCTCCGCTTTCCTTCAGAAGATCCTCGCTCACAAGCCCGGGGTCGTTCACCGTGACCCTCAGCCGGGTAGCACAGCAGTCCACGTCGGAGAGGTTCTGCCTGCCGCCAAGACCTTTGAGTATCAGCGCGCTCACACGGTCGGCACTGCCCTGGGAGGTTCCGGACGCGCCGTTTCTGGCTTCCATGTCCTTTCGGGTGTAGAGCTTTGTTTCTTCTCCGTCAGGCTCCCTGCCGGGGGTCTTGAGGTTCAGCCTGGTTATCATGAAGTAGAACACGAAATAGTACACCACCGCATATGCCAGTCCTACTATCACTATCCATATCCAGTTGGTTTTCTGATTTCCCTGGAGTATTCCGAACAGAGTAAGATCGATGGCGCCTCCGGAGAACGTCATTCCAACGCCGACATCGAGTATATGCATCAGCATATAGGAAAGTCCGGCGAGCACGCAGTGGACCGCGTACATCAGCGGAGCCACGAACAGGAACGTAAATTCCAGCGGTTCAGTGATGCCGGTCAGGGCTGAGGTCAGCGCGGCGGAAAGCAGGAGGCCTCCGACCGCCTTTTTCTTTTCGGGGCGTGCGGCGCGGTACATCGCAAACGCCGCCGCGGGAAGTCCGAAGATCATGAACGGGAACTTACCCGCCATGAACCTGGTCGCGGAAACCGAGAAATGCTCGGTGCTGCGGGAGGCAAGCTCCGCAAAGAATATATTCTGCGCGCCCTGGACGGTCACGCCGTCTATCACCATCGCGCCGCCAAGCTCGGTCTGCCAGAACGGCATATAGAACACATGGTGCAGTCCGAACGGAATGAGCGCCCTTTCCAGAACGCCGTATATCCAGGTACCGGCGTAGCCGCTTTTCAGCACGAACTGACCGAGCTGCGCGATTCCCGCCTGAACCGCCGGCCAGATGAAGAACATCAGCACCCCGACTGAAAGGTAAACCACGCTGGTTATAATCGGGACGAACCGCGCTCCTCCGAAAAACGAGAGCACCTGCGGCAGCTTTATCCTGTAGAATCTGTTGTGGAGCGCCGCTACGCCAAGCCCCACGATAATGCCGCCGAAAACTCCCATTTGAAGCGTGGTGATGCCCAGCACAGAGGTAAGAGAGTTCGCCGGCATTGCCTGCGCGCCGCCTTTGGCGCTGATAAGCGCGCTTATCGCGGCATTCATTATGAGATAGCCTATCGCGCCGGAAAGCGCGGCTTCCTCCTTCTCTTTCTTCGCCATGCCTATCGCTACGCCCATTGCAAACAGCAGCGCAAGGTTGTCGAAAACTACGCTGCCTGTCTTGCTCATGATGTCAAATATCGTGTAGAGTACGCCGCCCTCATGTATCACGCCGGTCAGACCGTAGGTCTCAAGCGTGGTGGGGTTCGTGAACGAACTTCCGATACCAAGCAGCAGCCCCGCGACCGGAAGCAGCGCTATCGGCAGCATGAACGATCTTCCGATCCTCTGGAGAACTCCAAAGATCCTGTCTTTCATAAGAAACCTCCGTTCAGTAAATATCTCTTTTAATGATTCCCATTCTGTGACGGATTATTCTTTGAAGCTGCGAATAAAAGCGCGGATCAAATTTCACGCAAAAGAGTCAGCGTACGTGCTGCGATCTGATTTACAGCGCTGTACCAAACGCTTTTTATCTTCCCTGAGCGAACGTACAGTCTTTTCAAAAGCGGACATGTCTACCGGTTTTGAAACGTGGGCATCCATTCCTGCGTTGAGACAGGCGCGGATATCGTCGGAAAATGCATTTGCGGTCATTGCTATAATGGGTATTGCTTTTCCGTCGGGATTTGAGCTTTTTCGTATTGCCTGGGCGGCTTCGTATCCGTTCATCAGCGGCATCTGCACGTCCATCAGTATCATGTCGTACTCGCCTGGATCCGCCGCTGCAAAATAGTCTACCAGCGACTTGCCGTCCGGGAATATCCGACAGGACGCCCCGCGCCATTTCAGATTAGCCTCAAGTATCACGGCGTTCATCTCGTTATCTTCAGCACACAGGAACCGCACCCCGCTGAGCGCCGAGCCGGATTCTGCCTTCTCTTTTTCATTTTCATCGGCAAGCCCGTTTTCGAGCTTTCCCCAGAAAAACGGTACGACTATTGCGCAGTCAAGCGTTTCCTGAAAACGCTGAGCCAGTGTGTCGCTGCATATCCCGGCGATCTTCACAGGCTTTTCAGAGGCTCCGCGCAGCCTTGAGATATCGTCGCCGCTGATGTTTTCGCAGATTCCCGATGTGATAAGCACGACATCATACGCGCCGCGGCTCAGAAGTTCAGCCGCAGCGCCGATGCTGCACACTGTTTCCGGGGTTACTCCGTGAGCCTTCGCAGAGACCGTCACGTCATCGTCCCGCCCGATCATCAGCATTCCGTTTATCTCTGAGCATTCGTTCTCGTCAGCCTTGAATTTCAGCGTTACTGTAAACCGGCTGCCTTTTCCAGGCTCGCTCTGGACGTCTATTCTGCCGCCTATCATATCGACAAGGCTTTTCGTGATCGTCATTCCCAGACCTGTTCCCTGGACCTTGTTTGTAACGGAATTCTCCGCGCGGGTGAATGGGCTGAATATCGTGCTGATAAATTCCTGCGACATTCCCATGCCGTTGTCCGATATTGTGAACTGGTATTCCGCATAGCCCGGTTCGCTGTCAAGCTCGGTTATCTCGAAGATTATCCTTCCGCCGTCGGGAGTGTATTTTGCAGCGTTTGTAAGAATGTTCAGCAGTATCTGCCTCAGGTGTGTTCCGTTGCCGTTTATCTGCTCGTGGCGTATCATGCGGGTGCGGATTTCAAACTGCTGCCGCCGCTCCCTGGTGTTGGTGCGGATGATCGTTTCGATTTGCGATATCTGCTCTGAAAGCTCCAGCTTTTCGAGGTTAAGTGACGATATTCCGCTTTCTATGCGGCTCATGTCAAGAATATCATTGAGCAGCCCCAGCAGGTGATGGCTGGAGTTTTGAAGCCTGCGGGTATATTCCTTGATGCGTTCGGAGCTCTCCGTTTCATAGCCGAGAAGGTCTGCGATACCAACTATGGCGTTCATAGGCGTGCGGATATCGTGCGACATGTTCGACAGAAACGTGGTTTTTGCTTTGTTCGCGACTTCCGCGGCGCGGCGCGCGTTTTCGATTTCAGTGTTCGCCTGGCGGAGCTGTTCGTTTTTGGCTTCCAGTATGGAATTAAGCTCCTCCATGCGGCGTGTGTTGTTCCGCTCTGCCCGGAGCGCTTCCTTCTGCTGGCTCCTCAGCACCAGGTATACGAATCCCACGCACAGCACCAGCATTACCCCTGCGAACGTCATGATTATCGAACCGGTTGTGTCCACGAGGTTGACCGTATTTACCGCCACATACGACGACGGTATAAGGAACATCAGCGTCCAGTCTGCCGTATCCAGGTGACGGAGCGCGTAATAGTATTCCTCGCCGTCCAGGACTGCGTTGGAATACGCGATACCATTTGAGTTCAGCTCCTGCTGGGTCTGTTCGAAGTTGCTGCCGTGGAGGTACTCCATCTGCCGCAGCACGGAATAAACATTGTGACCGCTGATAAGCTCTATGGAATTCGAGCTGAATATCTTCGAGCCGTTTTGGTCGAGGACGTACACGCTGTTGTTGTCATTGTACGCCTTGCAGTTGAAATACTGGCCCAGTTCCTGCATTGCCTGGACCGTCCCGAAATACATCAGGCTTATCCTGTCGTCGCCGTCAGAGATCTCCATTGGGGAGCTGAGCCGGTACATAAAAACTATGTTGGTGGTTCCGCCGTTGAGGGAGCTTGAAACGAAGCTCACATGTTCCGGCTCATCGAAAAAATAGTTTATATTTTCGGTAAGCCCCATGGCGCCGGAGCTGGTGTAATATCTGCCGCGGGTGTCTACGGCGACAAGGCTCGTTCCATTCTGCGGCATCTCACAGACTTCTTCCTGCTCCTTTATGAATTGGTAAAGTTCCTGCGAGGTATGAATGCCGCTTCTCATTAGCTGTTTCGTGTGGGACCGAGCGTCAGCCCAGCGAAGCTCAAGCACATCGTTGAGTCCCTCAAATAACTGAGTTGTGACCTCCTTCATCTGATTGAGACGTTCGCTGTAGAGTATTCCGTCGTTGTAGCTGTGGTAGAAATTAAGAAACAGCACGACTCCCAGAACGGCAGCGGCAACGAACGCCTCGCAGGAGATCATCAGTTTTGCGGCAGCGGGTCTGACGGACAAATGCTTCATATTTCCTCCTGCATTATTCCCAGATTATATCCTTTGCCGAAAACGTTTCATACGCCGACATCATTTGCTCGACCGATTCAAGCCCCGCGATTCCGCTGTCCAGAATATTTCCTTCGGCTTCAACGGCATCTGTCGCTCCGCATATCGCAAGCTTGTAGGTCTTGTCCGGCTCCAGACTGAAGCCTTTCTTCGTCACCAGTATATAGGGATAGGTTTTCCCGTCGCCGTATAGGTCGAAGCCCTGCCGAACCAGCTCGTTTATCCGTGCGCCGGTAAGCGTCACGGTTTTTATGGTGTCTTTCCAGCCGGTGGGGGTTATCGCGCAGAGCTGCTGCTCAGTGATCTCCCCGGGATACAGCGAGCCGCTTACTCCCTGCGTATTCTGTGTGCTGATATGGCCGGGTATCCATTTGCCCAGCGATACGAGGGCAAGGTCGGAGCCGGTCGCCTGCGCGAAAGCCTTGCCGACAAGCCGTGCGCAGTCCTCCTGACCGATGTGCTCGGTAACGGTCGTGTAGGTCTCAGTGATATCGTTCACGATGTCGTTCTGCGAGGCGTCAAGGGTTTTCACAACATCCTCAAGTTCCGCGTCGCCAAGAATGAATGAGGTCATGACATCCCCAACGGAGACTATCGCGTTTTCCCAGCCGGAATAGATGAACGGAGCGGTATGGCCGGTGCTGAATTCTTCTGTGATGGCGTAATAGCAGTTATCCTCGGAGATGGGAGCGTTTTTCAGCGGCAGCAGCGACGAGCTTTTCAAGGCGTCGCCGCCGAGGGCGTTCATTCCTTCGACTGTGGAGAGCACCTCCATCACATGCATGGCGTCCCTGAGTTTCTGTTCGTTCCCGGGCTGCTGTAGAGTGCGGCTCATGGCGTAATACCGCCGCACGTTCAGAATATACACATTCTGCTTTCCGTCCTCGGAGAGGTAGGGCATAAGTCCGAATTCGTCCTCGCAGCCCGCCATTGAATTATGGCTGCCGAGCAGGAACAGAGTGTTTCCAAGAGCGTATTCGTCATGCTGTTCACTGTCATTGATTACGTTGCCATCTCCATTGAGCATTCCGATATCCCGCCACTTTTGCAGCATTGAGAGGCATTCGAGCATTTCCGGCGTTCCGGAGGCGCTTGCCCTTCCGCTGAGGAAATCCTCCTGCCATCGCCTTCCGTCAAGGGTGCTCAGGAACCCGGTGTCGCAGATGTTGCACAGGTACTGGAATCCGTAGCCCGAGAACTGGAGCTCGTTCAGAGCAAGCCGCACCCCTGCCTGCTGTGCCTTTTCGGAAAGCTCCCGGAGGTCGTCAAGGCTTTGCGGAAGCTCCCAGCCGTGCTTCTCAAGCAGGGTCTTGTTGTAGGTTATGCCCTGGCACTGGTAGTGGCTCGGGAGGGCGTATATCGCGCCGCTTTCGGTGATCACGTCGTTCAGGCAGTTTTCCTTGTATTTATCGGTGAATGCAAATCCCGACATGTCTATCAGCTTATCGCTGACTTCCATGTGTTTGGATATGTTGAATGTCATTCCGAATATATCCGGAATGTCTCCGGCTTCAAACATTTCCTGTGTGTAGGCGGTGGTGTTCTGACCATTGTAGTTCAGGATCTCGATGTTTATTTCGGGGTAGCTTCGGTGCACTTCGTCAATGAAATCGTCAAGCTCGCAGACCGGCGAAAAAATCGTGATAGGGTCATGCACCTTGTCCGGCGAATCCACCACCGATGGGTCCACAGTGCAGCCGGAAACCAGCCCTGCTATTAACAAAGCGCTTCCTATGAACATTCTTTTTTTCATATTTTTCTCCAAACCAAAATTACCGCGTATTTAACAGCGTTAACACAATTTTAAATACTAAATTAACCGCTGCCAACTGTCATGCGCTATAATTATACATTTTTATACATCTTTTGTCAATGGCTATAATAACATTTAGGCAATGTTATACAAAAAGCGCCACCGGAATCTGTGACCTATAAAACGGCCTGCGGGCGTTTTTCTGCTTGAAATCAACGGAATGCAATAATATGTCGAAAAGCTGTGTTAAGATACCGTTAAGAACGCTTGCATTTCGCCATGAACTGTGATATACTGTAAATAGAGCAGTCAGTGAGTTTTAACGCGCTGATCTGAACACAACAAAAAAACGCCTGTTTTCGCAGGCGTTTCATCATTCAAAAGGGAAGGAATGAGTCCGCCATGAAAGACAGCATATACGCAGACTGGAATCCCTGGCACGGCTGCACGAAAATAAGTCCGGGCTGCAAATTCTGCTACGTCTACAGGCAGGACGAAATGTACGGGAATCCGACCGCAAGCAGCCAGTGCACAAAAAACGCGGCGTTCGACCTCCCGGTGCAGCGAGGCCGCGGAGGCAGCTACAAAATACCGCCGGGGAGGATTATTCTGACCTGTTTCACGTCGGATTTCCTGCTGAAGGACGCCGACCCCTGGCGGCAGGACTGCTGGCGCATGATGCGGGAGCGCACCGACTGCTGGTTCTACTTTTTCACGAAGCGCATCGACCGTCTCGCCGAGTGCCTCCCGCCGGACTGGGGCGAGGGCTACGACAACGTTATGATAGGCTGCACCGTCGAAAATCAGGAGCGCGCCGACTTCCGGCTGCCGATATTCCTGTCGCTGCCGATAAAGCACCGCTCGGTGATAGTGGCTCCGATGCTGGAGCGCGTCGACCTCTCAAAGTGGCTCGGGAGCGGTATCGAGGAAGTCTCCGCCGGCGGGGAATCGGGAGCGAATGCCCGTCCCTGCGACTACGCCTGGATACTCGACCTGCGGCGGCAGTGCGTGGAAAACAACGTGCCGTTCAGCTTCCACCAGACCGGCGCGCATTTCATCAAGGACGGCAGGCTGTACAACATCGAGCGGAAATTCCAGAAGGCTCAGGCGCGGAAAGCCGGAATAGATTTCCGGATAGGCGGGAACGATATCCCCGAGACCGCATCATTCCGCGAGACGTGCGACCTTCAGCTACGGCTGGAATCCATTCCCGCCGATGACGGCGAAAATAGCATATAAATTTCACAAAATACCTTGAAATAATCAGCGAATCGTTGTATAATATAATCGTGGCATTGTGCGCCGCTATCAAAATACGGGAAAGGAACATTTTTATGCCTTTTGATGAGATCAACCGGGAATTTTCGTTCCCACTTCAGAAAATAATCGACGAATATAAGCTGGAAGTTATATACATGCCGGAGGACGGCGGCAATACCCTTATCTCCGACCATGAGATAAACAGACCCGGTCTGCAGTTCGCTGGATTTTACGAGTACTTCGACAAGCAGCGTATCCAGGTGATGGGCAGAACGGAGCATTCCTACCTCTCGACCCTGGAGCCTAACGTACGCCGCGAGCGTATCGACAACCTGCTGAGCTACAAGTTCCCGGCGCTTATCATCACCCGCGACCTGGACGTGTTCCCTGAGCTTGTCGAGAGCGCGAAGGAGCATGAGACAACCCTGCTCCGCACCGACGAATCCTCATCGGTTTTCACATCTAAGCTGGTTAACTTCCTGAATCTTCAGCTCGCTCCCCGTATCACCCGCCACGGAGTTCTCATTGAGATCTACGGCGAGGGCGTCCTTATCCTCGGCGAGAGCGGCGTAGGTAAGAGCGAGACCGCGATCGAGCTTGTAAAGCGCGGTCACAGACTCATCGCCGACGACGCGGTAGAGATCAAGAAGGCGTCCAACATCACCCTGGTGGGAAGCTCTCCGGACAATATCCGTCACTTCCTCGAGCTGCGCGGCATCGGTATCATCAACGCGCGTCAGCTCTTCGGCGTCGGCGCTGTTAAGCTCAACGAGAAGATCGACATGGTGGTCGAGCTGGAGCTGTGGAACCCCGAAAAGACCTACGACAGAATGGGCGTGGATACCCACTATATGGCTATCCTCGGCGTTAAGGTGCCGCTGCTCACTATCCCGGTAAAGCCCGGCCGTAACCTCGCAGTTATTCTCGAGGTAGCCGCTATGAACAACCGTATGAAGAAGATGGGCTACAACGCTGCAAAGGACCTGCTCCATCAGCTCGGGATCGACTCCGACAGCGAGGAGATCATGTCAGACCTCAACATTTAAAATTAATTCGGAATTCGGAATGCGGAATTCGGAATGAATGTGTCCCGCTTCGCGGGACGAATTCCAAAAGCAATCTACAACGGACATTTCCGCTTACTTTGCTGTTGTACGATTTTGGAATAATTGAAATCAGTCCGCGGAGCGGACACCGAAATTCCGAATTCCGAATTCATAATTCCGAATTTAAAAGAAAGGTGTATTATAATGAAGTACAATATAGGTATCGACCTCGGCGGAACTAACATAAAAGTCGGTCTGGTCGATGAAAATTACAATATCGTAGCCAAGGCAACCTGCAAGACCGATCTCCCGCGTCCGGCGGAGGAGATCGCGGATTCTATCGCGGAGACCGTCTGGAAGGCTCTTAACGACGCGAAGGTAACTATCGACGAGCTGAACTCCATCGGTATCGGAACTCCCGGCACTGCTTCCCGCGATACGGGCGTGGTTCTGTATTCCTGCAACCTCGGATTCCGCAACACCGACCTGCGTTCGCTCATCGGCGCACGCCTCGGCAAGCAGGTCTACGTTGAAAACGACGCTAACGCGGCGGCGTTCGGCGAGGTCCTCGCGGGCGCAGGCAAGGGCTGCAGGGACGTTGTAGTAGTCACCCTCGGAACCGGCGTAGGCGGTGGTATCATCATCGACGGCAGGATCTACACCGGATTCAACTACTGCGGCGCCGAGCTGGGACACACCGTTGTCCACTACGGCGGCAGACCCTGCAACTGCGGACGTAAGGGCTGCTTCGAGGCGTATTCCTCCGCTACCGCGCTCATCAACATGACCAAGGAAGCTATGGAAGCCGACAAGTCCAGCAAGATGTGGGAGATATGCTCAGGCGATATCAATAACGTCGACGGCAAGACCGCGTTCGACGGCTGGCGCGCAGGCGACAAGAGCGCTTCCGGAGTCGTTGATATGTACATATCCTACCTCGGCTGCGGACTTACAAACATCGTAAATACTTTCCAGCCGGAGATACTCCTCATCGGCGGCGGAATCTGCAAGGAGGGCGACAACCTCACCAAGCCGCTTGAGAAGATAATCGCAGAGGACAGCTACTGCGTCGACCCCAAGAGGTCGACCAAGCTCGGCATCTGCCAGCTCGGAAACGACGCAGGTATAATCGGCGCGGCGTTCCTCTACACCCTCGCTGAGTAAGGAGACAGTATGTTCTTTCTTTCACAGGACGGCATGCGGCTGGTCGAGAGCAGCCACCTCTACATAAACGAAAGCTCCATCTTCGCCGTGATAAACGGCGGCGAGGACGTGGAGCTTGCACATTTCGAGCTTTACGGCGCGGCGCAGGAAGCGCTCCGCAGCGTGTACGCCGCCATTGAGGACAGCGAGGCAGTTTTCTCCTTCGCGGAATGACAGCAGCATTACCGGCATAATCTATATCAGGTCAGCGCTGCGCGGAGAACATGTTTGTGCGGCGTCGGCAAAATTCTACTACACACCGGAGGTCACACCTTGAACTATTCCCAACTGATCGCCGCCTGCCGGAACGACGGCATTCCCTGCGAGGAAAACGCGGCGCTCGCTCCCTATACCTCCATGAAGATAGGCGGAGCCTGCGACCTGCTCGTAAAAACCGCTGACGAGAAGCAGCTCCTGACCGTGCTCAGGCTGTGCCGTAGCGAGAATATCCCGCACTTTATCCTCGGCAGGGGGAGCAACCTGTTGGTAAGCTCCGCGGGCTGGCGCGGGGCTGTGATCCTGCTTTCCGGCGAGAAGACGGAGGTCGAGGCGCGCGGGAACAGCCTCACCGCCTGGGCGGGAGTTCCGCTGTACGCGCTGTGTTCCGCAGCCCTGGAACACTCGCTGACCGGGCTGGAGTTCGCGTACGGCATTCCCGGCTCACTGGGCGGAGCGCTCTACATGAACGCCGGGGCGTACGGCGGCGAGATGAAGGACGTCGTGACCTCATGCCGGTATGTCGGCGGCGACGGGGAGATACACGAGATGTCCGCTGCGGAAATGCAGCTTACCTACCGCCACAGCGTTTTCAGCGGGAGCAGCATGGTTATAACCTCGGTCACGATGGAACTCGTCCCCGGCGACAAGGCTGAGATAAAATCCCGTATGGAGGAGCTTATGCAGCGCCGCCGCGACAAGCAGCCGCTGAACTTCCCGAGCTGCGGAAGCACGTTCAAGCGTCCGGAGGGGTACTTTGCAGCCGCGCTCATAGAGGAGTGCGGTCTGAAGGGATTCACCATCGGCGGGGCGCAGGTCAGCGAGAAGCACAGCGGGTTTGTTATCAACCGCGGCCACGCTACGTTTGAGGACGTGATGGCGGTGGTGAACGAGGTAAAGCGCGTAGTCCTCGAGAAGAAGGGCGTTGAGCTGGAATGCGAAATGCTGATCCTTCAATAGCAGTTACCTGACCCAGAAAAGGAGCAACAGATGGAATTCGTTATAGTGACCGGGCTTTCCGGCTCGGGTAAATCCTCGGTGATGAAGGCGCTGGAGGACATCGGTTTTTTCTGCATAGATAATATGCCGCCGCAGCTTATTCCGGATTTCGCCGCGATGTGCAATGAAAACGCCGAGATAACAAAGGTCGCGATAGTCACTGATATACGCGGCGGCGCGATGTTCTTCAAGCTGGAAGAGTGCATCACTAAGCTGCATATCCGCGGAATAGACGTAAAGGTGCTGTTCCTGGAGGCTTCCCGCGAAGTGCTGATGAAGCGCTACAAGGAGACCCGCCGCAAGCACCCGCTCGACGAGGTATCCGGCGGAGACATCGGCAAGGCTATCGATGCGGAAGCGGAGCTTCTCAGCAAGATACGCCTCAATGCAGACTACATAATTGATTCCACGATGCTCAGCACGGGGCAGCTCAAGGAGCAGATCGCGGGTCTGTTCCTCGAGAAGGCTTCTGACGGAATGATCGTTAGCTGCATGTCGTTCGGGTTCAAGTACGGCTCCCCGCAGGAGGCTGACCTTGTTTTCGATGTCCGCTGCCTGCCGAATCCGTTCTACGTTCCGGAGCTTAAGCACAAGACCGGGCTTGAAAAGGAAGTTCAGGATTACGTTATGAGCTTCCCGCAGTCGCAGGAGCTTCGGGACAAGCTGTTCGACCTGATATCCTTCCTGATTCCGCATTACGTCACCGAGGGCAAAAGCCGTCTTGTCATCGCGTTCGGCTGCACCGGCGGAAAGCACCGCAGCGTTACATTTGCGGAGCTTACCGCGGCGTATCTCCGGGAGAAAGGGCTGAGGGTCAGAACTCTCCACCGCGACGCTGAAAAGAAATAACGCAATGCTCGGCGGGGCTTCCGGTCAAGTGAGCGGAATTATATTATCAAACGACAAACAGGCAGGAGCCATAATGCTCCTGCCTGTAATTTTGTTTAGAGGTGACCTTTACTTCTTAGCTTCCGACGGCAGTTTTACCGACTTCCTATAAATGAACAGCGAGATAACGGCGGTTATCAGCTCAGTTACCCAAAATGCGTTCCAGACGCCGTTTGCTTCAAATGCGCGGCTGAGCAGGAACGCCGCCGGAATTATCACCACAATGAACCTGCACAGCGAGATTATAAGCGACGGAACTCCCTTGCCAAGCCCTTCAAGCGAACCAGAGGCCGTAACGGACACCGACGACACGATAAATCCCGCGCTGATTATGCGCAGAGCGGTCTCTCCGGCGGCGATGACGTCGGGGCTGTCAGTGAACATTCCCATTAGCTGACCGGGTATCAGCAGGCAGATGGCGGTGCCGACCGTCATTATACCGCAGCTCATTAGCAGAACAATGCGGAAAAGCTGGCTGACGCGCTTATACTCTCCGGCGCCGTAGTTGTATCCGATAAGCGGGCGCATTCCCTGGATTATTCCGCTTGTGGGAAGATACAGGAAGGTTTGCAGCTTGTAGTATATTCCCAGAACCAGGACGTACACCTCGGAGAACGCCGCCAGAATTGCGTTCAGCGCTGAGATGAGTATTGACGGCAGCGCGAGGTTCAGCGCCGCGGGAACACCTATTGAGTACAGCCTGCCTATCATTCTGCCGTCTGGGGAGAGGTGCTGTTTGCTGAGTTTCACGCTTATCGGCCGCAGGAAATACACGACGATATAAATTGCAAGAGAAATACTCTGGCCGATTCCTGAGGCAAGCGCGGCGCCCTTGATACCCATTTCGGGGAATCCCCAGCCGAAGATCATCATAGGGTCGAGGATAATGTTGACGATACAGCCGCACAGCAGGCTCACCATTGAGGTTTTCATGCTGCCTACCGCCTGGAATATTTTCTCGAACGCCATGCCGAGATTTATCACTACTGAGAACAGAAACGCGACATTAGAGTACTGAAGTCCGAGCTGTATTACCTCCTGGTCGTTGGTGAAAGCTTCGAGGAACGGCGGCATTATCAGAATGCTGACAACGGTGAGTATAACTCCGTGGATAGCGGCAAGAAGCACTCCGAGCGTAGCGGCGCGGTCTGCGCGCTCCTTGTCGCCCGCGCCGGAGTAGAATGCGATCACGGCGTTTATTCCAACTCCGAAGCCGATCCCGGCGGCGTTGATGAAATTCTGCACCGGGAACACCAGCGACAGCGCGGTCATTGCGCTGTCGCTTATTTTGGCGACGAACAGGCTGTCCACGATGTTGTACAGCGAGTTCACCAGCATTGAAATTACCATCGGCAGCGCCATTGAAAGCAGCAGCGGCAGCACCGGTTTTTCCTTCATAAAGGTGTTGTCCATTTTACCTCCTACCCGGAAAATCGCACAAAAAAACCACACAGCATATGCTGTGTGGCGAAAAGGGGAGCGCGTCCGGAAAAATCCACATCATAATTTTACGTCGCTTATTATAGCATACAATACGGAGGTTGTCAATTGTGAAAAATACACAAATTATCCCCGCAGGTGTTCTGCGGGGATATGCTTATAGATTTTCGTCGATCCACTTTGCGCGGTTGTTGATGAACTTCCTGAGATACAGCACCTGGTCAAGATAGGTGTTGTAGTTTTTCATCGTCAGCGGCTGGAATCCGTTTGCTACGCCCAGGGTGTTCCAAATCTCGAAGTTCTCCTCGGCGGAGGGTATCACCATCGGCTTGTAGGCGTCGATGGTGCCGAGCGCTGCGTTCACCATCGTGTCGCGGACATCGTTCCAGCGTGTGCGCGCCTTGTTCCGGAAATCCTCGTCGGTCATGAGATAGTTGAACCATGTAACGCCGATGTAGCTGCTGCTGTCCATGCTGCCTATCGTAGCCCAGTCGTCGTACTTCGGGTTATCCATGTACATATTGCCGAAGGCCAGGTCGAAGTCCCATATAGGCCCCATTTCAAGCCGACTGAGGGTAGGCTTTGTTATGTAGCAGCTCCGGCGGAAGCAGGAGTCAAGATTGTAGCTCAGCTCATGCACCAGGAACCAGTCGATGAAGCTGTCTACGTTGATGTACTTTTCATAGCCGTCCAGGGTGGTTATTGCGGTGTCGGCCTTGCACATATAGTCGTAGATGAAGTCGAAGTGCTTCTGCGTCCACTGGTAGTCAGCCTGTGGGTCCTCCTCGGTGTCGGGGCTTTTTATCTTGATGTTCACTCCGCAGCCGGAGGGCAGATTGAAGTAATTCCAGCCTTCCTTATCGGTGGAGGGGTCTGCGCCGCCTATCTCAAGAAGGTATCCGGTCTCGACATTCGCGAGGCTGTCGTCTATCGCAATCCGCGATGTCTTGACTTCAAGCTGCTCGCCGAGCGTGTATACTCCCTGATATATCCCGTTCATATAGACGTCCACCGGGATAGCGTGCGGCACGAAACGGAAGCTCCCGAGGGAACGCGCCATTTCAAACGCGGTGGTGTTCCTCAGCATGGATTCATCGGCGTAATTCGCGAGGAGCACCCAGCGCTTCGCCTCGGACATTCCAAGCAGTGACGCTTTGTCGTCAAGCTTGATTTTGTAGGGCTTCTTCGGCCATTCCCAGGTGGAGTGGCCCCTGCCGCGTATCTTTCCGGTGAGCGCTTCTGTGCTTTCGTACCTTCCGTTTGTCATTCCGGCGTCTATCTGAACCGTGCAGTCGGCGTAATCCTCCTTGATGATCGCCGACGGGTCGGAGGTAGTGAGGTAGACTGCGGGTATCAGCTTGTCGGTCTCCTGACCGAAGCTGCCGGGAATCTCGCGGAGCATAACGCTCCAGTCGTCGGAGCGGGGGGTATAATTCGCGGGGATATATTCATCGGAGATCGGGATAACGCGTCCCTCTCCGTCGCGGGTATATTTATCAACGCTTTCCGTGCCTGGTTTGGAGCAGCCGCTTACCAGCACTACAGCTGCGAGTGCCGCGGCGCAGATCTGCCTGAATTTCACAACAAAGCACCTCCGGGAAATCAGTTCTCATACACTAATTATATACTATTCTCTATTTTCTGTCAACAAGATTTCATATTTTTGTAGGATATACAAAATCTGTGCCTTCGCTTATGTATAATATTTCAAAGAAAAACCGGAGCATTCGCCCCGGTTTTAGTTCAATTCAGAATTTTATCTCCGCTGAGCAGCTTCAGACTGCCGTCAACAACGGCCGCGCCGGTGTAGCCTGTCTTGTCGTCGTAGAGGGTGTGCAGGCTGCGGGAACGTCCAAGTTCCGCGAATTCGTCGACGACTGAAACGCCGTCGAAGTAACGGTATGCCGCGCCGGAGCAGTCCGTGCCGTTTATCACGAAGCAGTTTGTCCCGCTGAACCGGAAGCTCTCCACCTCGGAAGCGGTCAGCGCCTTGGCGAAGCTGTCCGCCTGGACTGCCTTTTTGCTTTCAAGTTTGTACAGGGTCAGCGTGATACCCGTTTTGCTTACCGCGCCGCAGAGCGCGTAATCTCCGCTTACCACGCCGTCAGCCGACGTGAGATCGAGCGCCTTCGGTGAGGACGTATCGGAGATATCCACCGCCATAACAGTGGAGCCGCCGCTGCCTACGTACACGACATTCCCGCTTATCCGGAGATGATCTATCTCCCCGCCGGTGGTGAACGCCGCGAGCGGCTTCAGGGCGCTGTCCCTGAGGTACACGGTAACGCCGCCGTCGTATATCTCGGCGTCGGCGATGACTCCGTTTCCTGCCGCGCAGGCGGTGATCTCCGGGAGCGCGGCGCTTACAAGGCTGCCGCCGTCAGATGTGAGTTCAGCGGAGCCGTTTTCGCGGGTCATTGCGGCGGTGAAGCTCTCCGCGCCGCTGTATATCGGGGAGCCGAGCGCGGCAAGGCGCTTTTTCTGCTCGCCGTTTTCAGCGGCGTACTCGCCCCAGACTGCGTAGCTGCAGCCGTCCGCCGAGCCGCTCACCGCGATTTCAGCAGGGGAGAACGCGGTGAGCTGACCGTTCTTAGATCCGTATGGGAGGTACTCAAGTACGTCGTCCACGGTGAACGACTTCGTGAATCCCGGCGTGTAAACGCTTCCGAGCCGAATGATGTCCTCGCCGCAGAAAATATCCGTGAGCGTACCGGACTGCCCGCAGCTCCAGATTTCGCCGCTGCCGTCCACGCCTATGAGACCGCACTTCGCATCGCCGGAGTACACCGCGGTAACGCCGGAATCAGTCTGCACGACCTTAACGAATTCCGCGCCCTCCGGCGGGAGCACATGAGCCGCAAGCCCCCCGGAATCCAGTGCGTAAACGCTTATCCCGTCAGGCTCCGCAGACCACAGCGTGTTTCCGCTGCTGAATACGCCAAGCTCCTTGCCGGAGTTTATCAGCATATCGCCGAAAATCTGCTCGTTTTTCGACAGCTTCTGCGTTTTTTCGCTGCTTATTCTGCCGTTTGTGTACGCGGTGTAAATTTCCGAGAAAACCGCCGCATTATCAGAGGCCAACTGGAACTCTCCTCCGGAGCTTCCAGGCGCTGTGAAGCCGAGAATATCCATCAGCGGGTCAATCGCGAACAGAACCGCCGCGCCGGCGGCTGCGGCTATGATCGCATTCCTGCGCGCTTTCGGGGAATCCTCCCTGACCTCCGCCGGCTGCTCGGGCTCCGTTTCTGGAGCCGTCTCCTCTTTCCGGCGCTTTCTCTGCCGGGCGGTGTACTTTTCCTCAGGTTCGTCCTCGATCTCTGCCGCTATTCCGAGTTCCTCCGCGAGGTCGTCGATGGTGCGTTTTTTCTGACGTGCGGTCAGCACCGGAGCTTCCTGCTCGGGCGATTCGTCCTCGTAGGATTCCTCGGTGCGGCGCTTCTTCTGACGCGCTGTCCGGACGGGTCTGGGCGGTTCGGAAGGCTCAGTCGGCTCAGTGGTTTCAGCAGACTCTTCCGGTGTGGATTCCTCCGCTGCGGGGGCTTCCTGCTCAGTCGATTCCTCAGATCCAGCCGGATCTTGCGGCTCAGGCTGTTCTTCCTGTCGGGACTCAGCCGCCGCTTCCAGTTCGCCGGAGTCTATACGCATGGTTATGGTGTGCTCCCAGAGCTGACGCGCCGTGTATAGCATACGGGTGTAGTCCTTCGGCGTAAGCCCTGAGCTTTCCAGCGTGACGATGAGCGTTTGCAGGTTCATATCCGGGTGCTGCTCGATTTTCGAGACCGCTTCCTCGGGAGCGCCGCAGCCCTTGAGCAGGTACAGGAAATCCGCCGAGCCTATCCCGAGGGAGCGCAGGCGGTTCAGGAATGTGAACGCGTCCAGCTCCGGCGGAGCGGCGTTTTCGTCCATAAGGCACACCGCGATATTCTGCGGGAGCAGGCTCTCGGGGATAACTTTTTCAAGCATAAGGCTGCGTATTTCGGAAACCGTCACCGGCGTTCACCTCCTGTTCTGTATTTGCCGTTCAGTCAAGCTCGAATGCGGTCAGCACCTTTTCAAGTGTCTTGTTTACCGCCGTGGAGCTCATACCGGTGAAAAGCGATATTTCGTCCGGCTGGAGCTTCGCGCCGATGTACATGCTTGCCACAAGGCGTTCTGCGTCGCTGAGTCTGGAGAATTCAGCGCGTATGTCGAATCCGCCGTTTTCCGGAACCGGCTGAACGGGGGATTCCCGGAGCTTTGTACGTATCCGCGCGCAGAGGTTCCGGAACATGAACGCCCGGAAAGCATCCTCGCTGCGCAGCTTATTTACCGTGGTCATACCGTCCCGGGCGGAGGCTGTGACCAGCTCCACCGCGTCGGCGTCGTCGCAGAGCGTATAAAAAGCGGTGTAGTACATCTCGCGGTAGACCGTCTCGTAGAGCCGCGCGAACGCCTTTGTACCGCCGTTTGCAGCAAGCTCTGAAAGTTCCTTGTATTCCCGCTTATCCATAACTACACCGCCTGTTGAATTATTCCTCGCTGTTGGTAATTGCTATTCCGAGTTCCTTAAGCTGCTCCTCGCTTACAGTGGAGGGAGCCTCGCTCATCAGCTCGCTTGCGTTCTGAACCTTCGGGAAGGCAGTAACGTCGCGGAGGCTGTCGCAGCCGCACATCAGCATTGCAAGTCTGTCGAGACCTATGCCGGCGCCGCCGTGGGGAGGCGCACCGTATTTGTATGCGTCGACAAGGAAGCCGAACTTCGCATTGATCTCCTCGTCGGTCATGCCGAGCATTTCGAACATGTGCTGCTGGAGCTCCGGATCGGTGATTCTGATGGAGCCGCTGGAAAGCTCGATGCCGTTGAGCACGAGGTCGTAGCACTTTGCGCGTACTCTTGCCTTGTCGGTGTCGAGGTAGGGAATGCATTCGTCAAGCGGCATTGTGAACGGGTGGTGCATAGCGAGCCACTCGCCGGATTCCTCGTCGTACTCGAAGAACGGGAACTCCACGATCCACAGGAAGTTCCAGCCCTCGGGGATAATGTCGAGCAGCTTTGCGATCTTGAGACGAAGCGCTCCCAGAACCGGGAGAGTCACCTTGTCCTTATCTGCAACGATGAGGGCAACGTCGCCCTTTTCGCAGCCGAGCGCCCTGAGGATAGCCTCAAGCTCGCCCTCGCCCATGAACTTTGCGAAGGAGCAGTTAGGAGCGTCGTCTACCCACCTTACGTAAGCGAGACCCTTCGCGCCGATGCCGCGTACGAATTCGGTCTGCTTGTCGATCTCCTTGCGGGTGAGCTTTGCAGCGGCGCCCTTTGCAACGATACCGCGTACGGAGCCGCCGTTTGCAACGGCGTCCTTGAATACGGAGAATCCGCAGTCCTTTACGATATCGGAGATGTCGGTTATCTCCATGCCGAAGCGGGTATCCGGCTTATCGGAGCCGTAACGGGTCATAGCCTCGTCGTAGGTCAGGCGGGGCAGCGGGGTGGGGATATCAACGTTGAGAACGGTCTTGTAGAGGTGCTTTACGAAGCCCTCCAGGCACTCGAGGATATCGTCAACGTCAACGAATGACATCTCGAGGTCGATCTGAGTGAATTCAGGCTGGCGGTCTGCGCGGAGATCCTCGTCGCGGAAGCAGCGCGCAAGCTGGATATATCTGTCCATGCCCGCGATCATCAGGAGCTGCTTGTACATCTGCGGGGACTGCGGCAGTGCGTAGAACTTGCCGTTGTGGATACGGGACGGCACGATGTAGTCGCGTGCGCCCTCAGGGGTGGACTTTATCATCATCGGGGTCTCGATCTCGGTGAAGCCGTTTGCGTAGAAGTACTCGCGGGCTGCCTTTGCTATTTCGTGGCGCATCATGAGGTTCTTCTGGAGCGGCTCGCGGCGCAGGTCGAGGTAGCGGTACTTGAGGCGTAGCTCCTCGTTGGTCTTGGTGTTGCTTACTATCTCAAAGGGAGGGGTCTGCGCCTTGGAGAGAATGCGCAGCTCTGTTACGACTATCTCAATGCCGCCGGTCTTTATCTCGGTGTTGACGCTCTCACGCGCGCGCACAGTACCCTTAGCCAGCAGAACATACTCCGAGCGTACGCTCTCCGCCTTTTCGAACACGCTCTTTTCGGTGGTCTCATCGAAAACGAGCTGAACGATACCGGACTTGTCTCTCAGATCTATGAAGATAAGGCTGCCCTTGTCGCGGACTCTCTGTGTGAATCCGCCTACAACGACTTCGCCCATTTCCAGCGTAACTTCGCCGCATAAGCATGTCCTTCTCAGACCCTGCATTGTGTCTGCCATATAAATAGTTCCTTCTTTCTTTTGATATACCGGAAAAATCCGCATTATTTTTAATTATACCATTAATTCCGCTATTTTTCAAGTGGAAAACAATAAAATGTTGAAATTTCGGAAGAGGAATTTACTTTAATTCCATAGGTGTGAACCTAAGACCGCTGACCACCTGTTCTATGTCCGTATCCGTGAAGCCGAACCGGTGATACACCGGTACAGCATAGGGCGAGGAATTTACGGTCATTTTCCCAGAAGGACGATTCTTCATGACTGTCTGAAACAGCATTCTTCCGATGCCCTGTCTGTGACGGCTTCCCTTTACGAAGAACAAGGCAATGTGCGTCCCTTCATTCCTTGTGGCAATCATTCCGACGAGTTCGTTTCCGGAAAGCGCTCCAAAAACTCTGAGTCTGGAAACGTAATCATCGTCGTGTATTGAACGGTAGAATTCGTTTATGCCCTCGTCAGAGTATTCCGGAGCTTCAAACTGCATAAAGACTTCCCATGCCAGCTCCATAGCCATTCCGATTTCATGTTTGTCAAGCTCTCTGAAAGTAATGCTTTGCTCCATATTGTCACCCCTGTGCTATCTGTTCCAGTACTTGCGGTCAAGGCTGCGGAAGCTTATCGCCTGGGCGATGTGGGATTTCCCGATATCCTCGCTGCCTGCGAGGTCGGCGCAGGTCCTTGCGACTTTCAGGATACGGTCGTAGGCGCGGGCGGAAAGCCCCAGTTTCTCAAATGCGGATTTCAGCATTTCCTCCGCGTCTGGAGTCAGCCGGCAGACCTCCCCGATGATGTCGGAGGTGATACCGCTGTTGCTGCGGATATCCGTTCCGGCAAAGCGCTTTTTCTGTATCTCCACCGCCTTCTGGACGCGTTCCGCGATAGCCGCGGAGCTTTCCTGCGGAGCGCGGCGGCTCAGGTCGGCGTACTCGACGGGCTTTACCTCGACCTGGAGGTCTATGCGGTCAAGCAGCGGCTCTGATATGCGGTTGAGGTACGCCGTGACCTTCTGCGGTGTGCAGGTGCATTTCTTCACCGGACTGCCGAAATTCCCGCAGGGGCAGGGATTCATCGCCGCGACCAGCATTACGCGGCAGGGGTAGCTCACCGAGCCGCTGGCGCGGGAGATCACGATGTCGCCGTTTTCAAGCGGCTGACGGAGCGCTTCCAGCACGCGGCGGTCGAACTCCGGAAGCTC